>OGGG01000787.1_pt1 | contig 31940 bp, 26 predicted proteins | sample 1571201 | NCBI WGS metagenome assembly OGGG01 (sample SAMEA2581946, study PRJEB24529) | metagenome | biome: Human gut stool | place: China | collected 2011 | reverse complement strand
GTCAGCAAAGCTGACCAGAATCGCGTGCCAAGTCTCACGTGCGTTCGACTTGAATGGGGAAGAAAAAATCGGATAATGATGACTTTCTTGAATGACAGGAGGAAATAATGGAAACAGAGATCAAAATGTTAGGTGATATTCACAAAAATGCAGATATGGGACAGGACACGCTGCGGCACATTCTGGATGCGACCGATGATGTGGAGTTTTCGAAAACGGTCAGCAGACAGATGCAGGAATATGAAAAAGCATTTCAGGTCAGCGGTCAGATGCTGAAGGCACGACATGCACACGAAGAGCAAAGGGAGGCTCCTATGGTTTCCAAGTGGATGGCGCACATGAATATCAATATGAAAAGCATGCAGGATATGCAGACTTCAAAACTGGCAGAAATGATGATAAAAGGCAGTACCATGGGGGTTACAAGTCTTTCCAGGCAGATTCACGATTACGATGGAGAGGATACGGAAGTGCTGGATTTTGCAAAAAAGCAATTGAAACGGGAAGAGAAGAATATTGAGGAATTAAAGAAGTTTTTGTAAAAACGTTGCAAAAGCCTCTTTACGTGTGTGCCGTTATGGTATATACTATATCCTACATGTTGTTTAACAAAAAATAAAATTGAGATAGATACACAACATATAGTAGGAGGAGATTTATTGATGTATGTCATAAAGAAAGATGGAACAAGGGAAGAATTTAATGTAGATAAGATCATAGCGGCAGTTAACAAATCGGCAGCACGCATTTTGTATGAGTTTTCCACAGACGAGATTGCATTTATCTGTCAGTTTGCATATGACCGGGCAGACTCCCTGAAAAAGGACGGGATCACGATCCAGGAGATGCATAACATTGTCGAAGGGGCACTTGAGAGAGTCAATCCGGCAGTTGCAAAAAGTTATCGCGATTACCGCAACTACAAGCTGGATTTTATCCATATGATGGATGAAGTTTACACAAAAAGCCAGTCGATCCGCTATATCGGAGACAAGAGCAATGCCAACACGGACAGTGCCCTGGTAGCGACAAAGCGAAGCCTCATCTTCAACGAACTGAACAAAGAACTGTACCGCAAATTTTTTATGACGCGTGACGAGCTTCAGGCATGCAAAGATGGTTATATTTATATCCATGATCAGTCTGCGAGACTGGATACTATGAACTGTTGTCTGTTTGATGTGGCTGCGGTTCTGACCGGCGGATTTGAGATGGGAAATGTCTGGTATAATGAGCCTAAGACGCTGGATACTGCTTTTGATGTGATCGGCGATATTATTTTAAGTACGGCAGCACAGCAGTACGGCGGGTTTACCGTGCCGGAGATGGACAAAGTGCTTGCACCGTATGCCGAGAAGAGCTACAGGAAATATAAAGAAGAATTTATCCAATATGCAGATCCGTCATGGAATGGTGTGCCGGAGCGTGCGGAAGAATATGCGATCAACAAAGTGAGACGCGATTTTGACCAGGGATGGCAGGGGATCGAGTATAAATTAAATACCGTCGGTTCATCCAGAGGTGATTATCCGTTTGTGACTGTAACCATCGGACTTGGCACACAGCGTTTTGAAAAAATGTGCAATATTTCCCTTCTGAATGTCCACAAAGGCGGACAGGGAAGGCCGGGCAACAAAAAACCGGTACTGTTTCCGAAGATTGTTTTTCTCTATGACGAAAAACTGCATGGTGCAGGAGGAGAATGCGAAGATGTCTTTGAGGCGGGCGTGGCATGTTCTGCAAAGACCATGTATCCGGACTGGCTCTCCATGACCGGAAAAGGCTATATTTCCAGCATGTACAAACAGTACAAAAAAGTGATCAGCCCGATGGGATGCCGTGCATTTTTAAGCCCATGGTATGAAAGAGGCGGTATGCATCCGGCAGATGACAAAGATGTGCCGGTATTTACCGGACGTTTCAACATCGGTGCAGTCAGCCTGCATCTGCCGATGATCCTTGCCAGGGCAAGGTCCGAGAGCCGTGATTTCTACGAAGTGCTGGACTATTATCTGGAGATGATCCGCAACCTGCACAAACGTACTTATGAGTACTTAGGAGCGATGAAAGCCTCCACTAACCCGCTGGCTTACTGCGAGGGAGGTTTCTACGGCGGACATCTGAAACCAAACGAACGCATCAAAAAACTGTTAAAACCGATGACGGCATCTTTTGGTATCACAGCCCTGAATGAATTACAGGAACTCTACAACGGCAAATCCATCACCGAGGACGGCGGGTTTGCGCTGGAAGTGCTGGAATATATCAACAAAAAAGTTTCTGAATTTAAAGAAGAAGACGGCTGGCTGTATGCGATCTACGGTACACCTGCAGAGAGTCTGTGCGGACTTCAGGTAGAGCAGTTCCGCAAAAAATACGGCATCGTGGAAAATGTATCCGATCGTCCGTATGTCAGCAACAGCTTCCACTGCCACGTGACCGAAGAGATCACACCGATCGAAAAACAGGATCTGGAAGGCCGTTTCTGGGAACTGTGCAATGGTGGAAAGATCCAGTATGTACGTTACCCGATTGATTACAACGTACAGGCGATCAAGAGCCTGATCCGCCGTGCGATGAATCTGGGTTATTACGAAGGAGTCAACCTTTCCCTTGCTTACTGCGATGACTGCGGCCACCAGGAACTGGAGATGGATGTCTGCCCGAAATGCGGTTCCAAGAACCTTACAAAGATCGACCGCATGAACGGGTATCTGTCCTACAGCCGCGTACATGGCGATACCAGACTGAACGAGGCAAAGATGGCAGAGATTGCAGAACGCAAGAGTATGTAAACATTAAGAAGAAAAAGATAGAAATGAAAAGCCATAACATCAGAAAACAATCTTTTGATGTTATGGCTTTTTCATCGCAATCTGTTAAAATTGCTTCAGAATAGGATGTTACTCCTCACCGTTGAAGCAGTAGGTACAGATATCGCATGGCTTGATTCCGATAGACTTGATCAGGTCATCGAGTCGGTGATAACGAAGACTGGTGAAATTCTGGATGCGGCAGATTTCATCGAGCATTGCCTGATAACGTTCACTGTTAGGGTCTGCATATTCTTCCAGATATTTCTCCGCATCTTTTCCTTCGCGTTCAAGGATCACTCTTCTGGTGATCAGATCCAGCTCGGATTTGGAGCGGGAGAAGTTCAGGAATTTACATCCGTAGAGCAGCGGAGGACATGCCGGTCTGACGTGGACTTCTCTGGCACCGCTCTGGTACAGGAATTCGGTCGTCTCACGAAGCTGTGTACCGCGGACGATAGAGTCATCGATCAGAAGCAGCTTTTTGTTCTTGATCAGGGCATGTACCGGGATCAGTTTCATGCGGGCGATCAGTTCTCGCTGGCGCTGGTCTGTCGGCATAAAGGAACGTGGCCAGGTCGGTGTATATTTAATGAAAGGACGGGCAAACGGAACACCGGATTCATTGGCATATCCGATGGCATGTGCGATACCGGAGTCCGGGACACCGGCTACAATATCAGGATCGACACTTCCTTTATCGCGTTTTGCCAGAAGTGCACCGCAGTTATAACGCATTTCTTCTACATTTACGCCTTCGTAACTGGAGGTCGGATAACCATAATAAACCCACAGGAAGGAACAGATCTTCATTTTCTTGCGGGGTGGAACAAGTGTTTCAAGACTCTCAGGTGTAAAATATACGATCTCGCCAGGACCTAATTCTTTTACATCGCTGTAGCCGAGATTGATATAGGAAAAACATTCGAATGCTGCACAATAGGCACCTTCACGGTGTCCGATGACAAGTGGAGTTCTTCCGTGGATATCTCTGGCCGCATAAATACCGTCTTTTGTCATGATCAGCAGCGTCAGAGAACCATCGATGGCTTCCTGGGCATAACGGATACCGTTTTCGAAGCTGTCCTGTTTGCAGATCAGTGCGGCAACAAGTTCCGTGGCATTGATCTGACCGCCGCTCATCTCCTGGAAATGTGAATGACCGTCTTCGTAAATCTTATTCAGCAGTTCGCTGGCATTATTGATCTTTCCGACCGTTGTGATTGCAAAACTTCCAAGATGCGACTGGATCAGAAGCGGCTGCGGTTCGTAATCAGAAATACAGCCAATACCGAGATTTCCGGTCAGTTCTTCTACATCGCGTTCAAATTTTGTACGAAATGGAGAATTTTCGATGTTGTGGATAGAACGGCAGAAACCGTCCGGTCCATGTGTAGCCATACCGCCGCGGCGTGTCCCTAAGTGAGAATGATAATCCACTCCGTAGAACAAGTCCATGATACAATCTGTTTTTGAAGCAACTCCAAATAGTCCTCCCATTATTGAATCTCCTTTGTCTGAGTGTGTCTGTTCAAAATTCTGAAATACCAAAAATCTGAACAGCGTATTGTATGATGTTATGATGCCGTAAGCAAAAGTCAGAATAATATCCTGCCTGCAGGATAAAAGGTCAGCCTGAGGGCATCACGTAAAGTGTAACATAAAAAAATCCGGGTGTCAAAACACCCGGAAAATTTATCCATGATATCCCACAGGCTGATCCCATAGCTGTTTTCCAGGATGCGGCATTATTTTGCGTTACGTTCGTAATCTTTCAGCGACTCGATGGCCTGTCCGGACAGCGGGATCAGTGCGATCATATTAAAAATGGTCATCAGCCCGATGCCGACATCCCCGAGATCCCAGACAAAGGTGTAAGCGGCAAGTCCGCCGATAAACAGCATGACAAGTGCCAGGATTTTGTAGGCGGTCTGTGACAGCCAGTTGTCTCCGAACAGGTAGGCAACGTTGGAACGTGCATAGAACAGAATGCCGATAAACGTGGAAAAACTGAACAGAAATAGGATCACGGCGATAAAGATGACGCCGAATTCGCCCAGATGGTACTGCATGGCACTCTGAAGCAGATCCATGCCCTGAAGTCCGTTGATCTTATCAGCCGGAGCCAGCAGCATCAGCATCGCGGAACAGGTACAGATCAGGATAGTATCGATAAAGACACCGAATGCCTGCATAAGGCCTGCCTTTGCCGGATGGCTGATATCGGCGGCAGCGGCGGCACAGGGTGCAGAGCCGCTGCCGGCTTCATTTGAGAACAGACCACGTTTGATCCCGTTCATTAAAACTGCACCGAATCCGCCGGCAGCCACCTGGCGGATACCAAAAGCCTCTTCAAAAATCTGCCGGAATACAGAAGGAACAGCCCCTATATTTTTGATGATCACAAACAGTGTGATCAGAAGGTAGCATCCTGCCATAACAGGAACCATGACATCCAGCACATGGACAGTAGCATTTTTACGAAGTACGACGACCGCAGCCACAACAACAAGAAAAATGGTGGTGTACAGCGGCGGGATGTGAAAGGCATTCTTCATGGCAGAACTTACGGAGTTGCTGATAACCTGGCTGATGCCGCACCAGCAGATCAGACCGGAGATCGCAAACAGAATGGCGATCAGGCTGCGGCGTTTTTCTTTTGCCTGCCCGGACTGCTTTTTCGAGATCCGTTTTGTCATAAAATCATGGATGTAATAAGCAGGACCGCCGCGGTAGCCGCCGTAGAGCGGATCCTTCTGGCGGTAGATCTGAGCCAGCGTGCCTTCTGCAAAAGCAGTGGAAGAACCGAGCAGGGCAAGAAGCCACATCCAGAATACCGCACCGGCACCGCCGGCAGAAATGGCAGCGACAACGCCGACCAGGTTCCCCATGCCGACACGGGTGGCGGTGGCAACGATCAGAGCCTGCAGACCGGAAATACTGCCCGCCTGAGAATGTTCGTTTTTCTCCATGGCGATCTTCAGCATATGAGGAAACCTGCGGATCAGGACAAACCGGGTGCGGATCGTAAAATAGATCCCGGCCGGGACCAGAAGAAGCACCAGAAGCGAGAGGCCGACCGAACTGCCGCCCGGAAGCGGCAGCGTGATCAGGTCACCCCATAAAAAATTGTAGACTGCAGTAATGATATTCATAATAAAAATCCCCCTGTAAAATTTCGGATGCCTGTACCGGACATGAAATGACTGATAATGGTAGCATCCAGTGGTAAACTATAGTATACTTTACTTACATAGATTTGTAAAATGAATGATAATAATTTAAACCATCGAAAAAACCGATTAACAATGATAGTGGAGAAAAATATTTTTTTCTGTGCAGTGTATTCTGTTTTTTTGATACAAGGAGACCAGATCATGGACATGAAAAACATCAACACATTTATTTACACCGCCGAACTTGGCAGTTTCACAAAAGCCGCCGAGCTTTTAGGTTATTCACAGTCTACGGTTTCATTCCAGATCCGGCAGCTGGAGGAGGAGCTTGGCACCGTTCTTTTTGAGAGGATCAACCGCACGGTGGCACTGACGGACCGGGGCAAGGAGATCCTGCGTTATGCCCATCGCATGAAGCAGCTTGCCGGTGAGATGCAGGAGATGGTGCAGCCAAAGCAGGAGGTGCGTGGACATCTGCGGATCGCCATGTCTGATTCTTTATGCGAGGAGATTGCGGAGAAACTGTTTATTCTTTTGCAGCAGAAGTACCCGGAGGTTACGATGAAGATCGTGATCGCCGGCACAGATGAGATGTTCCGGCTTTTAAATCAGAATCAGGTGGATTTTGTATACACGCTGGACCGTCACATTTATCACAGTGATTATGTGATCGTCACGGAGAGCCGGGAGGCAGTGCATTTTGTGACAGGATATCAGAACAGATTAAGCAGAAAGAAGCAGATCCTATTGGAAGATCTGATCTGCCAGCCGTTTATCCTCACGGAAAAAGAAATGAGTTACCGCAAGCTTTTAAGTGAATATCTGGCGAGCAGGTCGCTGGAGATCCAGCCGGTTTTTGAAGTGGGCAATACAGAACTGATCTGTCGGATGCTGGAAAAAAACACATCAGCAGTCTCGCTTCTGCCAGATTATGTAACGGAAAAGGCAGCACGGGAAAAAAGACTGGTGCGCTTGGATGTGAAAGATTTTCAGCTTGAGATATGGAAACAGCTCTTATATCACAGAGATAAATGGATCTCACCGCAGATGCAGGCATTTATGAATGTAATAAAAGAGGTGCAGGCATGAAGAATTTGATGCCTGCTATCAGAGGGAGGCGGATATGCGAAGGCAGATTTGGATCTCCCCTTTTTCTGACTGATTTATATTACAAAAAGATTGACACAGAACGCTTATACATGTATAATAATCACAAAATGATTTTAAAATAAATTCTATCTAACTTTCATTGCCGTTCGGCAGGAAAATCCAACAAAACTTCATACCTGCACAGAGTGGCTTGAAAAATACAAAAATGATATCTTAGGAGAACTTTTTGACAAAACAATATTTGCAAATGGTTCGTTACAAAATGAGTTTCACGATTTTGATATCTCAGGCTGTTTTGTATCAGGAAAATATCAGCAAAGCTGATCAGAATTGCGTGTCAGGTTTTGCGTACATTTCAATTGAATCAATACAAAAAGAAAAGGAGCAGCCTATGGGAGAAAAAGATATTACAGAGAAACTGCTGGAAGATTATAATGATGTATTTGCAGATATTATAAACGGACTGATTTTTAAGGGAGAACAGCGGATTTTGCCGGAATCTCTAAAAAATGCACAGGTTCATTCTCAATATAAAGCAGAGGACGGAAAAGTGCATGAACTGGAAAGAGATGTGATAAAATACTGGAAAGAAAAAGAAGTCGAATTGGCGATCTGCGGAATCGAAAACCAAAGCAATGTGAAAAAATATATGCCATTTCGTGTTATAGGATATGACGGTGCTGCATATCGTAGCCAGTTACTGGATGACAGAAAAGAAATCTTACCGGTCATGACCATTGTATTATATTTTGGCACGAGTCATCACTGGTATGGCAAAAAGAATATTAAAGGATTGATGAAAATTCCGGAAGGATTGGATGAGTATATCAATGATTATGAAATGAAAGTATTTGAAATCGCATGGCTTACCGAAGCTGAGATTAGCCACTTCCACAGCGATTTTAAAGTTGTGGCAAATTTCTTTGTTCAGAAAAGAAAACATAAAGACTATATTCCAGATGATCCAACGGAGCTTCGGCATGTCGATGAAGTACTGAAACTTCTTCAGGTCATGACCGGAGATAAACGATATCAGAAAATATTTCAGGAAAAGAGAGGAGTTAAAAGTATGTGTGATGTAGCAGAAAGACTCGAAAAAATGGGAATGGAAAAAGGAATGGAAAAAGGGCTGGAAATTGGCAAAAATACAGGTATTCGCGAAGAGAAAATCCGTGTATACAAGAAACTTCTTGAAAAAGGATTTTCAGAACAGGAAGCACAGGAGATAACGGAACTTCCGGAGTCACTGGAGATGCAAAACTGTTAAAAATATGATCAAATAGTGACTGAGATACGGAAGATCTGCGGCAGAAAACAACTGCCGCGGATTTTTTCTTTTTTCGGCAAGAATCCGGTTTGAAAAATGGCAGATTCTATGATAGAATAGAGTGCATAATTTGAGAACGTGACAGGGAGCATTGCAAAATGAAAAAGAAACTGGCTGTATTTTTTCCGGGGAGACGCTATGGTGTAGACTGCCCGCTGCTTTATTATGCAGAGTCGATCTGCAGGGAAAAGGGATATGATACGCTGCTGATGCACTATTCGGAGTACAGGGACAAAAAAGACATGATCACCATCGAAGAGAATATCAGACAAACGCTGTCTTATGTGCGTGGACGGATCAGGGAAAGAGATCTCACAGGATATGATGAGATTCTTTTTGTGTCAAAGAGCCTGGGAACGGTATCGGCGGGATGGCTTGCAGATGCACTGGAGAAGGAAAAACGTGTGAAACCGGGAACGATCCGTCATATTTTTATGACACCGCTTGCACAGACCTTCCCGTATATGCAAAAGGGAAGATGCATTGTGATAAGCGGAGAGCTGGATCGCTATCTGGAACGGAAGAAATTAAAAAAATTCTGTAAAAAGCATGAGATTATGTGGTATTGTTTCCCGGATGTCGGGCACAGTATGGAACATGAAAAAATCAAAGATACCCTGAAGACAATGAAGAAGGTCATGAAGATCGTGGAAAATTATGTATGATACCAGGAACCCAATATGAGCACAAAAGTGGGATGCTGCTCCAACGATATGCGAATACTGGGGTGCTATGTGCCAGCGGCACATGTTTAGCACCGACCGAAGCGGAGCGTAGAAAGGATTGTGAGAATGCAAAACATAGAACAATCCGCAGGCAGCATAAGTTGATGGGTTTTGATCTCAACACTATATATTAAAAAACACAATACAATCTGGAGGAAACAGGATGAAAAAATATGACGTGATCATTATCGGGGCAGGTCCGGGAGGTATTTTTTCCGCATACGAGCTTCTGAAGAGTAACGAAAATCTGAAAATCGCCGTTTTTGAAGAAGGACACGCACTGGAAAAGAGGAAATGTCCGATTGACGGCAAAAAGATCAAGAGCTGCATCCACTGCAAAAGCTGTTCGATCATGAGCGGATTCGGCGGTGCAGGAGCATTTTCCGATGGCAAATACAATATTACCAATGATTTTGGCGGTACGCTTTATGAGTACATCGGCAAAGAGAAAGCCCTGGAGCTGATGCGGTATGTCGATGAGATCAATATGCAGTACGGCGGGGAGGGTACGAAGCTTTATTCCACAGCCGGAACGAAATTCAAGAAACTCTGTCTGCAGAACCGTCTGCAGCTTTTAAATGCATCGGTAAGACACCTGGGAACGGATGTCAACTATATCGTGCTGCAGAATCTGTATGCATGGCTTAAGGACAAGGCGGATTTTTATTTTGATACGCCGGTGCAGCACATTGAAAAGAAGGAAGAAGGTTATCAGATCGTCTGTGAAGAGGAAAATTATGCATGTGAAAAATGTGTGGTTTCCGTTGGACGGAGCGGAAGCAAGTGGATGGAAAAGGTCTGTGCGGAGATGGGCATTCCGACCAGCTCCAACCGTGTGGACTTAGGCGTCCGCGTAGAGCTTCCGGCTGTGATCTTTTCTCATCTGACGGATGAACTTTATGAGAGTAAGATCGTCTATCGCACGAAGCAGTTCGAGGACAATGTGCGCACGTTCTGCATGAACCCGTACGGCATCGTGGTAAGCGAAAATACAAACGGCATCGTGACTGTAAATGGCCACAGCTATGAAGATCCGGGCAAGCAGACGGAAAATACGAACTTTGCCCTGCTGGTCTCCAAACATTTTTCCGAGCCATTTAAGGACAGCAACGGATACGGTGAGAGCATCGCCAGACTTTCCAATATGCTTGGCGGCGGTGTTATGGTCCAGCGCTTCGGGGATCTGGTACGAGGAAGAAGAAGTACCGTCAACCGTGTGGAGGAAGGCATCGTCAGGCCGACGCTTTCCGCGACACCGGGAGACTTGAGCCTGGTACTGCCAAAGCGTATCCTGGACGGCATCATCGAGATGATCTATGCACTTGACAAGATCGCACCGGGAACGGCAAACGATGACACGCTGCTCTATGGCGTGGAAGTGAAATTTTATAATATGGAAGTACAGCTTGATGAACATCTTGAGAGCATCCACAAAGGTCTCTACATCATCGGAGACGGCAGCGGTGTGACGCATTCCCTGTCCCATGCATCTGCAAGCGGTGTTTTCGTGGCAAGAGAAATTTTAAAATCGTAACGCTCTGGTTCTTCACGATGGAAAAGAGGACAGTCTGATGAAACATACATTTACCAGAAAAGACAGTCAGGCTATGAAAGGAATCGGTATCCTTCTGATGCTTTGGCATCATCTGTTTTACAGCGCAGATTCGTCGCATGGACTTCCGGTGTCTTTTCTGATCCTTTCACAGAAGCAGGTGATCGCAGCCGCGCGTTTCTGCAAGATCTGTGTACCCGTTTTTGTATTCGTAACAGCATATGGAATGGCGATCAAATACCGGACCTGCGGACAGGGAAGGGAGTCATGGGTAAGAATGACGCTGCGGCGTTATCGGCTGCTGATGACACCATTCCTGTTTGTTTATGTACTGGCATTTGCATTCTGCCAGATTGGCGGGATGCGCAGTTATACACAGATATATGGGAAAGGTATAAGAAGTGTCTGCTATATGCTGGCAGATATGCTGGGACTGACGTATTTTACCGGGACACCGACGATGAATCCGACCTGGTGGTATATGTCGGTGGCCGTTTTGCTGCTGTTTATTCTGCCGTTTCTGTGGATGGCAGTACAGAAGCTGGATATATTTGCAGTTTTGATTCTGGCGGGCATTCTTTTCCTTGCAGGAGGGGATGTGCGGAATAATCAGGCATGTCTCTGTATTTTGACGGCTTCGCTTGGAGTGTGGATGGAAAAAAGAGCGGTTTTTGGAACATGGACAGAATTCTGCAAAAGAGACGAAACCAAATCTTACATAAAACAAAGCATGGGAGCGTTTATCTGTCTTATGTTTCTGCTTTTGCTTTTTTTACTGAAACTACGAAAAGGAAATGCTGCATGGATCCTGATTTATCCGGGAAGTGCGGCAGCCGCTGCAGGTCTGGTGTGCTGTTTTCGCATGGATGGCAAAATACAGAAAATCCTGTGCTTTTTTGGGAAATATTCGATGTACATGTTTCTGACACACACCTTTTTGAAGTCTTATTATCTGCATGATATTATCTATGGGATCGGGCAGGCAGAGATCATGTATCTGCTGCTGGTACTGCTTTCGGCTGCACTTGCAGTGCTGCTTTCTTTTTTGTATGAGAAAACAAAGACTGCCTGCAGCAGGCTGTTTCGGAAACAAAAAGTATGATATTATGATAAAAAGAAAACAGATGCGGCAGATGCCGCAGAAATTAGGAGGCATAAGATGGTCATTTCGGTCTGTATTCCCTGCTATCGCTCGGCAAAAACACTGCCGCGGGTGGTGGAAGCGATCAAAGAAGAATTTAAAAAACATCCGGGGTATGCCTATCAGATTATTCTGGTAAACGATGGATCGCCGGACAATACATTTGAAGTTATCACACAGCTCTGCCGGGAAGATGAGAACATCATTGGCATGAATCTTTCCAGAAACCATGGACAGGCATCTGCCAAGATTGCTGCCCTGCGGTATGCGACGGGGGATGCGCTGGTCTATATGGATGATGACGGACAGCATCCTGCAGATGGGATTTTCAAACTGGTGGCAAAAGTAGAAGAAGGATACGATGTGGTCTATGCACACTTTCCGAAAAAGAAAACAACGTTCTTTAAGAAGCTGACCAGTGATCTGCATAATAAGATCGCAGAATGGACAGGAAACAAGCCGAAAGGCATCCATCGCTCATCTTTTGTGGCATGGAGCCGTTTTGCGCTGGAATGTGTGAAAAATTACCACAGTCCGTTTCCGTCAGCAGGAGCTTATCTGCTTTGTGTGACAGACAAATTTGCCAATGTGGGGATTGAACACAAAAAGAGGCTGGAAGGAAGTTCCGGTTATACGCTTCGCAAACTGGTCAGCCTGTGGCTGAATTCTTTTACCAATTTTTCGATTGTGCCGCTGCGCATGGCATCGTTTGCCGGAGTGAGCTGTGCCGGACTGGGATTTCTGTTTGGCATCTACATTATTATAAGAAAACTTCTGCATCCGCGCGTGCCGGCAGGTTATACCTCGACGATTGCGATCATGCTCTTTATTGGCGGTATGATCATGATGATGCTCGGACTTCTGGGGGAGTATATCGGCAGAATGTATATGATCCTCAGCAACAAACCGCAGTACAGTGTACAGAAAGCACTGAATGTGCCGGCAGCGGCGGCAGATGCGCTGGAACGGAAAGACCAGCTGGTCTATGAAACACTGGAAGTGAAAAAAGGTGCATTAAAAGAAGCGGTGCAGATGACAAAGACGGAGAAAGAGGATAAATGAAGATTTTAGATATGATAAAACAGAAAAAGAAATTTATTTCAGATCTGGTCTATACCATGGGAGCTTCGGTGCTGATGAATGGTGTGCTGCAGCTTCTGATCTATCCTTATATCAACCGCAGCATGGGTGAAGAGTATCTTGGCAATGTTGTGTTTTATATGAGCATTGTATACATCATCGGACAGGCGATGGGAATGTCGTTTTGCAGCAACCGTCTGGTACTGCGCAACCAGTGTGAGACTTCCAATGGAGATTATAACAGGCTTCTTTCTGTTCTTGCACCGGCAGGGGCGGTGGCAGGAGCGGTTATTTTTTCTTTCTATGTAAAAAGTATTCTGCAGATCGTGGCATTTGGGATGATCGTGCTTTTTACCGTCCTGCGTTATTATGCTAATGTGGAATACCGTCTGAAGCTAAATTATAAGAAATATTTCCTGTATTTTGTGATCCTGACGGCGGGCTATGGACTGGGAACTGTGATATATGCGCTGACAGGACAGTGGGTGTTCATTTTTCTGACCGGTGAAGTGATCGCAACGCTTTATATGTTTGTGTTTGGCACGATCTTTAAAAAAGAGCCGCCGACAAAAAATACCAGGCTGGTCGCAAAACAGATTTTGTTTCTTCTGATGTCCTATCTGGTATTTGAGGGCATCACAAATGCAGACCGGATGATCCTCAAAAATATGCTGGATGCAAAAGCAGTGGCACTTTTTTATGTAGTTTCCATGATCGGCAAAACCCTGCAGCTTTTTGTGGGACCGATCAACAATATTGCCCTCAGTTATATGTCTGCGGACAAAAAGAAAATGACAAGAGAAGATTTCCTGAAAACGACAGTTCTTTATACGGCAGTTGGAGCTGCTTTTTATCTGTTTTGTCTGGTGGGAACACCGCTCTATGTGAAATTGTTTTATCCGAATCTGTACGGGGAACTCAAAGGACTAAACCTGGTAGTCAATGCCGGACAGGTGATCAATTTTGCAGCGTCACTGATCCTGCCGTCAATCCTGGCATCGCTTGGATCCAAGTACCATATGATGCTTCAGGTTCTGTATGCAGTCGTATATCTGCCGCTGGCAGTCTTATGCACCATGCAGGGCGGGATCTGGGGATTTGCAGCAGCTACGTTACTTGCAAACAGTTTCAGGCTGATCGAACTTGTCGTATTTGGCATGCGTAAACTGCCAAAAGCAGCAGAAACAGGGAGGTAGTAAAGTATGGATATCAAAGACAGTATTTCTTATTTTATAAAGCAGAACCATAAACAGTGCAGCGGTGTACGCCGGATTTTAAACGTACCGGACTACCTGTTCTGTGCCGCAGCCTTTAAATGCGGCTGCCGTGATTATTTCTGCGGAACCTTTTATGAAAAGACATTTGCACAGCGGAAAAGATATATTACCCAGTTCCGCAAAGATGCACTGGCAAAAAAATACAATGATAAAGAACTGGCAGCGCGCATTGACAACAAAGCAAGCTTTGATGCGATGTTCAGCGAATATCTGCACCGGGACTGGCTGGATGTGGAGGGCAGTACAAAAGAAGAATTTGAAGCATTTCTAAACAGACACAATGAGTTTTTTGTCAAAGCAGTCAATACAAGCGGAGGCAATCAGATCTGGAAATGCAATATGGCAAAAGAAAAACGCAGCTTAGAGCAGCTCCGTGCCAGGATGAAAGGCTGTATCCTGGAGGAGCCGATCATCCAGCATCCGGCTATGAGCAGTCTGCATGCCGGTACTGTCAACACCATACGTGTCAATACCGTATGGTCAGGCGGAAAACCGCATGTTTTCGCAGCGGTACTTCGGATTGGCTCGAAGGGCTGTGTCGACAATTTCCATGCCGGCGGCGGCATGGGGGCAGAAGCAGACTTAAAGACAGGTGTTGTCTTTACGACGGCGATCAATATGGAAAATGAGCGCTTTATTTTCCATCCGGTGACAGGTACACAGATCGTGGGATTTCAGATCCCGAACTGGGACAAGGTGCTTGAGATGGTAAAAGAGATGGCGGCAAGAGTACCGCAGGTGCGTACGATCGGATGGGATGTGGCGGTGACGCAGGATGGATGCTGCGCAGTGGAAGGAAACAGCCGCTGTGATTTTCTGATCTGTCAGATGCCGCAGAACATCGGCAGATACGAAGAGCTGAAAGGTCTTTTGGAAAGGTGACAGAATATGCCGGCTATAGTGATGACCAATTATTATAAACAAGAACCATACCGTCTGGTGCAAAGCATTGTTCCGGATGGATTTACCCTCCATATGCCGGAAGATGCCAAAAGGGAAAGTCTGCTGCGTCTGCTTGAAAAAGTGGATGCAGAGTATATTCTGGCAGGCGGACGGACAAAAATAAATGAAGAAATACTTTCTTATACGCCGCATCTGAAGATGATCCAGCGCACCGGTGTCGGGATGGACTGCATGGATGCACAGGCACTGACAGCACGCAAGATACCGGTATACGTCAATGCCGGGGTGAACGCAGTCAGCGTGGCAGAGCATACCGTTCTGCTGCTGCTTTCCGTCCTGCGGCGGATGACTGAGATCGATGCACAGATGCACGAAGGCATCTGGAAAAAGCAGGAAAATGGGATCAGAAACCATGAACTCTTTGGAAAAACGGTTGGTTTTGTGGGGATGGGGCATATCGGTGAAAAAACGGTGCAGATGCTGTCGGGATTTGGCGTGCGTTTCCTGTACGATGCCCCACATCAGAAACCAGAACTGGAAAAATGCTATGGATTAACGAGGGTTTCTTATGAGGAACTTCTGAAAAATTCCGACATCGTGATTTTTCTCTGTGCGCTGAATGACCAGACAAGAGGCATGCTCGGAGCAGAACAGATCGCAAAAATGAAAACAGGAAGCGTGGTCATCAATACGGCGAGAGGAGCACTGATCGAGGAGAAAGCACTTTTGGAGGCACTGAAAAGCGGAAAACTTTCAGGGGCAGGGCTGGATGTGTTTGAAAAAGAGCCGCCCGATGCGGATAATGCTTTCTTTCAGATGAAAAATGTGGTATTATCGCCTCATATAGGTGGCGTGACGCAGGAGAGCTTTCAGAGGATGATGCGAACTGCGATGCACAATATGGTTCTGTATGAACAGGGCAGAACAAAGGAACTGGAGGACAGATTATGGAAAACAGTATGACAAAGACAAGAGCATTCCTGAAAGGTCTGGGACTGCCAGAAGGAGATCTGTACAGCCTGCCGGACTCAGAAAAACGCTTTCCGGACGGAGCACAGTACCGGTTTGAGGTGCCGGGGATCCAGGGACCAAAGGCGATGCGGGCACTTCTGGAAGAACTGGATAAAAATAACTTTTATATACATCGTGTGACACAGACAAAAGGAATTTACACACTGACAGATAAAGAGATCACAGAGATGGTGGATCTGGCAGCAAAGTATCAGGTACAGCTTGTACTGTCGATCGGTCCGCGCGCGACGACGGATACGAGTGCATCGGTGCATACACCGGAGGGACAGCGGATGGGATACCGCCTGCGCGGACAGGAACAGATCGTACGTGCGATCGAAGAAGTGAAGCGTGCATCTGCACTTGGCTGCCGCCATTTTATCATGTACGATGAAGGCTGCCTGTGGGTACTGAATGAGGCACGCAGGGCCGGTGAGATTCCGGCGGACTGCAAGTTTAAACTGTCTGCACATGCCGGACACGGCAATCCATGTTCTGCAAAACTGATCGAGCAGATCGGGGCAGATTCGATCAATCCGGTACGCGACATCCAGCTTCAGATGCTGGCGGCCATGCGTCAGGCGATCGATATCCCAATCGACATTCATACGGAGAATCCGGCATCTTCCGGAGGATTTATCCGGCATTATGAAGTACCGGAGATGATCCGTACGTCAGCACCGCTTTACCTGAAGACAGGAGGCTCTGTGGCAAAGACACACAGCTGGGATACGACAGAGGCGGATGCCAGAGCCAGAGCCAAACAGGTCCTGCTGGTAAAAAGAGTGATTGATACCTATTACCCGGAGGCTGTATACTCACCGAAGGGATCTATTGCATAAATTGGGAGGAGACTTATGAACGAAAAGCCGGTGGCAATCGTGCTTGGCGGTATTGTACCGCACAAAAATCTTTTGGAAAAACTGAAAAAAAGAGGTTACTATACGATCCTGATCGATTATTTTGAAAACCCTCCGGCGGCAGCGGCCGCAGATCTGCATTTGCGGGAAAGTGCCATGGATAAGGAAGCTGTCCTGCGTGCGGCGAAAAAATACCATGCATCCCTGGTACTGTGTACCTGTCTGGACCAGCAGATCAAGATCGCCTGTGAAGTGGCAGAAGAACTGAACCTGCCGCATCCTTACAGTTCAAAGAAAGCGATTGAAGTGACAAACAAAGAAAAAATGAAACAGATCATGTGGAAAAACGGGATTCCGACCTCGCGCTATTTTTCCGTACATGATGTATCAGAGGTACACGAGATCGGGCTGCAGTTTCCGATTATGGTAAAACCGGCAGACAGCTGCGGTTCGGCCGGTATCAAGAAAGTGGAAAATCAGGAAGAAGTGCGCACGGCGGTGGAAAATGCCCTGGAATGGAGTGCCACACACAGTGCGGTCATCGAAGAATTTGTAGAGGGAACGGAAGTAAGCGTCTATACCTTTATCGAAGATCACAAAGCACATGTTCTTCTGACATCCCAGCGTTTCAGTGAACTGGGGGAAGATGGAACGTGTATCAAATGTTATGCCAGCATTGCCCCAGCAGCAGTATCAGACGAGCTGCTTTCTGATATGGAAAAGCTTGGCACGCAGATTGCAGAAGTGTTTGGACTGGATCACACAGCGATGTTCTATCAGTGTATGGTAAAAGATAAAAAGATCAAAGTCATTGAGTTTGCACCGCGCATCAGCGGAGGTATCTGCTTCCGCACGATCGAGGAAAATACCGGTTTTGATATTATCAGTGCAGCGATCGATTCCTGGCTTGGCAATCCGGTAGATATGACTTATCACAAACCGGAGGTATATAATATGACACAGCAGATCCATGCCAGACCATGTGTGTTTGACCATATCGAAGGTGCAGAAGCGTTAAAGGAGCAGGGGATTCTGGATACGCTGTTCCTTCACAAGACAAAAGGAGCACAGATGTCGGATGACAAGGCAAGCAGTGCAAGAGTGGCAGCAGCACTGATCCGCACAAAAAAGCGCAGCGAACTGCCGCATCTGGCAAAAATGGTGGTTGACAAACTGACCGTATTTGACGAAAACGGAGTCGATGTCAGCGACCGGACATTATATTTACGGGAGAAGGATTTACAGTCATGAGACAGAATCAATACAATCTGGATTTTAAATTTATAGAAGAGCCGATCGAATTTGACCGCCATACGGACAGAGAGCAGCTTGCCTACTGCCTGGGAGCAACCTTGTATATGCCGGCACTGCGTGATTTTTCGCAGATCGTGCTGCAGAAAAAGGTGGAAGGGCTCTGTTCGATGGTTGTCTGCTTTGAAGATGCAGTGGATGAAAAAGTACTTCCGCAGGTAGAAGAAAATGCGGCAAAATATCTGGAGATCCTGGCAAATGCAAAACGCACAGGGCAGGTAAGTGAGAATGAACTTCCACTGATGTTTTTCCGTGTGCGTTCGGTAGAACAGTTTCATTCCATCACGTCCAAACTGGATCAGGAGCTGCTTTCTATACTGACCGGATTTGTTTTTCCGAAGTTCTGTATTGATAACGCAGAGGGCTATTTTTCCCATCTGCGGGAACTGAATGACAAGTACGGACTGAATCTGTATGCGATGCCGATCATCGAGGGCAGGGAAGTGGCATTTAAGGAGACGCGCCTTGCGAGCCTTTTGCAGATCAAACAGTTCCTGGATGCAAACAAAGAACTGGTACTGAATGTGCGTGTGGGCGGCACCGATTTTTCATCAGCATTTGGAGTCCGAAGAGGTGTGGACTACAGTATTTATGATATTATGACAGTCAGCGAATGTCTTTGTGATATCCTCAATGTATTCGGAAGGGATAATGAGTATGTGGTTTCCGGACCGGTATGGGAATATTTCCTGGCAAATAAAGATATGAAATTCAAACCCAATCTGGATTTCAGCCTGCAAAGCTCGCTGCTGAGAAGAAAACGCCTGGTCAACGAAGCCATCGACGGACTGCTGCGTGAGGTTATCATCGACCGTGCAAATGGTTTTGTCGGCAAGACGGTCATCCATCCGACACATGTAAAATACGTTAATGCCATGCAGGCGGTGACGGAAGAAGAATATAAAGATGCCATGCAGATCCTGATGGCTTCCGGCGGTGTCCTGAAAAGTCCGAAAGGCAATAAGATGAATGAGATCAAACCGCACAGAAGCTGGGCAAGAAAGATTTACTACAAGGCAAAAGCGTATGGTGTCATCAAGGATGAGACAGAATATATGGGCATGGTGGCAAAAGGAGATTTTACAGTAAAACAGACAAAAGAAGCAGCCGGAGGAAATACAGATGAAGAAAATTAAGGTTCCGGCAGCGCAGGAAGTGATCGATGATCTGAAAGCCGGAGATATGGTAGAACTGGATGGGTATATTTTTACAGGCAGAGATGCCGTACTTCCGAAGCTGGCAGAACGGATCCGGAAAGGGACTCTGTCCGAACTGGGTATAGATCTTCAGGGAAGTGTGATCTTCCATACCGCTGTCAGTCCGGCTGGGATCGGTCCGACCTCCAGCAATAAGCTGGAGATCGAGGGCAATATGGAGATCCTTTCCGGTGCCGGTGTAAAAATTCATATGGGAAAAGGAGCATTAAAACCGGAGACGGTAAAGATGCTTGACCAGTGTCATTCCGTATATGCCGTGACCCCTCCGGTGACAGCACTGTTTCAGAGCTGTGTGGAAAAAGTGGAAGTGGCAGCTTTTGCGGAGGAAGGCATGGAGGCGCTGCATCTGCTGAAGGTGCATAACTTTCCGGCGATCATTGCAGCAGCACATGGCGTTTCGATATATGACTGAGCATGCAGTACAAAAAAGAAAAAGCACTGCAGAACCATTAGAAAGAAAGATGGAAAATATGAGTACGATAACAGAAAAAGTCAGGGATACGCTCGTAAAAGCAGGCTCCTGTTTCCGCAGCGATCAGATCGAGGCTTACCAAAGGGCGATTGAGAAAGAAAAGAATCCACAGGCAAAGTGGACGATGGAGAAGATTCTGGCAAATGCAAAGGCAGCAAAGGAGCAGTCTTCACCGCTTTGTGATGATACCGGCATACCGCATCTGATCCTGGAAGTGGGAGAACACCAGATACTGACCGGTGAAATGCTGCAGGAGATTTACCAGGGAGTACAGGAAGGCCTGCGCCTTCTGCCTGGCAGACCGATGGCAGTAAAGGGAGATGCCCGGGCAAGGATCGAGCAGTCGGAAGGGCTGTATGGGGATTCTGCGATGCTGGAGCCGGCACCGCTTATGCTGAAATATACCAAAGAAGATGAGATAAGACTTACCGTGCTGATGCAGGGCGGCGGTCCGGAGATCCGGGCAAAAACGTACCGCGTTTTCCATAAGCACAGCATGGAAACGGTACGCGATGAGATCATTTCCTGGGCGAAGGCGGAAGTCGGGAATCTGGGCTGTACACCATGCAATCTGGCAGTCGGGATCGGCAGATCTCATTATGAAGCTTCTTCCATGATGCTCCAGGCGATGGCCAGGAGCCGGTTCGGTCAGATGAGTGAACTGGAGCAGCAGATCACGGATGCAGTCAATGAAACACAGGTCGGTCCTCTGGGACTTGGCGGACAGACAACGGTGCTGTCCACCTTTGTGAAGATCGGACCGCAGCGTGCAAGCGGTGTACGGATCGTCTGCATGCGTCCATGCTGCTGTTTTGAACCGAGAAAGGCGAGTGTGATCCTTACATGAACGGAAAAGACAGACAAAAAGAGATGAGTCTGAAAAGACAGACTGGTATTTATACACTGCTCTTTGCAGTGACACTGGCAGGTGTTCTTTTTGTATTTTGGTCCGCCGACAGGACGATGCTGCGTTATTCGAAAAATTTTCCGGACAGCCTGGCACAGAGCTACACCTTCCTGGTCGGATTTAAACATTATCTGAAAGCATTGTTTTCCGGAAAGCTGAACAACTGGAGCTGGTCGATCGGACTGGGTGCAGATGCCTATTCCTTTTACAGCAGTAAACTGTTCAATCCACTGTACTGGATCACGGCAATGGTGCCGGAACGCTATATGGATATCGGCTGGTGCGGGATGATCGTAGCCTACCTGTATCTGGCAGGCATGACGTTCCTTTTGTTCCTGCGAAAAGTGCAGATAAAGGATGGCAGGGCACTGATCGGGGCGATGTGTTATGCGTTTGCACCATGGATGATCTTATCCAGTGTCAAACAGGGCAGTTTTCTGATCGGGGCAGTGACCTTTCCGCTGCTGGCACTGGCAACGGAGAAAATCCTTCGCAGGGAATCTCCGGTACCATTTACTTTGTGTGTGGCATTTATCACGCTGACCAGTTTCCGGTGGCCGTATACCTCCGGTATCCTGATCTTTTTCTATTATGCTCTGCGGTATCGTACTGATTACCGCGAGCCGGGAAAGGAAGGGGCATTTTCCGGAAGATTCGGTGTGTTTGTCGGAAGTGGTCTGGTGGGGATTCTGACTGCGATGCCGGCACTTCTGCCGACGATCATGAAGCTTGGCAAGTCAACCTCCACCTCCGGCATGAAAACGCCGGTGCTGTTCACACTGGGACAATATCTGCTCTTCCCGTCAAGAATGACAAACTGGGATATGGCATTTGACAATTATTCCTTTTACTCGTTCCTGCCGCTGTGCGTGGCACTTCTGCCGATACTGATCTGGCAGGCGGTAAAACAGAAAAAATTTGCAGCCTGGATGACCATATTGCTGACGATCCTGACACAGATCCCTTATTTTTGCAGTGTGCTGAACTTCTTCAGTTATCCGAGCGGACGCTGGTACTGTATTCTGATTTTTTTCTGCGTATGGGGCTGTATGGATGCACTGGAAGTGGATCTGCAAAAGCATCCGAAACTGAAAAAAGCGACGCTGCTCTGTTTTATCCTCTATACCGTGTATGCACTGGGGTTTGCCGGAATCTATGCCGGATGGATACGCGGGCTGGTAAGCAGCACACAGATCCTTCTGATGGCGGTCAATGCCGTATTTGAAGCCGGCTTTCTGGCGGTGCTGTTCCGGAAAGAAAAAGAAGAAGACTCCCGGAAGCATGTGCACAGATATTCCAGGCAGGCAGTTCTTCTTATAATGACAGCTGTTACAGCCATCGCTTCCTATAATGTCTACTTTACGCAGTTTTCCAGAGGAGACATGAAACGTTTCCTGGCAAATGGTGCTGCTTATGAAAAGTTTGCAGCGTCACCGCAGAAGGCGGCACAGAAGATCGAAGATGATGATTTTTACCGGGTGGACCAGGTGGAGGGTGTGGATGTCACAGCCGAGCCGCGCAACCGCATCAATGAGACGATCTTTTTTAATACAAGATCCATTTATATGTTCCAGTCCGGAAACAATAAAAAATGGTTTACATTTGGAAAATTCCTCGGAGACAATGCCATTTATTATAAGCGGACATGTCCGAATTCCAATGACAACCGTATGGTACCGGATCTGCTGACCGGGGTAAAATATTTTATCGGAAACCAGAAGGGAAGCAAAAAACAGGCAAGTGCCTGTGCAGGATATGGATTTGAGAACTGGAAGACCATAGATGGTGTGGATATCCTGAAAAATAAATACAGCATCGGCATCGGAACGCTCTATGACAGCTACATCTCACAGTCAGAGGCAGAAAAGCTGAATTATGCACAGCGGGAACAGGCTATGCTGCAAAGCATTGTACTGCCGGATGAAGAGGCAGAAAAATTAGAATCAAAGGAGAGCAGCCTTAAGAAGCTGGATGTGCAGGATCTGGAACTGAATGTGCAGGAAGTGCCGGTCAGAGTAAAGAGCCGGAAGCATGCTGCGGTCGATCCGGAAGAAAAAACGATCACAACAGACCGGAAAAAAGCAAGTTTTGTGCTGCGCATACCGGAAGTAAAGAACTGCCAGCTTCTGGTTTCTTTCAAAGGACTGAAAAAAACAGGCAGACGCGGGAACGAAGAGTTTACGGTTTTTGCCAGAAAAGGCAATATAAAAAAAGCCGCCAGTGATACGATCGGAAATGCACAGGGATTTCCGGATATCGAAGACCTGACGCTGAATATGGGATATTTTGAAAAGGCTCAGGGAAGGATAAAGATTACGCTGCAGGCAGAAAAGGAAGGAACGTATACGTATGATGATATCGTGGTATATGCAGTCCCGACGGATCTGTATGACAAATACGCAGCAGTTCTGCAGGAAAACCGGCTGCAGATCGAGAAAATGGAAAATGACAGCATCTGGGGAACATTTACCGCAAAGCATACGTCCATCGCTTATTTTTCAATCCTCAACGATGAGGGATGGAGTGTATACATTGACGGTGAGAAGGCAGCAAAAGTACAGGATACACAGCTTGCATTTACCGGAGCAGTGATACCGGAGGGAACGCACCGGATCGAGCTGCGTTACCATACACCGGGGCTTCGGGCAGGCATGGTGTCAGGAGCTATAGGAATTGCCGCATTACTGGTAATGATTTTTGATTCTCTAATCAAAAATAAAAATTATAAACAATCCATAAACAAAAGATTAAAAAAACATTGACATTGTTCAAATTTACTGTTATAGTAAAGAAGCAATCAAAGAATTTGGTAGATATGACAGGATTGTTACTGGTGATGCAGGCAAGACCCAAGAGTTCAGCGAGGAAAATATGCAGGGATTCTATGGGTTTTTTTGTTGGGAGACACTACTATGAAAATCATCAAAGTTATTAACAACAATGTAGTGAGTGCTTTGGACAAAGACGCCGAGGAAGTCGTTATCATGGGAAAAGGTATTGGTTTCCGTGCAAAGCCGGGACAGATTGTGGATGAGAAACAGGTGGAAAAGACTTTTCGGCTGGACGATAAGAAATCAACCGGGCAGTTTGCACGGCTGGTAGAAAGGCTTCCGGTTGAATATCTCAAGGTTTCAGATCAGATCATCACTTATGCCAAGAACAACATTGGTTTGAAGCTGCATCAGAGCATTTATCTGACTCTGACAGATCATATCAGTTTTGTGATTGAACGGTATAAGAAGGGAGTGCAGTTTGACAATCCGCTCAAGGTAGAGGTAAAGACCTTTTACCCGATCGAGTTTGGAGTTGGCAAATATGCGATCCGCAAGATCAGAGAGAAGCTTCATGTGGAGCTGACAGAGGATGAGGCCGCATCCGTCGCACTACATATCGTAAATGCGGAATATGACACCGGTGTACGCAATACGATGAACATCACCTGCCTGATCCGCGACGTGGTTGATATTGTCAGTGAATATTTCAATATCGAACTGCAGGAAGAAAACCTTCATTACGCCAGATTCATAACTCATCTGAAATTTCTTGGACAGCGCATTTTTACGGGACAGATGCTCGGAAACGATGATAACGGTTTCGGGAAAGTGATTTCCGGAATGTACCCGGTAGAATATGCGTGCAGCGAAAAGATTGCGCATTATATAAAAATGCGCTATGATCACGAAATTACAGATGAAGAGACGGCTTACCTGGCCGTACATATCCGCAGAATCCAGCCGGAAAAAGAGCTGGAGGAGGATCTTCATTAAGAGAAGGAGGAAAAAGTAATCATGATGAAATTTTTGCAGAAATTAGGTAAAGCTTTGATGTTACCTGTTGCCTGCCTTCCTATCTGTGGTATCCTGATGGGTCTTGGATATGCTCTTTGCCCATCTACCATGCAGGGTGGTGACGTAGTAGGTATTGTACAGCAGATTGGTTTCTATTTAGTAAAAGCAGGTGGAGCCCTGATCGATAACATGGCTATCCTGTTTGCAATCGGTATCGGTGTTGGTATGTCTGAAGACAACGACGGTACAGGCGGACTTGCAGCCCTGGCTTCCTGGCTGATGCTGACAACTCTGCTGTCTGTAGGTGCTGTATCTGTTATCAAAACTCTTGAAGAAGGTACAACCGCTTACATCGCATTCAGCAAAATCCAGAACCCGTTCATCGGTATCATCGCCGGTGTCATCGGTTCTTCCTGCTACAACAAATTCAAAGGAACAAAACTGCCGGATTGGCTGTCATTCTTCAGCGGCAAACGCTGTGTAGCTATCGTAGCCGGTGTTGTTTCTATCGTTACATCCGTAGTTCTGCTGTTCGTATGGCCGGTACTGTTCGGTGGTCTGGTTGCACTGGGCGAAGGTATCGCAAAGATGGGAGCTGTAGGTGCTGGTATCTATGCATTCTTCAACCGTCTGCTGATCCCGTTTGGTCTGCATCACGCACTGAACAACGTATTCTGGTTTGATACCATCGGTCTTGGTGACCTGTCCCACTTCTGGGCTGGTGAAACATCTGCAGATGTTACATGGAGCCTTGGTATGTACATGTCAGGATTCTTCCCATGTATGATGTTTGGTATCCCGGGTGCTGCCCTGGCTATGGTTCATACAGCAAAATCAAACAAGAAAAAAGTTGCAATCGGTCTTCTTTCTTCCGCAGCAATCGCAGCATTTGTTTGTGGTGTAACTGAGCCGTTCGAATTTGGTTTCATGTTCCTGGCTCCTGCACTGTATGTAGTATACGCACTGCTGTACGCTGTCTTCACAGTAATCACAGTTGTACTTGGATTCAGAGCCGGCTTCAGTTTCTCTGCTGGTTTAACTGACCTGGTCTTCTCTGCTTCCCTTCCGGCAGCAGCTAAGACATGGCTGATCATCCCTCTGGGTATTGCAGCATTCGTAGTATTCTACGCAGTATTCCGTTTCGCAATCGTTAAATTCGATCTGAAAACACCGGGACGTGAAGATGACGATATCGACGAATCTGAAAAGAGCATCAAACTGTCTAACAACAACTACACAGAAGTTGCAAAAGCAGTTCTGGCAGGATGCGGCGGTAAAGAAAACATCACTTCTATCGACAACTGCATCACAAGACTTCGTCTGGAAGTAAAAGATACTACAAAAGTAAATGAAAAAGCAATCAAAGCAGCTGGAGCAGCTGGTGTGATTCGTCCAGGCAAAACAAGCGTACAGGTTATCATCGGAACTCAGGTTCAGTTCGTAGCTGACGAGTTCAAGAAACTGTGCAAATAATAGCCTGATACAATGGTCTGAAATCTGACCCGCAAGGGGGACGCCGTAGTGGGTGTCCCCTTTTTGATACTCGTGCCGTTAGAAGGAGGGCATCAATTGGAATATAAAATAAAGACAATTTCTTTAAAAGAAGACATTGTAAGCTGCAATCGTTTTGAAATCGATCATGTACAGTGGCATCATGCGATCACACCTCCGAAAGCCTATGGCTATATGGGCTATCTGAAGGGCGAAGGTCTTTATGTGCAGATCTGTACCGAGGAGCGCGATCCGCTCACAAGATGCACGAAGCATCACGAGATGGTCTGCAAGGATAGTGCAGTGGAAGTATTTCTGGCATTCGCAGAAAAAGGGAAGGAACTTACGAATAACGATATGTACCTGAACTTCGAAGTGAATGCAAACGGAGCCATGTATGCAAAATATGGCTTCGGCAGACAGGGAAGAGTGTTCCTTTCCGATGAAGTTTATAAGGAAACAGGCGTAAGCTCTGTGATCGAAGATGATCACTGGACGATGAGCCTGCTCATTCCGGAGAAGTTTCTGAAGGAAGTCTGCGATTATTTACCGGATGGCAGCGGCAAGGAGATCTACTGTAATTTCTATAAAATTTCAGAAGATCCGGCTGTTGAACATTATATCAGTTTTTCACCGATTGACAGTGAGAAGCCAAACTTCCATCTTCCGGTCTTTTTTGCAAAAGCGGAAGTGGAATAAATCTGAAATCAGAAAGGAAGAGGGATATGGTTTTATATCAGGCAAAAGATTATAAGGATATGAGCAGAAAGGCAGCAAATATTATTTCTGCCCAGGTTATCATGAAACCAAACGCTGTTTTAGGTCTGGCAACAGGTTCTACACCGGTAGGTGCATACGAACAGCTGGTTGAATGGTACAACAAAGGTGACATCGATTTTTCACAGGTAACTTCTGTAAACCTGGATGAATACAAAGGACTTTCCGGAGACAATGATCAGAGCTACCGTTATTTCATGAACAAAAATCTGTTTGACCATGTAAATATCGACAAAGCACGTACTTTCGTACCGGATGGAACAGAACCGGACAGCAAAGTCGCTTGTGCAAAATATAATGCGATCATCGACAGCGTTGGCGGCATCGACCTGCAGCTGCTGGGTATCGGCGGAAACGGACACATCGGATTTAACGAGCCGGGTTCAGCTTTTGAGAGCCTGACACACTGTGTAGCACTGAAAGAGGATACTATCAAAGCAAACGCAAGATTTTTTGAAACTATGGACGATGTGCCGAAATATGCATATACCATGGGTATCAAAAACATCATGTCAGCTAAGAAGGTTCTGCTGCTGGCAAGCGGAAAGAACAAAGCAAAGGCAGTTTATGAATCCTTCTTCGGACCGATCGTACCTGGCGTACCGGCTTCTGTACTGCAGCTTCACAACGATGTGGTCGTAATTGCAGACGAAGAAGCGCTGTCCCTGTGCAGAGAGAAGGGAGTGATCTAAATGATCATTAAAGGTGCATCTGTTTTTTGTGAGGACGGAACATTTCAGGTAAAAGATGTTTTTGTAGAAGACCATAAGATCGTGGCAACCGAGGCAGAAGTAAGCGATAAGACGGTGGTAGATGCAAGCGGATACAAACTGATCCCAGGTCTTGTGGATGTACACAGCCATGGTGCCTGCGGTCACGATTTCTGTGACTGCGACGCAGAAGGCGTAAAAGAGATTTTGCGTTTTGAAAAAGCACACGGCATCACTTCTTACTGCCCGACATCGATGACACTTTCCAAAGAGATGCTGGTTGATATTTTTGCAACCGCAAAAGAAGCAGACGGCATCGCAGACGGAGCACGCGTCATCGGTATCAACATGGAAGGTCCATTTATCGCACCGGAGAAAAAGGGTGCACAGAATGGTGCTTATATCCAGGCACCGTCCGCAGAGACATTCCGTGCATGCCAGCAGGCAAGCGGCGGACTGATCAAACTGGTGACTCTGGCACCGGAGATGGAAGGCTCGGCAGAATTTATCAAAGAACTCAAAGATGAAGTGCATATCTCTGTTGGACATACGACAGCAGATTATGATACTGCAAAGGCAGCATTTGAAGCCGGCGCAGATCACGTAACACATCTGTACAATGCCATGCCGCCATTGAATCACAGAGCACCGGGTGTCATCGGAGCAGCTGCAGACAATGAGCATGTATATGCCGAGCTGATCAGTGATGGTCTGCACATCCATGGCAGTGCGGTCCGTGCAGCATTCCGTATGTTCGGACCGGAACGTATCGTTCTGATCAGTGATTCCATGATGGCATGTGGTATGGAAAACGGAGAATATGAACTGGGCGGTCAGAAAGTATTTATGAAAGACCGCAAAGCAACACTGGCAGACGGAACCATCGCAGGATCCGCAACCTGCTTGTATGACTGTATGAAGATTGCAATGTCTTTCGATATTCCGGAAGCGGATGCGATTTTTGCAGCCACCAGAAATCCGGCGAAGAGCATAGGTGTCTATGACAGGGTCGGTTCTATCAGTGTCGGAAAAGAGGCCGACATGCTGCTGGTAGATGATGAGTATAATTTAAAGCAAGTGTTTTAATAAGGTTTATTTGTAATTAGAAATAATTACAGGGATGCAGAATGGACCTGGGAAATCCATTCTGTAGGAGTGTGTGAAAAGGATAAGATAAAGAAACCTCCGTTCATTGAGAGATGAGCGGAGGTTTTTATTTAGAGCTTTTTGCGGTCTGAATAAGCACCGTAGACTTTCTTTTTTCCGGATTTCAGATAGGCACGAATGCGGTAAGTGCCTCGTTTGCTGCCGGAATGGGAAACAGTGGCTTTCGTGATGCCTGCACGTTTGATGGTTTTGACTGTTTTCCATTTTTTACCGGAAGTTTTGCAGGATATTTCATATCCGCTCACACCGGGGATCTTTTTCCAGGTCAGAACAGCTTTTGTACTGCTTCGCTTTTTTACAGTGCGAATCTGAACTTTTGGAGGCTGTATCTTTTTTGAGCGTGTGACAGAAACCGGACTGTATATCGTTCCATGGTAACGACTGTTTGCAAAAGCAACAATCCGGTAAGAATACTTTTTGCCGGGCACGGTCTGAATGTCCAGATAAGAAGTGGAAGCAGTCTGGTGGATCAGTGTATATCTGCCGTTAGAAGTGCGCCGATAAATTTGATAACCATCGGCATAGGTAACTTCCTCCCAGGTCAGACGCAAAGAAGTGCTGCTGCGCAGTTTAAGACTCTGGAATGCCGGTCTGCCAAGACCGGAAATATTTGGAAGTACAGCCGTTGCAGGCTCATTTGTGTCCGTTGTAAATGCCTTGATGCGGCAGTTCATATCCTGATATCCGATATCGATCCAGCCATTTGCAGATGTGCGGTAATAGCTTTCACCAAGATCTGCCCTTGACTGGAACCGGATCGTATCCAGAGTACTGGAATTATCCACAAAGCAGGAAACCTGGCTGCTCGTCGGGGAGGAAAAAGAGATCACGACCGCATAACGGTCACCCTGACGGAATATTACTTTCTGATCCAGCGGGATGGTGTAGTAGCCACAATAAGTAGTCACACCGGTCTGTGCCTGGTCAAATACGGCAATGCCGCCGGAAGGATTGCCGGACGGCGGGTTTTTGTAAATCTGAATGGCATACTGGACATTGGGTGATGCCAGAGCAAAGGAGACGGCATCGAGACGTTCCTGACTGCCGGGATTGCCGCCAACCGTAAAAATATTTGCCATGGAACAACCGGATGGGAGCGTCATATAAGTACAGGAGGCAGAACCGTCATATTGATAATTGTGTGAATAATTGCTGCTGCTTTCCATGTCGTAGGCAAAGACAAGAGACTGAGAATCATTATTAGTCTTTTTCTGATAAGTAAGGCTTGCATCCTCATAGGAAATATAAAAAAATCCCTGATCGCCAAAGCTGCTGCCATAGCTGTTTTTGGCGATCCATGCACCACTTTGAGAAGGTCTGGAGCCGGCAGGGAAATTGTTGATGGAATAGTCATCATCCCAGCCGACCAGCGTGACCTGATGGTTGGCAACCAGACTTTTTTTGCAGCAATAGGCATAAGTGGAGGCTGAATAATACTTTGAGAAATCAGCATAAAGCGGTGCAGATACGGCGCCGTACTGCAGAATCAGCTTTTTGATGCTCTCACGGTCTGAGCCGCTGACATAGCGGACATTCTGCAGATGACCGAGATCCTGATAGGCAAGGGAAACATCCGGTGCGGAAAGGGTACTGCCATCTGGATAAGGTGCCAGTGCTTCATCGGCTGCCCCGGTCCATTTTGCCAGGGCAAACATGGTGCAGGCATCGGTTCCGCCGGCATTGAGGTAGTTGGCACCGCTAAAAACATTGGCATCGTTTTTTGTGCCGCCAAGAGGATCATTCTGTGTATGAAAAAAGAAATAAGAAAAATGCAGTTCCGAAAGATCCAGGGTGTTGTTATACAGTCCGCGCCGGATCATGCTGCTTTCACAGGCGGAGATTGCAGAAAATGCCCAGCAGGTTCCGTAAGGATTCTGATCTTTGGCGGTCGTTACCAGCCCTTCACTGGCGGCATTGTAATAGCGGTCCGAAACGGAAGCGGCTCCGTGAAGCGAAGAATCCAGAAGAGATGGCTCATCCTGCGCGGAAGGAGCAGCTTCATAGACGGATATGGATGGAAGGGAAGGATGTAAAAGCACTTCTTCTGCCTGAACAGTGGCAGAGGAAACAGTGATGCCTGCGATCATGCCAAAACCAAGGAGAAAGCGGTGCAGAGTGTTATTAAAAAAGCTTTTCAGGGTACATACCTCCTTTGACAAGGGATAAAATGGAATCTGCCACATAGTCTTTGTCTTCCGCATATGTTACACCGAACCAGCGGTCATGTGTTTCAAGCACCTGAACGTCGGCAAGCTGTTTTTTCAGCATTTCATCAACGACAGTCGGAAGCAGGTATTCACATGTGAGATCGTCAGGTTTCCGGCTGGACAGAAAGGCAACAAAATCCTGTTCCAGATAAGTGAGGATTTCCGGAGTGAAGCCCCACATGTTCATGGAAACATGGCTGCCTGTATCAAGTGCGGTGATGGTGCCGTTTTCATCGGCAATACCGGCACCTTCCGGTGTTTTGATGATGCCATGTGTCTCAGTAATAGAAGTTAAGAGCCCCTTTTCACCGACCTGACAGATGCCTCTTGTGACACCGCCGTTTTCGCTTAAGGTATTGCCGAGAATAAAACCAGCCATACAGAAATGGAGAAGACCGTCACCGGAATGCTCTTTTGTCAGAAAATCATGTACCTTTTTCAGACCTTCTTTTCCATAATAGTCATCGGCATTGATCACGGCAAACGGGGTATCGATCACTTCTTTGCAGCAGAGCAGGGCCTGTCCGGTTCCCCATGGCTTTTTGCGGCCTTCCGGGACAGAGAATCCATCCGGGAGATCACAAAGGCTCTGAAAGACATATTCGACTTCTGCGATGTCTGCGATACGGTCACCGATGATACGACGGAAATCTTCTTCGATATCCTTACGGATGATAAAGACGATTTTGTTGAACCCTGCCTCAAGGGCATCATAGATGGAATAATCCATGATGATCTCACCGGAAGGTCCAACCGGTGCAAGCTGTTTGATGCCGCCAAACCTGCTGCCGATACCGGCTGCCAGGATAACAAGTGTTGTTTTTTTCATAAAATAAAGTGCTCCTCTCAAATTTTATCATCGTTAGGCGTTTGCGAAACGCCACAAGCCGCATAAATACGGCATTTTTTGTTACCTAT
>OGGG01000777.1_pt1 | contig 32335 bp, 30 predicted proteins | sample 1571201 | NCBI WGS metagenome assembly OGGG01 (sample SAMEA2581946, study PRJEB24529) | metagenome | biome: Human gut stool | place: China | collected 2011 | reverse complement strand
GCAAGGCACAGGCAGAGGAGATTGTGAAAGCGGAATTGATTTATGATTGAGCGAGGAAGTCCGGGCAGAAAACTGTTCGGACTTTTCTCATGTAGTCCAAAGTTGCGGTAGAATTGTTCACGAGTTTTATGGTATAATTTATGCGAATAAAGAAAACGGAAAATTAGAATCTAACAAGAGAATGTGGTTGTATGAAAAAATCCATATTAGTATTTTGGGCAATCGTGTGTCTGTTACCTATTCAAAGGAGGTTTAAGAATTTTAAATGAAACATATAAGAAATATATTGCTGTTGATTACGATTATTTTTGCTTTTGTTATGCAAGCTGAAGTATATCAAAATATGCTCTGGAACTTTAATGGTGCTTATTATTTATCGTCCAGATACACAACTACTAATGACGATATGGATTCATTTTTAGCCAATGCAGAAGATACAGCTGAGAAGCATGGTGTTCATATTTTTTCGACTTTTAATCAGAGAGTTTCTAATTATCAGACAAGACTTTATATTTATGGTGATGATACCGTTGTTCGGGATAGTCTTAAAAGCACAATGGATATTGAGGAAAAAACATATACGGCTTTGATAGGTGGAATCACCGTAATAGAATTTGAAGATTTTAGAGAAGCAAAAAACACAGGCAATGGACAGGAAATAATGGTCAGCTATATCGGTGATGATGATGACATTATTGCCACATATCAAGATTTGGCAAAAGAATATTCTATATCGCAGCCAGAGTTTTGGCAATCAACCGAAACTGATATGATGTTCATTGTTTGGGGCCTGGTTGCCATATTGATGATTGTACTTAATATGATTGAGGTGATACGCAGGCAAAAGGAAGTAGTTGTACGAGCTTCTCTGGGCGAAAATGCTGCTGTGATTGCTCTAAAAGCTGTAGTGGCTGATATGATTTCATATGCTGCATTATTCGTCTTAGCAAAGTTGCTTGTTTCTCAATTTATATCGGGAGCGTATGAAGATCATCTCATTTTGGCAGTGTATTGTGCCGGAGCAGTTCTTTCCGTAATTCCTTATGCTGCTTTTGTCCGCTTTGATGTAAAAAAAGCCTTTGCCAATGCTTCAGATAAAAAAGGTATGTTTTATCTTCTGAACGGTCTTAAAGTATTTGCTACTGCCATGACAATTTTTACAATAACTACAAATCTCAGTAGCATTCAAGGTAATTTACTTACAAACACTACTCTTTTAGAAAATCATTATAATGATTATTATTTTGGAGTTATGCAGATTGAACCTCCTTTTGAAGAAAATGAGGAGGAATCCAAAGAGAGCAAATTTTGGAATGACCTTTACGAAAATGAATACAACACGATAAATCCGGTGGTCTGCATAGGCAGCCGGATAAGCGATACGGATAATTATATTTTTGTAAATCATAATGCCAGAGATATGCTACAAGGGTTTTCTGATATGCTTACTGAAGATGATGAAAAAGAGGATATCGTGGTCTTCGTGCCAAAGGGAAGAAATGCGGAATCATACAAAGATATCGCAAAAGAGGAAATTGGCTCTCTTACCCAAAATGCAGAAGAACTGCGTGTTGTTTATAAAGAATATTCTGGCAGAGAGCAATTTTATTATCTCAATTCGAACAGAGAAGAGGCTATTGACGGATTGTCAAGAGCAACAAATCCGATTGTTATTTATCAGGCAAATGAGGCTGTTGCTTTGAATGGAAGTTATATCGAAACAGGAACATATAATGGTGAGGTGATCTACGGATGCGATGAAAGCACAATTCGTAATGCTGCGAAAAAATATGCAGAACAGCTTGGTCCACACTATTTTATGCTGACGAATGTCGGGGAGGATTATACTTATAGTCATAGTTTTCTCGTGAAACTGATTGGCTTTATAAGCTCTCTTTGCGTATTAGTATTGCTGTTAGATATCGCTATCATCATATCTGAAGTGAAAATGGAATTTAGACTTAATGCGATGGAAATCTCCCTCAAAAAGGTTTTGGGCTATCGCTTTTATGAAAGGCACAAAAGATTTATTTCCGTTAATCTCTTAGAAAATATAGCCGTTGTGATATTGATTTGCATTGTTTCGCTTTTTATATCTAACGCAAGTGTCGGGATTGCTTTACTGGTTGGAGCATTGCTCACCATTATTGAAATGGCAATCATTTTCACAAATGTTATGTGGGTTGAAAAAACAAATATCTCAAAGTCCTTGAAAGGTGGATGTTTATGATTATAATTCGTGGCTTAAATAAAGCATTTGGAGAGAAAATAATTTTCTCCAACTTTAATTTGGAAATTCCGGATGGAAGTTTTGTAGTAATCAGCGGGGATAGCGGCAGTGGAAAAAGCACTTTGCTCAATATGATTGGTGGTATCGAAAAGCCGGATAGCGGCAGTATCATAATCGAAGGGCTGAATATTACCCGGCTTAAAAATAAAAACAGTTTTTTTGCGGATACAGTGGGGTTTCTTTTTCAGAATTTTGCACTGCTTGAAAATAAGACAGTTAAAGAAAATTTAAGTTTGATTAAAAAATCAAGCCGAACTAAAGTATCACTTAAAGAAGCTCTTAATCGTGTGGGGTTATCAAAGGAAGTTAACAAAAAAGTTTATCAGCTTTCCGGTGGTGAACAACAGAGAGTTGCTTTAGCTCGTCTTATGATGAAAAAATGTTCTGTTGTTTTGGCAGATGAACCTACTGGCTCACTTGACAAGAAAAATAGAGATATTGTTATGAGGTTATTGCACGAACTCAATGAAGAAGGTAAAACGGTTATCATTGTTACCCACGATCAGGGTATTATTGAAGATGAACCTTATGTTGTGAAAATCTGAGAGTACCTCTTAGAAATGTCTTGATCTACATTTTATGTAATTTGGGTCAGAAGAAAATCCCTTTAGGAACTAAAGGGCGCACTTCTATACTCTCCTATCGGGAGTATGTGCGTCCTGCGGAGCTTCATTCCCGGTCAGCAGAAGAAAACTGCCCGACCGGGAATGTTGCGTCACTTCGTTCCGTCAAGGTGGCTACACCCCCCTTGCGCCGCTAAAGCGGCTATCCCCTGTGGACTTGTCGTCCGTAAACGGTTTTGACAAACCGTTTACCGCCAGCAAGTTTGAAGATTAGACATAAACAAATCCTCCGTATGATCTGAACCATACGGAGGATTTACTGTTTTATGACCACCCGGATATACGTGGGAACTTTTTTATACTTTTTACTCAATGCCCGCCGCCGGCGATCATCTTGAGGGCGTGGTCAAGCGCGCCGAGCACGGCGCTCAGGTTTTCGCGCGCAGCCTTTTCCGAGCCGGGGAGGTTCAGGATGAGGCTGTTTCTTCTCGTGCCGGCCACGGCGCGGGAAAGCATCGCGCGCGGCGTGATCTGCAAGCTGTAATAGATCATCGCCTGCGGGATCGCGGGAATTTCGCGCTCGAGCACGGCGCACGTCGCCTCGGGCGTCACGTCACGGGGAGATAAGCCCGTGCCGCCGCTCGTGATGACAAGGTCGCAGTGCTTTTCATCCACGCAGGAGATGAGCTCTTCGCTGATCTTCTCCTGTTCGTCCGGCACGATGGACGTGTACACGACCTCGTAGCCAGCCTCCTTCAGCATCGCGGCCACAGCGGGGCCGCTCTTGTCCTCGTACACGCCCGCGGACGCGCGGTCGCTCACGGTGATGACTGCCGCCTGATAGCTCATAGCATTGCCGCCTTTCTCAAAAGTCGATCGTGCCCTCGCGCACGCGCAGATCATAGGGCTCGTAGACCACCTTGCGGTACGCGTCCACGTCGAGCTTCACACCCGTCCAGTCGGAATGGATCTCGCCGGTCTGCTTGATGAGGATATCATAGAGGATATCGTAGGTCACGCCGTCGTCACCCGTCTCCACGATGGTGGAATAGGGCAGCGTCTTATGGTAGGTCATGTGCAGGCCCTTGTAGTCGAAGTGGTAGCCGTTGCGCATGCGGCAGCCGTCGAGGCCCTTGTAGGTGAAGCGCTTTTTAAGGTCTGCCAAAATCTTGTCGCCCTCCTCCTGATAGAGGTTCTCGGGCGTCGTCTCGGTGTAGTCGTAGCGGAACTGCACGGGGATGTTGTACTTGCGCCAGCGCTCTGCGTAGTCCACAAGCTCGTCGGCGGGATAGTCCATGTACAGCACGCAGTTCACACGCTTGGGCGTTGCGATACGGGCGACGACCTCGTCGGGCGACTCCTCGACATACTTCGTCAGGTGGCGCGAGATGTTGATGCAGGTGATCTTGTCGCGATTGCGCTCGGTGAAAGCGATCATCTCCTCCGCGCTGCACCCTGGCTGCACGGGGAAGGTCGTGTTGATATAGACCTTGTGGGTCGTGGGGATGGCGTCGAGCATGCGCTGGAGCGCTTTTAAGTTGGCAAACGGCTCGCCGCCGGTGAAAACAAAGTCGCAGCGCGGCGTGATCTCGTCCATCACGGCGATGCTCTTGAGGATCGCCTCCACGCTGAAGCCCTCAGCATGGGCGTATTCCTGCTTGTTCACGCAAAACGGGCAGTGGTTCCGGCAATCGTAGGGTACAAAGATCGTTACCGTCGCGCCGCCCTCGCGCGTCTTGTAGGGATGAGTCATTGGTTCTTGTCCGTCCTCTGTTAAAATTCTATAATGAAAATAGTTTACTCTGAAATATGCAGGATTGCAAGCGATCTTCTGACAGTTTTCTCATTTTGTCGGACATTGCTTTTCCTCGCGCAGAAGAGCGCGCACATAGTCGAACGCCGCGTCCTCGCCCTGCTCCTTGAGTACGAGCAGCATCTTGCCGATGAGCTCGCCGGTCTCGGGATGGATGAGGATATGGCCGCGCGACTTTTCGTAGTAGTCGTAGGCCGAGGCGTCGGTATATTTGTCGCCCTGATAGACCTTGCAGGCGGCAATGCGGTCGCAGAACATTTCGGCTACATATTTGAGCGGCATTTTGCACCCGCCCATGTAGACCTTACCGTCGTCGGCAATACAGTAGTCGATCCAGTATTCAAAGTGGTGGCGGTTGCGCCCCTTGTGGTGGAGCCACGCAAGGCTCACGCCGTTTTCGCGCCGCTCAGCGTCGTTCGGGCTGCGGTAGCCCTGATAATACTTGACGCCGCGCCAGAATTCCGAGGGGCTGTATTTGCTCAGGTCATGCGTTAACCCCTGATAGTACAGGCCGAGGCGAAAACAGTATTGCCGCACCAGATGGCGATGATGCGTGATGGTTTTAAAGTGCTCGATGGCGCGCATCCGGACACCTCCCTGCGTATTCCGGCAGGCCGCCCGCCGCGGTTCGCCGCTTTCCCGCGCGCGTATGTTTCCGTTTGAAGTAATACATGCACAGTTATTGAAATTTTATATCAAATCAACAGAAAATGCAATAAGGTATTTTTGCAAATAAATTGCGCAAAATGAGCACCAAGGGCGGCAAGTCCCCTGCCCTTTTGTCTCCTCCGCGCGGGAATGGAAAATATTCCCGCGCGGAGCGAGCGTGCCGGAAGGCTTTGCAGAATATCTTCTGTCATTTCGTCCATCACAGCAAAAAGGGCACGGCCTGTTGGCCGCGCCCTTTGTCTGCGCTTTGCGAAAGAGCCTTTTTTACAGGTTCTTCTCGTAGCTCTCGATCATCTTCTTGACCATCTGGCCGCCGACAGAGCCGGCCTCGCGGGAGGTCAGATCGCCGTTGTAGCCCTGCTTGAGGTTGACGCCGACCTCCCTTGGTGTACCCCGAGCATCTTAAAAAGCCCATTTGCGCATGTCTTTGCATTGCAAAAGGGGGGAAAGGTACCCTGCGCAACGAAATGTGAAACAGGCCCCACTCTGGTGTATAGGGAGGATACGATTGGGGTAATGAGTAGGTCTACAGGTCTGTTACGGCAGGAAACTCTCGAACCGGAGGACTCTCCAACTCGCCAATGAACTTATAAAAGATACGCACACTTTGCCGAAATGGCTGGTTTCGGTGCGTAGCCTTCTGAGTTCCTTCTGGTAATTCTTTGGGGCCGACTTCTATCCGTCGAACAAATGTCACTAAGGTGTCCCGATCCAATTCCTTGATATGCGTGTACTTATTTGCCAGTTCAAAAAACGCTCGATAGCTTTCCTGTGTCTCATTTACTGAATCAATAACGCTCAGACTGTCGATCGTCTTTTCAAGGCCAGCTGACTCTCGCTGGAGTTCAGAGAGCATCCGTTCCAAACGACTGTCATCGATCTTACCCTCGGCATTGTCCGTATATAGTTTCGTTATGACCTTGTCGATGGTAGATAAACGAGCCTTGGCCTTTTGGAGCTGGAGCTGCTTGACCCTAATCAGATTATCATCACCAGCACGCCGCATAGCCTCTCGAACTACGGTTTCTTTCTCTTCGAGGCTTAAACAAATGAGCGAATTCAAGTCTTGGCGAACTACCTCAAGTATATCGCTATACTTAATTCGGGCACCAACACAGGGATCAGTAATATCCAGGCGATGGCGATTGCAGCTGAGATACCAGTATTTTTCTCGCTCACCTTTATATACAGTTCCACACGAGCACAGAGCGTGTCCGCATTGCGCGCAAAATGCGATCCCCGAAAAGATACTTCGCCGGACATGATCGTATTGGCGGAAGTCAAAAGTGCCCTTACCCAAATTGAACTGAGCCAAATCGTATACTTCCTGCGTTACAATCGGTTCATGGGTGTTCTCTGTGACTGCCCATTGTTCCTTTGGCACGTTCAATTTTTTCTTCGACTTTACGCTAACTTTCTTGGACTTTCCAAGAAGAGTGTGGCCCAAGTAAACTGGGTTTTTTAGAATTCGCTTGACAGTCGTATAATTCCATAAATCGGATGCTCGTGCTGCTCCGCCTTCCGAGAAGTTCCCTTTATAGAGGACCTTATACTTTAATGGCGGCACGATACCGTCATTATTAAGATCCATGGCTATTTTCCTGCTTGAGTCTCCATTCGCCGCAGCCTCAAAAATTCGCTGAATGATCGGTGCAGTTTCCTCGTCCGGCACTACCCGATTCTTGTTTCGGGGGTCTTTCACATAGCCGTAGGGGGCACATGCGCAATATAGGCCTTTCTCTCTCTTGGCTTTCAGAACCTCCTTGACTTTTCTTGAACCGTCACGAAGGTAGACCTCATTCATGGCAAACTGAAAAGGTGCCATGACGTTTTCTTGCTCGGTATCGAAGTTGTCAGCTACAGTCAGATAACGAATTCCATGCTCAGGAAAGTACTGTTCAGCATAATAACTGGCCTCTCGCATGTCTCTGCCAAGTCGCGAAAGGTCTTTAGTGATTACTATATTTGCTTTGCCTTGCTCTAAAAGCGCAATCATTTCTTGGAATGCCGGTCGGTCAAAATTGCCACCGGACCAGCCATCATCGACAAAAACGCGAACCAAGAGTATCTCATTCCGTTCACAATAGTCTTGAATGATCATCCTCTGATTCTTGATGCTGGAGGATTCACCCTCGGCAGCCTCTTCATTAGATAGTCTCAGGTAAGCAAACGCGATTCTGCGAATGTCGGTTCTCACATTAACCTCCTTCGACGAACCGACCCACTATTAGATATTATACGGCATCGTTTGCACTTTCGTCAAATGAAGATTTTCCGTTCTTATCTTTAAGCAGTCGGTTAATAATCAAATCTGGAACAGATTGGATGTCTGAATAGGATCGGTGGACAATATAGGTCGCTTCACAAAGTTTTATTTCACTCATTTGGTTTTTTCGCCTCCACCGATAGTATTCTCCAGTTTCGCATCCATCATGCAGTTCTCCTTCTACATAAACTAAAGAGCTCTTCAGAATAAATGTAGAAAAAGAGGGACTTTTGACCACCCCAACGCGATGAAATTATTCCAACGATTGACTATGCAGGAAGATAGGAAGAAAAAAGGCAGCCCTGTTGCAGTTTATCGAGAAATGATTTTCGGCGATACCTGCGAGGAACTCGAGCTAAGCAGCATTGGTGAGATCATTGGCATTACAAAGGCTGCTGATTTGGTCGATCCCGATGAAGGAAAGTTGGATATCAGCATCGAAACTCGCGTCCCACCCGCTCACATTATAGGGAAGTCACGAAAAGCCTTGAGAATTCAAGTGTTTCTGGTAATCCGGAGTCTTTTTTACTCGTCAAATTCCATTAGTCTTCTATAGTGCTTTATGACCGCAGCCTTACCACAACCTCCGGCGATGTCACGCTCCACATGCCGCGGCTCAAGGGCGTATCCTTCGAGACTGCCATCATCGAGCGGTATCGCCGCCAGGAGAGCAGTGTGGAGGAGGCCCTCATCGAGATGTACCTGGCAGGCGTTTCCGTGCGCCGGGTAGCGGAATGTTTCACAACGTTCCGCTACTATTGTCTCATGCCTGTCCATGCGCGGGGTGGTTTGACGGTTACCAGAATGCCGCAATAACAGAAGGCCGCCATCTCGGTGTGCAGTAGCTCTCCTTGAGATGGTGGCCTTTTTACGCGCCTAGGTTTTACGCTTACAATACTCCTACCCGATGAAACAGTCGCCCCGACTTTGTTCCATTGGGTGGGAGTTTCTCTTTGCTCTTGCACTGATGGCGAGTTCGCTATCTCAATAACCCGCCGTCATGCCAGTCTTTTTTACGTTAGCGCCATCTGCGCTCAAGCTTATTTCAGACTTTTTCTGCTGGCTTTACCAGTTCGCCATAACCCTTCGCCTCGGTATCAACAACACCGTCTTCCATCAAAACACGTCCGCGAACAATCGTATAGTTCAGCTTACATTTCAACTCGCGCCCATCATAGACACGGGCAATTTCACGTGCCATGCTGTAGCTCTTCGTGCGGTCAATGGTCATGGTATCATTCATATCGAAGATTACGATATCTGCATCCGCACCCACAGCCAGAATTCCCTTCTGGGGATAGATGTTAAAGCACTTTGCAGGGTTGGTACAAAGCAGTTCAATGACTCGCTTCAGCGTCGTCTTGCCATTTGCGGCAGCATCCAACATCAGCGGAAGTCTTGTATCTACGCCCGGGAAGCCGCAAAATGCCTTAAAGATATCGTCCTGTCCCTGCATCTTCTCTTCCAGCGTAAAAGGGGCATGATCCGAACCAATAAAATCAATGGTTCCATCATTGATATAGTCCCACATTCTTTCAACCGCTTCCTTTGCCCGCAGAGGAGGATTGCAGCGAGCAAAAGAGCCGAACTTTTCAAGATAACTCTCGTCAAGCAGGAGATAATGCGGGCATGTTTCAACGAACACACTCTGTCCCTCGCTCTTTGCCTGTTTTGCAAGCTCACAGGACTCCGGCGTAGACATATGTGCCAGTTCCAGCTTGCAGCCAGTCGCCTTAGCCATCAGAATAAGCTTGGAAACCGTTGAATACTCTGTAATGGCGGGGCGAGACTTGCAATGATCGATGGGCTTCGTCCATCCCTTGGCACGGAACTCCTCAATATTATGGACGATCATATCGTTGTTCTCTGCGTGAGATGCCATCATCAATCCCGTCTTTGCGATTTCACGCATACCTGTCATGATCTCGGCATCGTTCGCAAGCGTCAGACCGACAAACTCTCCTTCGCGTCCGGCCGGAGCCTGATGCAGGAACGATTTGTATGCAACGATCCCTTCCTTCGACAGCGGAACGATTTCTTCGGGATACTGTCCGCCGGCAGCACCGTAAAATGCATAGTCCACAACGCAGTTATCTGCGGCAATCCTTTTTCTATTATCAAGGATTTCCTTATTGTACTGAGGCGGAGTGGAGATCGGATGCTCAAGAATCGTCGTGCATCCGCCCTGAGCAGCAGACAGCGTTCCGGTGTAAAAGGTTTCACGATCCGTGTGACCCGGATCTCTGATATGGATATGCGTATCAATGCCGCCGGGGGTCACATATTTTCCCTCCGCTTCAATGCTTCTCATCGCATCCCCGTCTCCGAAGAGTCCGCACTCAGCAACCGCTACGATCTTTCCGTCTTTTACCGCAATGTCGCACTTTCTAAAGTCTCCGTCTACATAAGCAAGACCATTCTTAATCAATAAATCCAACACTGTTCTTTCTCCTCCTCAAAAATTCATCTCGTCCACTTTCAGCACAGTACGATACAGTGCTTCAACGCCCATATCAACATGGCGATCATCTGTCCACTCTTTTCCATGATGGCTAATGCCCGCTACACTGGGAACAAATATCATGCCAATGGGGATCCCTACATGTGCCAGGGCATTCGCATCGTGACCCGCGCCGCTTGGCATCGTCGTATAAGTCACGTCCATTTCTTCCAGAACCCCGACAATCGTCTGAATCAGTTTCGGATCGCAGGGTGTGGAATACTTTGCGCAAGTGTTCACAAACGAAAATGTGCATTCTGGAATTCCCGCGGCAATCGTTTGAATCGCCTCAAAGAATTGATCTGTAATCTTCTTATCCATATGGCGGAATTCGAATGTTGCCTCACATTCTCCGGGAATGACATTTTCTGCACCCGGCAGCACAGAAATCTTTCCCACCGTAAAAACAAGCGTATCCGACAATTCCCGTGCCTTCTTCTCTGCCGCTACGATCAGTTTACTCATAGCAACAAGGGCATCCCGCCTGTTTCTCATCATTGTTGTACCGGCATGATTGCTTAAACCGGTTGCACGAACGGTATAACGCACAATGCCAACAACACCGCTCACCGCGCCAATGTCGATCTGGTGATGGTCGAGATAGTCTCCCTGCTCAATATGATACTCCAAATAGCAGCCGAACTTGCTTACATCACGCTTTGCGGATTCCACGCCATGTACCGTCCAGCCAAACTTCCGAATATTCTGCTCGAAATTTGGCGCCCCGGTATCGACTGTTCCCGTCATGCAGCGGCTCCCGAATGTTCCGCCAAGGGGACTGGACTCCTCCAGATCAAATCCAAACACTTCGATCGGGTGCCGCAGTACGGTCTTGCTCTCTCGAAGCCGCCGCACCACTTCAAGTCCCCCGATCACTCCCATCATCCCGTCAAATACGCCGCCGCAGATCACCGTGTCCAAGTGCGAGCCGATCACAATAGACTTTGCATTCTTATCGCTGCCGGAAAGGTACCCATGCAAATTGCCAACTGCGTCCACATCTGTCTGCATCCCCAGCTTGTCCATCTCAGAACGAAGCGCATTTACGACTTCATAATAGGCAGGCGTTCCGCCGGTTCTTGTGATGGAGTTATCCTCGTTCTTCCCATAGTTTCCGTATTTGTGAAGCCAATCGCACATTATACTCATTCTTTATTCTCCAATTGGTACAACTTATTCCTCACTGCGCCTTCCGCTAAAATCAACGCCCAAATCACTCCATCATAGACAGGTACATTGAGTTTCTTTTCAATGTAGGCGTCTGATCCTGCATAGTTGGCGCATCCGAGGACGATCGCGCTGACATTCGGATACTTCAGTGCCTCCTCTGCCGCTTCCAACAGAGATTGTTTATCATTTCCCTTGCTGACAACAACCGCTTTGAGCTGCTCTTCAACATGGTACTTGCGCGCCAAAGCGAACTTTTTGGGAATAATTCCCGCGCTTGGCGTAATGACAGCGAATCCGCCGTTTCTCATCGCCGCCATATGCATAGACGACTCTGCAATGCCAAAAACCGGTTTGCCGCAGGCAACCTCTTTTGCAAGATCGTAGTTCGGATCTGCATGGCAGGCAAGAACAAATGCGTCATATTTGTCAAGGCTGGAGCGAATGGTCTGCGCCAGTTCCGCGGCCGAAGCATACTGATCTTCGTAAGAGACGACCAACTTGGGTGATGTCGTCATAGAAACCACATCAAATTCAAATCGCTTCTGAACAAATTTTTCCGCTGTTTCTCTTAGGATCGTTTCAGTCGCTTGATCGCTGTTGGGATTGATAATAAGTATTCTCATTTTCACTTCCGCCTCTTTTCTTTGCATTACGTATTCACATCATCCGTGCCAAGCTTCGCCCTTCTTCAGCAGAAGCTGCCTTGTTCAGAGCGCGCTGTCACCGCAGGCTCTTTCCCATCTGATTCTTTTCACCCACCAGATGCTGAGCACGCCCCGCGTGATGAGGTCGGCGACCATTGCAAACCAGACGCCATGCAGCCCCCAGTGAAGCCCGTGCAAAAAGATCATTGCAGTCGGAATTCTCACGCACCACATGCCGATGGCAACCGCCCAAAATGCCGCGCCGGTCTTTCCAGTTCCCCGCAATACGCCGGAGAGCACGATCGTCAGGCTGAACATCGGCTCAGCTACCGCAACGATTCGCAAAAGCGTCCCTGCAAGCTGAATGACCTCTTCATCCGGCGAAAAAATACCGGAAAGCGAAAGTGCTTGCGTATATAGCAGCACGCCTCCCAGCAGGCCGGCAAGAAGCCCCAACGCAGCAAATGTCTTTGTATCGTGTTTTGCCCGCTCCGCTTCTCCGCCTCCCACTTCCTGTCCAATGACTGTCGTACCGGCAAAGGCAATGCCGTTGGCAGGCAGATAACTGATTGCCTCCGCTGTCACGGCTACATGATTGGCGGAAAGGGCAATATTACCGAGCGAGGTCACAAGGCCTGTCATCACAAGCTGTCCGGAGCTGGTTGCAACACGTTCGAGCGCAACTGGCAGTCCAAGGCGGATAGTACGTGATGTGACCGCACGGCTCAAACGGCCGGGAACCCGTCTGAGCTGCACCGGCGATGCCCTAAGGAACATAATTGTAAGCAGGACAACCGCTGCAATCATGTAAGAGAGCGCCGTTGCAATTGCCGCTCCTGCAACGCCCCATCCTGCGCCGTAAACAGTATATGTCTTTCCAAAGATCACAAGCCTGCGCGTTTCGAAGATCAGCAAAAAATTGAGTACCACATTTGCAAAATTTGATCCTACATTGACAAACATCGGCGTTCTGGTATCTCCCGCACAGCGCAAAACAGCAGAAAAAACAGTCAACAATGTCTGAAACGGGATTCCGGCCGCATAGAAAAAGAGATACCTTCTCGCATCCGCAAGGATCTCTTCATCAGCTCCAAGCCACAGCGGAATATAATATGACAGCAGCATAAGCAGCAGCATCAGGATCACGCCGAAGCAAAGCGACCCCGTAAACGCCTCGTGTGAGATCGCCTGTGCATTCTCTTCTTTTTTTGCGCCAAGGCTATGAGCCACCTGCACAGAATACCCAACACCAAGTGCCGTTAAAAACCCAAGCACCAACCATGTTGTAGAGGAATTCACCGCAACAGCTGCCGTTGCGCGATAGCCCAACGCTCCGATCATTGCAGTGTCCACATACGTCGCCATTGTGAGCAGGATCTGCTCTAAGATCGCAGGCCACGCCAGCAGCAAGATGTACTTGATTGAAGACGCATCTACTCTCGCGTTGGCTTTCACATCGTTTCACATCCCTTACAGATTCATCAGAATAATGCTTAATATTGTCAGTAACAGGCCAAGCAGCTTTCTTTTCGACATTGTCTCTCCGTAGTGCAGTGTACCCACAAGAGTTGTCAGCAGAATTGCGCCTCCGCTTTGCACTGGAAAAACGGTGCTTGCCGGTAATGCAGAAAGGGCAAGAACCACAAAATATGTCGAGGTCAAATTTGCCACGCCAATCAGTCCTCCGAGCAGCATTTCCGACGATTGAAAATGTAATTCTTCCTTTTCCGTGAACAGAAAAACAGTATTCAGCAAAAGGCACGTAACAAATGCAGACAAATAATACAGGTACTGATACTCCATGCTGCCGTAGCCGGAAAAAACCTTTTTAACAATCTCCTGTACCCCGCTAAGCAGCAGCAGCCATGGCAGTTCTCTGCGCAGATGAAGTCCGGTATCATTAAAAAAAAGCAGTCCCGCGCAAGCAAACAGAATGCCGAAAAGCTGGACGCCTGAAAGCCTCTCATTCCAGATTGCAGCCATTGCCAGTGCAGCGAATATCACGCCAAGTTTTGATGTCAATATTGCCATACTCGGTCCGCAAACTGCAATTACCTTCTGGACTGCTATAAAGGTAACAAGATATACTCCGCCTGTTACAATGCCGATCAGGCAGGAAAAGGTAAAAATTCCATCGCATCCCCAAGCAGAATATGGCAGGAAAACGGCTGGAATGTGAAAACTTCCAGCCGGTATCCCTGTTCTCAGCAGTGCCACTACCGAGATTATCACTGCAACGGCATAATTGTACCATATGACGCGCAGCCCTGCCATATTTCTTCTTCTGGATTCAGTCAGCGCAAGGTTGATGAACGATATGACTGCGATGTTCAAAAACACTATCAGTCTAATGCTTATGCCTCCTTCGCCATTTCGTCCATTTACTTACAGCAGTCCCGCCGTCATATAGCGTGCATTGACGCCATTGATCTTCCAGAACTCTTCTTCCGCATCAGCCGCCATGCGGTCTGCCGCCGCCTGTGCGTCATCAGCGATCTTTTCCCAGTCAACGCCGAGCAGCTTGTGGTCGCGCACAATCACACGGCCTCCCGCGATTACGGTGTGAACTTCGCTGCTGCCCGTTGCCGAATAGACAAGGTTGGGGATCATGTTGCGCATCGGCGAGGTATAGATCGGCATCATGGCCGGAGAACGCAGATCAACAAGGATTAGATCCGCATCCTTTCCAGCTTCGAGAGAGCCAACCACATCGTCAATTCCGACCGCCCTTGCTCCCTCGATCGTTGCCATCCGCAGCGACTTCCAGCAAGGCATAACTTCCGGATCTTCATACTTGATCTTATTGAACAGCGCTGCAAGCTTCATCTCGTTGAAGATGTTGTGGCAGTTGTTGCCGGGAGCCTGATCGCTGCCGAGGCCAACCATACCGCCTGCATCCTGGAACACCTTCGAAGGAGGAACGATTCCGTCAATAATGCCGATCGATCCCGGGCAAAGCACCATGCCCGCGCCGGCCTTTGCCACTGCGCTCGTCTCTTCGTCAGTCGCATCGGTAAGATGGATTCCGATCACATAGCGATCCAGATAGTTTTTCTTCAGCAGCCACGGGATCGATCTCATCCCATAGCGCATTTCCATCTGCTTGGTCTCTCTCGACCCCTGCGAAAGGTGCATGTAGACCTTCGTATTGTTTTCTACTGCCAGCTTTTTGACGCGGTCAAGCATCTCCTCGCTGACAAAGTCCGCGCCCTGCGGACCGTACATCACATGGATACGGCCATTCGCTGCTCCATTCCAGCGGTGGAATGCATCCATCGCGTTGCCAAGCGTCTGCTCGCCAAAATTCTTGTCGTAGCGGTACAGTTCTCCAGGCGCATAGATCAGCGGCAGCGCCTCACGCACGCGGACACTGATGTTGCCGCGAACGCCCAGCTTTTCGATATACGAGAACAACTCCGGAATATTGTTTCCGTCTTCACCGATCGTCGTAGTACCGTTGAGCACAGCCTCCGTCACGCCAAGCATGCATCCCGCTGCACGCTCCTTATCTGTGCAGTTTGTGCTGAACGGACCCGCGCCGTGCATCATCCAGTTGCCTACATCCTGTGCAACGCCGCGCATCGCGCACATGCTTGTATGCATATGTGCATCGATCAAACCGGGCAGCACCAGATAATTGGATGCATCAATGACTTCCTCAGCCGTATACTCGCCTTCAATATCAGCTCGCGGTGCAACAGCGAGGATCTTTCCCTTATCGATCGCCACAGCGAAATCTTCGCAGTAGCCAACACCTTCACCTGCCATCGTATACATATGATGCGTCAGGACGAGCATATCCACCTTTTTCATTCGCGTTCTCCTTTCTACAATTGGCCTATCAAAAATAGCTTTAGTTGCGCCAAGCATTCATTGCCCAGCGCAACTAAAGCAATAAAAGTTGGTAGTGGTTCCTATTTACTTACTTTGCGACCAGATTGGGATTAATCGCTTCCCCAGAGAAATCATAATCTGCGTACCTCTTCACAGCCAGCTTGTTCTGGACATTGATTGCAGTAATCGCGATCACAATAGCCGTCACAACGCCGATGAGAGTATTGTTGACCAGACCCGCAACAATGTAAGCGACAAATGCCGAAAGGCCGGACGTCAGAGCGTAGGGCAGCTGAGTTCTCACGTGCTGGATGTGGTCGCAGCCAGCAGCCATGGATGCCTTGATCGTAGTATCCGAAACCGGGGAGCAGTGGTCACCGAAGAGGCCGCCGCCGATGCAAGCTGCAATAGCGATCTCGAGATCGATGCCGTAGCTGTAGCAAACAGGGATTGCAATGGGCATCATCAGCGCGGTGGTACCCCAGGAGCTGCCGGTGGCAAAGGAGATCGCGCAGCCGCCGATATAGACGAGCGCCGGGATCAGAGCGGGAGAAACGCCGGCAGATTCAATAACATGCGCAACAAAGAACTTGAGACCGAGGTTGCCGGAAACCGTGGAAAGGCACCATGCCAGAGCAATGATCACAACCGCTTCCATGCCGTTTGCAAAGGCTGCCGTCCACTGCTGGAAGCCTTCCATAAAGGAGAATCTCTTCTGTACCGTACCGACCAGAAGGGCCGCAAAGCTTGCCGCGGTGAAGCCGATGATAATGCTCGTCGTAATATCGCAGGAGGTGAAGACCTTCGAACCGTTTTCAACGATGTTGCCCGTATAGAAGATGCTGGACATCAGAGCAACAAGCATCGTGACCATCGGAATCACAAAGTTGCGCACGGGGAGATGATCATCTTCACTGAACGTCTCACCGGGATCATCCTTAACAATGGGCTCATCCGTCGGACCAAGGAGACGACCAGTCTCGCTGGCGCGCTTTTCAGCAAGATACATCGGACCGATATCCTTGCCAGAAGCCGCGACATAATAAGCAACAACGATTGCAAGGATCGCATAGAGGTTGTTGGGAATGTACTTCCAGTAATAGGACCAAGCATCCGTCGTAATGCCAATTGCCGCAAGTTCCGCAGCGATCAGGCCAACGTAATACGGGCCGTAAGAGCACACAGGGGAGCACGAAGCCATGTTGCAGCCAAGGGAGTCGGTGATGTAAGCGAGCTTCACGCGAGCCACATTGAACGCCTCGGTGATGGGACGCATAACAGCACCGAGAACAAAGTTAGGCTCGGTATAAATGAAAGCAAAGCCTGCTGCGCAAGTGGTAACTTCTGCACTGCGCTTGCTCTTAACATGCGCTCTTGCCCAGCGGGCGATGGCCACGCCTGCACCGGTCAGTTTGAGCATTTTTACAAAGCCCTGCAAAATGATAATGATGAGGATCGTTTTAAGGTTGCCGACACTGGTCAGGTTGGGATACATGAAATCCTTAAAAAAGGCGACGACTGCAACAAGAGGATTCCATCCGCTAAGGATCGTTACACCAATGAAGGTGCCGATCATAAGCGACATGATTGTTTTTTTCGTGTACAGCGAAAGGCCGATAACAATAACTGCGGGGATAATTGATAGAATACCATAGTTAGCTTCCATTGTTTTCCTCCTAAAAATTTTGGTTGTTATCTTGTGTTTTCTTATTTACTGGTCAAGTGCCTGTTTATCTCCTCCTTCTCCCTGTAGCAGGAATCGTACTAGAACCCGAACACCTGCTTCGATCTGTTCGGGGCTGGTGTACTCAGCAATGTTGTGGCTAATCCCGTCTTTGCAGGGGATAAAAACCATTGCTGTGGGATACAGGTGCGCAAAGGAGAGCGCATCATGTCCCGCACCGCTGGGCATTTTGCGAAAGCTCAATTCTTCTGCGTGTGCGGCACGGCAGAGCTGTTCAACAAGCGTTCCATCCATGTGGCACGGCTCCATCGTGTCGATACAATCAAGCTGGTAGGATATTCCGCGCCGGCGGCAAATCTCATCTACCCGTTCCTTGAGTGCCTTGTCCATGCTTAACAGGCTTCCGGTATGAATCCCTCGCATATCAATGCGAAGATCGGTCATGCCGGGAACCGAATTGATGATATTGGGATGATTATCAATGCAGCCAACTGTTGCAACGGATGCATTGACGGACTCTTCTCTTCCGATCTGCTCCACCGCGAGGATCACTTCCGATGCCGCACACAGCGCATCCAGACGCAGATTCATCGGCGTTGCACCTGAGTGCTCTGAAAATCCCTGTAATCTCAGTCGATAACGATGCGGTGCAGCGATTGCTGTTACAATACCGATCTGTGTATCATTTTCCTGCAAAACTCTGCCCTGCTCAATATGCAGCTCGATATAGCGGGTAATACCTTCCGGAACCGGAACTTCTCCCCGATAGCCGTGTCTTGCCAGACAATCGGAAAGCTTTTCCCCCTCAAGGCTGACCACATTCTGCAATCCTTGCAGGTCAAGCGCATGTGTCATCAGGCCGCTTCCCACGGTACAATGCTGGAAGTTGCTGGATTCCTCGCATCGGAAAGCCGCCACCACAAGGGGGATTTTCTTTCCTTGACGTTTCAGTTCCAGCATAGCCGCAAAGCCGCCCGCCACACCGACAACTCCATCGTATGGGCCGCCTTCGATCACGGAATCCAAATGAGAGCCAAGTAAAGTATGTGGCTCTTTCTCATCCGAGATATTGCCGACAAAGCTGTTCCCAATAGAGTCTTCCCACACGTTAAAGCCGTGTGCTTTTCCTTCCTCGCGGAAGATCCGGTGCATCTCATCCTCAAGCGGCGTATAGGCAAGTCGCGTCACACCGCCTTGCGGCAGCTTTCCCACCTCTGAAAATCGGGTAATCAAGCTTTGCAGATCATCTCTCGTTTCCTTCGAAAGTGTCATAATCTTTCCGTTTCTTTATCCGGGCGAACAAACCGTCCCTCTGCGCCGCCGCAGATCTCTCCGTCGTTCATCACAGTATGTCCGCGTAAAATAGTGCGTTCGATTTTTCCCTTGAGTGTCATTCCGTGGTAGGCCGACAGTTTTGTTCTCGACTGCAGCTTTTCCTGATCCACAGTCCACTTTCTTTCTGGATCGACAAGAACAATATCTGCGTCCGCACCGACCTGGATTGCACCCTTGTGCGGATAGAGGCCATACATCTTTGCCGGTTCTGCTGAAAGTACTCTGACAAGTTCCTGCCATGTAAGCTTACCCGCATTGACCGCATCGATCATCAGCGGCACCATCGTCTCGATATTCACCATTCCTGCCGGTGCCGACCAAAGATCCTTGGCCTTCTCCTCCGGAGAATGCGGTGCATGATCGGAGCAAACATAAGCGATCACTCCTTCACGCAGTGCCGCCCAGAGCTCATCCTGATCTTTCTTGCGGCGTACCGGCGGATATCCTTTCATTGCCGTACCGACGCGGGCGTAATCCTCTGCCGTCAAAGTCAGATAGTGCGGGCATGTCTCTGCCGTGATCGGATAACCCTCCTGCTGTGCGCGCCGGATATAGGGGACGCCTTCGCTGGTAGCAAGATGCAGAATGTGCAGATGCGCGCCCGTAGCTTCTGCAATCTGAATGGCCGTGTCGATCACCACCGTCTCGCTCAGCGGCGGGCGGGAAGCAATCATTGCTTCGTAATCGTCAGCTCCCGTAGCGCGAACCTCGTTCGTCAGTTCTTTGATGATGCTGAAGTCTTCGGCATGGATTCCGACCAGCTTTCCCGTTTTTGCCACGGCGCGGAACATCTGATAGACCTCTCCGTTGCCCATCGGCGGGATAACATCCTTCATGCCCTCTTCATAGTTGTAAATAAGCTGGTAGTTCTTCGCATCGATCGCGTAGCCCCAGAAGAACTTGAAAGCAACAACTCCCGCATCCGCAAGCGCTTGCAAGGAATCATTATTGAGCTTTCCAAGGCACAGTCCCCATACGCCAAAATCCACATACGCTTTCGGCGTAATCGTTTTGATCAGATCGTGCAGATTTTCCACATTGTAAATTGCCGGATTGCAGTTTGGCATTTCCAGAATCGTGGTGATGCCTCCCACAGCAGCGGCACGGGAGGAATGCGCAAAGTCTTCTTTATACCATGCGCCTTTCGATCCGTCACGCGAATGGCAATGCGTATCAATGAATCCCGGAAAAACAAGTCTTCCCGTCGCATCGATCGTCTCTTTCGCATCGCCGGCCAATAGCTCTGCGCTGATTGCAGCGATTTTTCCGTCCTTTACATAAATATTGCCGTGCTCGATCTGATGTTCAGAAACATAATCGGCGTTTTTAATCAGTAAATCCCACATCATATCGCCTTCCTTACACATATCCAATGCCATCCCGAATACTGAGTTCTGTTCCAAACGGCTTGCATAGTTCTGCCAGTTCGTGCAGTACTGTTTCATCTTCCGTTAAAGCAGGCAGGCCCCTTCGATAGCGCGGAAGCTCCTGATGCAGCGTAATCGGATGCAGCTTGATCGGTCCGATCTCCCCATTCTCCATGCTCCAGCAAGCCACCACCGAGTGCCAGACATTCGGGTTGACACCGAGGCCAACTGTTCCATTCTTGCTGCGGCAATCCATGCCCGCTCCAACCTGTGCATCGTGCGGCAGTCCGTACTTTTCATAAAAGTCCGCCGGTTGATGCGTCGTCGTATCGTTTTCAAAAAGGAAGTTGCCCAGACTGTAGAAAATTGCTCCGCCATGGTAGCGTTCAATACCGCGTAAAACGTGCGGCCCGTGTCCCAGAACGACATTCGCTCCGGCATCAATGCAAGCGTGAGCGAAGGTCACGAGAAATTCTGCCGGCACATCCTTTCGCAGCCCGCCGAGTTCGTGAGAATGGATGCTGACCATCACACAGTCCGCCTGCGACTTTGCCTCCTGAATCGAAGCGGTGATCCGCTTGAGATCCGCCGGATGCGGAATCGTCTCCTTGCCAGGCGCCTCGGACTCAACGAACTCGTGTCCGCCGAAACGAAACGCACCGGGCGTTTCAACAGCAAATCCCTCTTTGATATCAAGCAGCTGCTGCGCGTCGATCTGTGTTTCCTCCGCAATCTTTCGCAGCGCCGTAAGCTCTTCTGCCGTTACATGCAGCTTGGTCTGGAAACGCAGCGGATTGACTCCCGGTCGTCCCTGCATATCTCCGCGCTGGTTTCCAGCTCTCCACGCCTCGTGGAACGATGAGGTTGCAGCGATCAAAGCCACGCGCCCGTTTTCACAGTCCATATAGACCGGTGCACTGGCATCCGCCAGATTTTCTCCGATGCCGGCAAAACGAATTCCGTACTGATGCAGATACCGCATCGTGGCAAGCAGTCCATTGTGGCTATAATCCATGGCATGGTTATTTGCCGCATTGTAGATATTGAATCCGTACTTTTTTACATCTTCAAGAACCTCTGGCGCGCTCATTGCCCACGTTCCACCGCTGAACGGAAACGGATATCCCTCCCGGTTGTGGATGGTCGTTTCCAGATTTGCAAAGCGCACCTCTGCCGATCCGATCAGCGCGCTGAGCTTTTCAAATCCTGCATAAGCCCGCTCCGGCAGCCGGCGATTGATAAAAATATCTCCTGCGGCTGCAAAAGTCATCTTCTCATTGCCCAAATTCTTGACCTCCCTTACAGCTTATTCTCCTCCATGTACAGGGCGTTGGCACCCCGGATCTCCCAAAACTGCTTTTCCGCTTTTCCCGCCAGGCGATCCGCCTCTTCCTGCACCTCAGCAATAATTTCTTCAAGATCGAATGTCTGCGGCTTACGATCCTTTACGATCACTCGCCCGCCGGAAATCACAGTATCTACGTCTCTGCCGCAGGCTGCATAAACAGCGTTCGGCACAAGATTCCTCATGGGCTTTGTATAGATCGGCCGCATAGCGGGCGTATCCAGCTTCAACAAAATCAGATCCGCATCCTTCCCGGCTTCGAGTGAGCCGATAGCATCGTCGATCCCGATCGCTCTTGCTCCCTCAATCGTTGCCATACGAAGCACCTTCCAGCAAGGCATGACCTCCGGATCCTCATATTTAAGCTTATTGAAAAGCGCCGTCATGCGCATTTCATTGAAGATGCTGTGCTCATTGTTGCCGTTTGCCTGATCGGTGCCAAGTCCAACCATTCCACCGGCATCCTGGAAAAGCTTTGCCGGCGGCTGAATTCCGTCAATGAGCCCAATCGCCGCAGAGCAGAGCACCATTCGCCCGCCGTGCCCGACCATCTGCTGTACTTCTTCCGGCAGCGCATCTGTCAAATGAATGCCGACTACGTGATCGTCGATCAAATTTCGCTCGATCATCCAGGGGATCGTTCGAGAGCCATACCGCATCATCATCTGTTTCGTTTCGCGCGATCCCTGCGAAAGATGCAGATACATCAGGGTGTTGTGCCTGTGCGCCAGATCCAGTGCCTCGTGCAGTACTTCTTCCGAAACAAAGTCTGCCCCCTGCGGCGCAAACATGACCCGGATCCTACCGTTGTCCGCCCCGTGCCATTGATTGAATACATCCTTTGCCGCAGAAAAGGTTTCTTCCGTATACTTCTCGTCATACTCATACAACTCGCCGGGGGCATACACCCGATTGAGTGCACTGCGAATACGAACACCGACATTTCCTCGCACGCCGACCTTTTGAATAAACTCGCAAGGGCTATCCAATGCAAAGCCTTCTTCGCCGATCGTTGTTGTGCCATTCATTACCGCTTCGGCAATTGCAAGCTTGCTTCCCGCCCGTCTTGTTGCCGACGTTGCGTTCGTTTGAAACGGTCCTGCGCCATGCATCATCCAGTTGCCAACATCCTGTGCGATTCCTCGCATCGCGCAATTTGTGGAGTGCATATGCCCATCGATCAACCCAGGCAGCACCAGATACGCCGTCGCATCGAGCGTTTCCACAGCTGTGAATTCACGCTCGATCTCATCCCGCGGTGCAATCTTTGCGATCTTCCCGTTTACGATGGCAATGGAATCATCAAGATGATATCCGACTCCATCGCCTTCCATCGTGTACATGTGATGCGTATGAACAATCAGATCTGCCTGTTTCATCTTCATTCTCCTTTACTGTTCAGCATGTTTCCGTCATACCCCATCCGCTCTGAAATGCGCTGTGCGGACCGGCGCGCCTCCGGAAGCAGTTCCCATGTCACTTCATCGCTCATCCGACTTGACGGAGCAACAATACTCAAACTTCCTAAAACTACTCCATTTTTTCCGAAAATGGGAAGTCCCAGTGCGTTAATGGCATCGTCCAGCTCACTGTGGCTGATATAGTAGCCATTACTCCGAGCTCGCTTCACTACTGCACGAAGTTCTTCCTTTCCGCAAACAGGATTTCCAATCCGTTTCTGGGTTTCAATGCAGCGACTCAACTCGCTGTCACTCAAAAATGCCGCCGCCGAGCGGCCTGTCCCGCCCAGAAGAACGGGGACATCCGCTCCCACCGTGCAGGCACATTTGAGAGACTTCTGGCTCTCCACTCTTCCGATGCAGATCATCTGTCCGTTTGAATAGCGGCAGATTGCAACAGTTTCTCCGCAGTGATGGAAAAGTTCGTCCATAATCGGCTGTGCCGCCCGCAGGAGCGTCATATCTTCCGAGACGAGGTGTCCAAGGCGTATGATTTCTGTGCCAAGGGCATATTTCCCGTTTGCAAGCTTTTCCAGAAACCCCATATCGCAAAGCGTAGAAACCATTCGAAAAGTTGTGCTCTTGTTGAGTTCCAGGATTCCCGCCATTTCCATCATAGACATCTCAAGGCGTTCGGCATGGAAGCACTGAAGGATCGTGAGAGCTCTTTCCACAGCCTGAATTCGATATTTATTATTTCTCTGTTTCGCCATACAGAACCTCTAATTATCTACTGAAATTATCATAATTATAAAATTTAAAGCGGTATACTGTCAATAAACAATATATATATTAAGTTTTTTCTACATTTTGCATTACTTTTTTACGATTTCTTATGTTTTAGTTTCATGCAGCAAAACAGCGGTGTCTATTGTCACGGTGTCGGTTTCGTACAACGAAACCACTTTTGACGTACAGGGCGAAATGCGCAGCAAGCGCATTGTCACAAGCGATGTATCGTACAACAGAACTATACTCAACACATAACGTGGAATACGCAGTGAGCACAGTCCGACTCAATCTCAATGCACTCCTACAATAATAATTACGGTTGAAGGCGCGGCAGCCAACCGCGTCTTTTTCCGTCTTAAAGCCGAAGCTGTTAGAATGGGAGAGTAAAGGGCCTGACACTACCGGGCCATCCGGCACCGCATTGACATCCAGTGCTTCATGATGCCGTATGACTTCGCTCAAGCCAAGGCATACATTGAAAAACAACTGGCCTACGCGGGGGCATCCGAATCCCATTTTCTCTGAGGATGCGCTCCAGCGGGTCTTTGAGTTTTCCTCTGGTGTTCCACGCCTCATTAACCGTGCCTGTACGCAGGCACTGATCTATGCGTGCCAGAACCGCAGAGCCATAATTGATGACCGCATGGTGCAGATTGTACTGGAGGGCGAAGTAGCTTGAATTTTGAAAGGAGTGGCCCATGGCCACTCCTTATGCTCACTCATTCTGCGACAAATTCCTCGGCGCTCTCCGACACGCAACGCCGTCTATTTTACGGCAACGAGGCTCGGCCGCTACAATATAGTAACAGGGGGACACTTTTCGAAGTATTCGAAAAGTGTCCCCCTGTTTGTGCAGGTGAGATAGAAATTCTGTGCAGAACAGCGGTTTGCCTGTAGATGTTGCGGTAGGTAAAGGCAGAGCATTTTCGGTGTGGTTCAATCCTGATCGGGGACGGGAACCTCATCGGGGATGGGGCAGACATAGGGCTTGCCCTCCGTTTTTTCATCGAACTCTTTTTTTGCCTGCGCCAGCAGTTCGGGATCACTCATCACCTTGAGCCCGAAGAGAGCCATTGCTTTGGCGGCATAGATCATACCCTTGAGGCCTATGGAATGACCTGCACAGGCCGTTACCTGCCAGTGGTGACCCGGTGCGCCCATGTTCCAGCAGGCGCCATCAAAGGCAATGCCCGGCGCAATGTGCTGTACGTCGCCGACGTCAGTGGAGCCGTAACAGTTCTCTCTGCTTTGAACGACGCCTGTATGTATGGGTTCGTCCAGCTTTTTATCGCCGTTGAGGGCAGCGGCGAAATTCAGTTCCTCCTGCGTCCACAAATCGTGCGGTGTCTCGCACAAGGAATCATACATGACTTGACCGAGTACTTGGTTGTTGAGGGTGGGGTAGCAACCGCCGAGGAACTCCACCTCAAGCGTGGTACCCGTCATCAGTGCCGCACCTCGAGCGATATCCAGCACTCGTCCATACACGTCGTCGATCACCTCGCGGGTCAGCGCACGGACAAAGTACCAGGCACATGCCTTGTCGGGGACGATGTTGGGGGCAACGCCGCCCTCAGTGATGACATAGTGTATACGCACCGACGTCGGCACATGCTCGCGTAAATAGTTGATGCCGACATTGGTTAGCTCAACGGCATCAAGGGCGCTACGGCCGTTGTGCGGATCACAGCCGGCGTGGGCGGTGCGCCCCTTGAAGTGCAGCTTAAAGGAGTTGAGACCAGTTGCCGTGCCCAGTAACACTTGGTTCATCGGGTTGGGGTGGAATGCTGCGCAGAAGTCAATACCGTCGAACACATGGGCGCGGGCCATAAGGGCTTTGCCAGTCAGCACCTCTTCTGCCGGGCAGCCAAAGTAGATGACTGTGCCGGGTAGCTTTCCCTCATCCATAGCCTTTTTCAGACCGATGGCGGCACCGGCATGGGCAACGCCTAAAAGATTATGTCCGCAGGCTTGCCCCCAACCGCCGTCGACGACGGACTCTTTGTGAGTGCAGACTTTCTGGCTCATACCGGGCAATGCATCGTATTCGCCCAGCAACCCGAAAACCGGCTTGCCCGATCCATAAGTGGCACGAATAGCTGTTTTGATGCCGCCAACGCCGACCTCAACGTCAAATCCAGCATCGCGCAGCAGCTGCGCCGTCCATTCGCAGGCATGATACTCGCGGTACGGCCCTTCGGGGTTCTCCCAGATATCCAGCGCCAGCCGGTCCAACTGTTTCCGCCAGCGCTCAATTTCGGCAAATGCGATTTGTTGATGCAAGTTAATCCCCTCCTATATTATTATTTCCCCCGGCCATCAGCAAAACGCAAGAAACGCAGTAATTGCAATGGTTTCCGGTCATGGCTGAAACCGAAATCACTCATATGGTATAGAAAGCGGAGCCCCTTTTTGGTAAAATTGACTTGAGAGAAAACCAACCAGAAAGGGGCTGGCCGCTATCTACCGACAGGAAATCATTCAGGATGTGACGCTGTTCACATCCCAAAGCGCCGCTGCGTTTTATGACAAGCTTTTCAGCAGTCTGGACTTCACGCTGCCCAGAGCGGCAACCGGGCGGCGGGGCTTCCCCAAAGAAGCCATGGTCTGTGCTTTTATCGTTATGAAATGCGAGGGTTTCACGCAGATCACAGATCTGATGGATTATCTGGACAACAACCGCATCATCGCCCATTACTGCGGCTTTAACATCATGGAGCCGCTGCCGTCCTACTAGACGTATGACCGCTTCCTGCGGCAGCTGAACAACGGTGCGTTGAAATCGATCATGGCCAATCTGGTGCGGAAGCTGTATGAGCTGGGCGTGGTGGATGCGTCTTTCGTTGGTCTGGATTCCACACCCGTCATGGCGAACACCAAGCAGAACAACCCGAAATCCTTTGCAAAAAACAAGTTCTCCAAGGAAAACCACCCGAAAAGCGACCCAGACTGCGCTCTGGGCGTCCATTCGGCCCCCAACCAGCACAATGAGCGGCGGTATGAGTTCTACTGGGGATACAAAAGCCATGTGCTGGTGGACTGCATCTCCGGCCTGCCGCTCTACGAGCTGACCACACCGGGCAACATCGCCGATTCTGCCGTCGCCGCTGAGATCCTCGCGGCCGCGGATCAGACGATCTCTTTGAAGGAATGCGCCTTCCTTGCCGACAAGGGCTACGATGCGAAAAGCATCTACAATACCGTGAAAACGGTCTATGAGGGCGAGGCCTTTATCCCGCTCAATCCACGCGGTACGAAAGATTTAAAGGCACTTCCTGCTGGCAATCCGGTCTGCGCGGCCGGGTTCGCCATGCACAAGGATGGCAAGACCACCGACAATAATCGTACCCGGCAGAAATACTGCTGCCCGTTCCGTCAATCCAAAACCGGCGAATGTCCCTGCAACCACAAGAACTGGAACAACGGCAAGAAAAACCGGGGCTGCACGAAATACAAGACCGTTCCCGATGACTACAGACTTTCCATTGACCGCAGCTGTCTCTATTTTAAACGGACTTACGCCCTGCGTACAGAGTGCGAGCGCTACAATTCCCGCTTCAAATCCACAGGTCAGGAACGGCTGTGGGTGCGCAGCGGCGCAAGCGCGGCGAACCTCAACACGCTGGCCCACATCTCCGCCCTGGCGGTTGCGTTGGCCGCTGTTCTGCACGGTTCTCACTCCTACCGTTCTGCCAAACAGCTTCGGCGTTCCGCCTGATCTGCCTTTTCCATACCTTTTGCAGGCGCGGGGTTTACCGCGCTATGGTTTTTGCGCCCTTGAGATGCCCTAAACTATTTTTCCCCATTTGCCTTGTTTGCGGGCTGCTCCTTCCGTCTGTTTTGCTCATCTCATAGTATTTTTCAATATATCACAATCCAACTCGCAGCAAAAGAGGGAAAAGTTGGTTTATCAAAAATACTGTGCAGTGAACGCTGCGGGACATCTGGCGGAGAGACTTGTGGTAAACTGCTTTGTCTATATTCAACTGCTGGACGCCCGCGTTCTATCTTCCAACCTCTCTGCCCTGCGCTCACTCGAGCTAAAATGGATTGCTGTGCTGGGCGGACTATAGGTGGGGCAATTCGATACCCGAGGCTGCGGCATACAGCTACTCCCGAAAGCGCAAAACTGACCAAGCAAAAAACACCCAGACAGAATTTGTATTGCCTAACACTACCTATTTCTGCGCTCCCTGAGCGGGGACAGCTCGTATGTACGAAATCACTACCAGTTTCCGCCCTTCACTCGGAGCAGGTTTTGGTAGTTGTTTTTATGTGATTTTTAGCCTAGGATGAAAGCGTTTCAGGTCTCATCAGGTAGAACTCTGTGCTGTCCCGATCGAACATCTGTGTCGTCTGGAGGGCCGTGCACAGTAGACCGCTATCATTGGTTAATAGCATCGATTCAATGACATCCAGATACCGCTTGGCCTCAATGTTGTCATAGTCACGAATGCGCCTTTTTCCGAGAGCTGCATGCTCTTTTCTTCTGTATGTATGATTTCGTTTATTCAGGTAGGCTCCATTGAATCTCTCCCACGGACATGCCAATCCTTGCGCTCAATATATCGACGTGATAAGATGTTAACAAAATTAAATTTGAAGAGGTAGTTAAGATGAAAGACGGAAAGCATCCAAATACAATACATCCGATTACAGGGTATGACAAAGAAATATATGTGAAGCCGACAATTACAAATCCGAACATTATTGTCGGAGACTTTACATATATTGCCGATTTGGATTTTGAAAGTCATGTTTCACATTTGTCCGAGTGGAATGACGATAAACTCATCATCGGAAAGTTCGGTCAAATCGCCGCCGGAGTTGAGTTTGTGATGAACGGCGCAAACCATCAGATGAACGCTGTCTCCACATTTCCGTTCTATACCTTGGAGTGGAAAATGTTACCGCCTGTAAAGACGGATATGCCATTAAAAGGAGATATCTGATGTCATTGTTTTATCTCCTTTCCGGATTGTGTCTCAGACGGTGGATTGCGGCTATTCTTCTCCTGATTCGTTACCTCCCAGTCTAATGCCTGCTCATTGCGGAGTTTGCTGCGAGCACGCGAGATCCATGCGTTGACGTTATTTACGCTTGTATCATAGTGTTCTGCGATCTCCGTGGACTCATAGCCCTTCAGCTTCAGCTCAATGGCTTCCACACTTTTTCGAGCAACGCCATTGTATTTCTCCTTACATGCAGCAAGTTCATACATATAAGAGTTTTCTGAGTATTGTCGTAAGTAGTGGGTCTTAATTCGTCTGTGTAAAAGTTTTAATAGGTGCTGGGTACATCAACCTCGCTGGCGGCTTCCATCTTGAACTTGTTCATAGCGGCCTTGGCCTCGGGGATGTTGAGCTTGTTGCTGTTCTTGCTGGACATAATGATTTTCTCCTTTTCCTACAATTGTTTTTGGTTTCACCTGTTTGAAAGAGTTTTGCTGTTTGGGTATCGCAAGGGTAGTTTGACTCATAAAAAATCGGATATGCAGTTTTTCTGCTGGTAAGTTTTATCAGCGCTTCTTCGCGCACGAACGCTGATTTGACAATCGTTTTTCTTTCCTCTATAATCTATAATCAAATGCAACATGACGGAGGTATTTACGTTATGATCTCTTCCGATAACCGCCGCTACGCCTACGGCAAATCTCAGCTCATCGAAGTCATCTGCCAGCTGCGCTTCCCCACGATCCTCTCGATCGACACGCGCGAGCCCGCCGACTTTCAGGAGACCGTGCGCGCGGCGTTCCCGCGCTACCAGTGCCAGGTGGAAAAGCTGCCCGGCGTGAACGGCGCGCCCGCGCGGACGGTCAACAACCACACGTTCATTTCCGAAGACGGCGGCTACAAGCTGAGCCTCACGAAGGACTTCATCGCCCTTTCCACCATGCGCTACACGCACTGGGAGGACTTTGCCGCCCGTCTTGACGAGCCGCTCGGCCAGTTTATCAAGATTTACCGTCCCAACTGCTTTGACCGCGTGGGCCTTCGCTTTGTCAACGCCATTTCGCGCGAGCAGCTCGGCCTCACGGGCCGCCGCTGGAACGATCTGCTCCAGCCGCCGTATCTCGGCATTCTTGACGAGGACGGCGTGGACGAAGCGAGCGTCGCCAAGTGCTCGGTCGACGTCGAGCGCAAGCTCGATGCGCTCGCGGCGCTCAAGCTGCACGCGGGCCCAGGCTTTGTCCAGCGCAACATCCGCAGCGGCAATCAGGTTCAGCAGGTGCAGGAAAAGGAAGTGCGCTTCATCTTCGATCAGGATGTGTACTCCACCGGCAAAGTGAAGGTCGCCGCCGTGGCGGAGACGCTCAACGCCCTGCACGCGCACTCCGACAGCGTCTTTTCCGACGCGATCACCACCGTGCTCCACGACGCGATGGAGCCGGAATATCTGTAAAAGCGATGTGAAGTAAATTTTGGCAAAGAAAACACATGAACTGGCGCTGTGCGGCGTACTGTGCGCGCTCGCGGTCGCCTTCCTCTGGCTCAGCGGCGTCATCCCACTCTCGACCTACGCCTGGCCGATCCTCGCATCGGCTGCGCTTTTGCCCGCGCGCGAGGAATGCCGCAAAAGCTACGCATGGAGCTGCTTTGCCGCCGCGGCAGTCTTAGGACTTCTTCTCTGCGCGAATAAGGAAGCGGCCCTCGTTTTTTGCTTTCTCGGCTATTATCCCCTCGTGAAGCCGAATCTTGACGCGATCTCATCCAAAGCGCTGCGGCTTCTGGCGAAGCTCGGCCTCTGCACCGTGAGCATGGGCGTCATGTACGCGCTCATCATTTTTGTCTTCAAGCTCCCCGCCGTCGTGCAGGAGTTTTCCGAGAGCGCGACTTGGCTGCTGTGGGCGACGGCAGCGATGGGGCTTCTGCTCTTTTTTGTCTACGATCTGCTCATCGACCGGCTGGCGGTCGTCTATCGCCGCCGCCGTGGTAAAAAGGCATAAATTTCGGTTCTTTTTGTTATCTATCTTACCAAAATGCAGTATGAAAGCGCGGTTTTCCATTGTGGAAAGCCGCGCTTTGCCGTATACTGGTTTTGAGCAGTTTTGCTCACTTCCATTCCCTCCCGCCTGCGCTACTCCACCTCTACGTACCGCCCGCGGGAAATACAAAAGGAGGAACGTTTTCCGCCGAACCGGCGGTGCGGCAGTGTGGAGACCTGCCGTAAAGCGGCGCGCTCAGGCGGCTGCGAGGTCCTGCATCGCGGAGGCGGCAGGACTGCGGTTCACGATTATGGCAGAGGTCATTCTGAAAAATGTCCGAAAGGTCTATCCCAACACCGAAAGCAAGAAGAAAAAGAAGAAAGACGAGGCCGTCGAAAAGAAGAACAATCTGGAGATCACCGACGAAGGCGTCGTCGCCGTGCAGGACTTCAATATCGACGTGGCCGACAAGGAGTTCATCGTGCTCGTCGGCCCGAGCGGCTGCGGCAAGTCGACCACGCTGCGCATGATCGCCGGTCTCGAGGAGATCAGCGGCGGCGAGCTCTTCATCGACGGCAAGCAGATGAACGATGTCGCGCCCAAAGACCGCGACATCGCGATGGTCTTCCAGAACTATGCGCTTTATCCGCACATGACCGTCTATGAAAACATCGCCTTCCCGCTCAAGCTCAAGAAGATTGCGGAGACGGATGCGGACGGCAAGACGCATCTCAAGAAAATGCCCAACGACGAGATCGACCGCCGCGTGCGCGAGGCGGCCGAAGTCCTCGACATCACTCAGTTCCTTGACCGCAAGCCCAAGGCGCTCTCCGGCGGCCAGCGCCAGCGCGTGGCCATCGGCCGCGCCATCGTCAGAAGCCCCAAGGTGCTGCTGATGGACGAGCCGCTCTCGAACCTTGACGCAAAGCTGCGCAACCAGATGCGCGCGGAGATCATCAAGCTGCGCGAGAAGATCGACACCACGTTCATTTACGTCACGCACGATCAGGTCGAGGCCATGACTCTCGGCGACCGCATCGTCATCATGCGCGACGGCTACATCCAGCAGATCGGCACGCCGCAGGAGGTCTTCAACCATCCGGCGAACCTGTTCGTCGCGGGCTTCATCGGCTCGCCGCAGATGAATTTCTTTGAAAACTGCCAGCTCACAAAGACCGCCGACAGCTATACGCTCACCGTCATGGGCGAGACCGTCACGCTGACCGCGGAGCAGAGCGCAAAGCTCGCCGCCGCAGGCGTCGAGAGCCGCAGTGTCACCGCGGGCGTGCGCCCCGTGCATATCGCGCTCGGCGAGAGCGGCATCCCTGCCGAGGTCGACGTCAGCGAGCTGATGGGCAGCGAGCTGCATCTGCACCTTGCCGCAAACGGGCAGGATGTTGTGGCAGTCATTCCCACCGCGAATATTGATCCGATGGCGTATGCGCGGCATACGGCGGTGAAGTTTGGGTTTGATGCCAAACTGGTGCATTTGTTTGATGCTGATTCTGAAAAGAATCTCATTTGATTTTGGGAAAATTTCCCTTTTAAGGGAAGAATATTGCAGCCCAAGGGCTGCGTGAATAAAGGGGGCCATTCTCTCACGTGAGAGAATGGCCCCCTTTGACCCCCAAGAGAACGCGAGGGGAGGACCCCTCGACCCCTGACATTGCCGGTCTGGGGCTTGAAGAGCTGCACGCGCTGCGCAATGTAAGTGCGGTGTACATGGCTTCGCCATGAA
>OGGG01000762.1_pt1 | contig 32828 bp, 30 predicted proteins | sample 1571201 | NCBI WGS metagenome assembly OGGG01 (sample SAMEA2581946, study PRJEB24529) | metagenome | biome: Human gut stool | place: China | collected 2011 | reverse complement strand
CCCCTCGCGTTCTCTTGGGGGTTCAAGGGGGCCATTCTCTCACGTGAGAGAATGGTCCCCTTTGCCCGTTCCCCTGCACGGTGCAGGGAATAAAGACGAAGCGCCTTCGGCGCTGCTCCCCCTTCCGCGCCCGCCGGGTGCCCAAAACCGCGCTCGCGCGCTTATCTTGCAAGCGCGGAACCACGTTCCGCTTTAAAAAGCGGCAGGAACGCGCTGCATTCCCACCCCTCCTCCCAGCGGCGCAGGACACCTTCTCCGTCATTTACCTCGAAGGTAAAAACGACCGCATCCTCCGTCTGCGCGCTTACGCGGTAGGTAAGCGTCACCGCCGTCATCTGCCATGGGGCGGAGCGCGCCATCGCCGCGCGGCAGGTCTTTGCGGCATCTGGCAGCAATTTCTGCTCGCAGCGGGCAAAATAGGCATCAGCGAGTGCGCGGTAATAGCGGTCGAAGCGCTTCTCGCGCCGGCTCTCCCCTTTTGTCTGCGGCAGCGTCAAGCGGGCAGTCAGGACGGTGATGTCCTCCCACTGCCAGCTTTTTTCCTGGGCAAAATCTTCTCCCAGCGTCAAACGCGGATGCTCCTTCATGCGCTTCCTCCCCGTTTTTTCATTTGGGGCAGTCTATGCCGCTGCGGCCAAAGCGGTGCGGCGCGAGAAAATGCGGGCGCGGCACTTTACTAATTTCGCACTCTCTGCTAAACTATATGGGATATTTGCAGAAAGGAAGGCGACGGGCATGGACAGCTACGAAGCTCTCGCCGCGTCCTACGACGAGCTGACCGAGGACGTGGAATACGAAAAGCGCGCGGACTTTGTCGAAAAGCTCTTTCTGCGCGCAAAGCGTCCTGTCAAGTCGCTGCTCGACCTCGCCTGCGGCACGGGTACGATGACCGTGCTCTTCGCCCGACGCGGCTACACGGTCACGGGCGTCGACTATTCGCCCGAGATGCTTTCTCAGGCGCAGCAGAAGCTCGCCGCGCTCGATCCCCCGCCGCTGCTTTTGTGCCAGTCGATGCCGCAGCTGCGACTGCTTGACAGCGTCGACGCCGCGATCTGCTGCCTCGACAGCATCAACTATTTGACGCGTCCGCGCGACGTGCAGCGCACATTCAACCGCCTGCACGACACCATCGCCCCCGGCGGGTCGCTGGTGTTCGACATCCACGCCGTCTCGAAAATGGAAAAACTCGACGGCGAGGTGCTGCTCGACGAGCGCGAGGACGTGTTCTGCCTCTGGCGCACGCGCTACCGCAAAAACGTCAAAATGCTCGACTACGAGGTCGACCTCTTCCGCCTCCAGCCGGACGGCGCGTGGGAGCGCGACTTTGAAGAGCACCACCAGCGCGCCTACACGGTCGAAGAATTGACCGCGTGGCTCGAAGAGGCCGGTTTCACGGCCATCCGCACGCATGGCGAGCTCAAGCTGCGCCGCGCGAACGAGTGCGACGGCCGCATTTACTTCAGTTGTATCAGAAAGTGAGGAACCATATATGGAAGCACAGAAGGACTGTCTGGTCCGCGCCATCTCGAAAGATGGCTTTGTCAACGCTGTCGCGGTCTACACGCGCGGTCTGACCGAGCGCGCCCGCCAGATCCACCACACCTCCCCCGTCGCCACGGCGGCGCTTGGCCGCGCGCTCGCGGCCTGTTCGATGATGGGCAACGCACTCAAGGATAACGGCGCAAGCGTCACGATGCAGATCAAGGGCGACGGCCCGCTCGGCACCATCCTGACCGTTTCGGACTCTGAGGGCAATGTGCGCGGCTACGTGCAGAACCCCGCCGTCGATCTCGCCCTGCGCGAGGACGGCAAGCTGGACGTCGGCACCGCCGTCGGCCACTGCGGCACGCTGACGGTCATCAAGGACCTCAACATGCGCGAGCCCTACGTCGGCACGGTCGACCTGCTTGGCGGCGAGATCGCCGAGGACGTGGCCGCCTACTATGTCGAATCTGAGCAGGTGCCGTCGGCCTGCGGTCTGGGCGTTCTCATCGACCGCGACCGCAGCGTGCTCACCGCGGGCGGCTATCTCATCCAGCTCCTCCCCGGCGCGGGTGAGGACGTCATCACCAAGGTCGAGGGCGGCATCTACGCAGCTCCCAGCGTGACGAATCTCTTAAAGGAGAATTCTGATCCTGCGGTGCTGCTCAAAACGGTGCTGTCTGATTTTGACATGGAGATCCTCTCCGTCGATCCGATCGAATACCGCTGCTACTGCTCGCGCGAGCGCACGGAGCGCGCGCTGCTGTCGCTGGGGTCAAAGGAGCTTGAAAAGATCGTGGACGAGCAGGGCTCTGCTGAACTCACCTGCCAGTTCTGTGACAGGGTGCAGAACTTTACCAAAGAGGATCTAACCGCCATGATCGCCGATCTGAAAAAGCAGGGAAAGTAATGCATTTCCCTTTTCCAAAAATTTTTTGAAAAAATCAGAAAATAAGGTTGACACGGCAGGGGTTATTCTGTATAATAACCCTTGTCGTTCGCCGAAGCGATTATTTCGAGTGGGGAGCATAGCTCAGCTGGGAGAGCATCTGCCTTACAAGCAGAGGGTCACAGGTTCGAGCCCTGTTGTTCCCACCATAAATTCGGCCAGGTAGTTCAGCTGGTTAGAACGCCGGCCTGTCACGCCGGAGGTCGAGGGTTCGAACCCCTTCCTGGTCGCCATTTGCTGCTGTAGCTCAGTAGGTAGAGCGCATCCTTGGTAAGGATGAGGTCGGCAGTTCGAATCTGCCCAGCAGCTCCACAAAAAACCTTGAAACCATTATGGTTTCGAGGTTTTTTCTTTTTTTAAGTCGAACCTCAAGTACCATAGATTTGCGGGGTTGCTAAACATCATGCTAAACGAAAAAGTGTTTGCATCGTGTGCTGTCTTATGCAGAGACTTTTAATAGCTGCATGAGCTTGGCAGAGAGGTCAGGATTTTCCTGAATCAGTTTTAGAATTTCGGCTGCGTCAAGAGATGCTGGCTTCTCATTTGATTTTGCAGGAGTTGGATAAAAACTTGATTCAACCATCGATGCAAGCTGTTGCTTCTCTACTTCAAGTGCTTCATTGTAATGATGCATAAGTACTTCCGGGGATTGTCCAGCGTTAGCAGCCACAAGTTGGTAATTGTTTTTAGTCAGTCTGATTTTGTGCATTTGTCCTGACTTACGTAAACCCTGAAGATCAATTTGGTCCGTAATATTCATTGCGCTTTGCCATTCTTTGAAGGACTTGCAGAGATTATTTGGGTCAATGGGACGTCCATCTGGCTGGCAAATCAGCAGTCCATTATCTTGATATTCAGAACCGAGAGATTCTTTCGCTCTGTTGATTTCCGCAATGCGCTCTTTGATTTCTTGAACTAATGGGCTTGTCAGGTATTGCTTTCTCAAACTGCCTTCTGTTTTTGGAATTTTTAAGACAAGGCGACTTTTAGCGTTAGAAAACTGTTTCGGAAAAACTTTAGCAATCTTTTCTCTGGAGAGATTTTTGAGGGCCTCGTCAGAGACACGTTCAAGAATTTGGGAGATCCACATGCTGCCTTCATCAAGGTTGATTGAGTGAATGTCAATAGCAACAATCTCGCCCGCTCTAAGTGAACATACAAAGGCCAGGTGAAGCGAGAGATGGAGAATGGGATCTTCTTGAATCTGATCGAGAATTTTTGAAATATACTCAGCAGACCAAGCTTTACGCCTCTTGTAGTGCTCGGATGGACCTTTGGTGTTGGGAATCTCTGCGATGTAGTTCCATCGTTTTGCTGTTTCAAAACCAAGTGTAAGAATGTTATAGCACTTTTTTACAGTTCCGGAACTCAGTGTTGGAATTTCCGAGGTGCGTTTGCCATAGCTCTTGCTTCCACGGCAAGGTTTCTGAAAAAGATGGTCGATAAAGCCATCAATGGCGCTGCTGGTAATAGAACTCATGACCCAATCACCAAAATAAGGGTATATATGCGTTTCCAGATTTTGACGATAGCTGTCATAGGTTTTAGGTGAGAAATTCTTCTTTCTTGCGTGTATTGGAAGAAATCGCTCCATAAATTCTCGATAGGTCTTGCTCATATTATCTTCGCTTTCAGGGGACGGAGTATCGGGAGCAGTTGCTGTCTTTTCAGCAGCAATTTTTTGAGCTGCCTTTTCAACGGCTTTTTTTCTACGATACTCGGATGCTTCATGTGTAATATCAGATGTCCTGTTTTGAGATTGAAGATAGTCAATATAGGCTTTGCGCTGAATTGCTTCCAATTCAGAAGAGTAAGATTCCCATTGCTGTTTGCGTTTTCCGTCAGCTGCTTTGTAAGTATAGACGACATTGTGCGATGTTCCGCGTATTGTATATGTTGCCATAACGGTTCCTTTCTTGCTCGTTGCTTTATGATTGATCTAACGCATTGAACCAAGAATCGAATGATTCTTTATGAATGCGTAGGCACCGTTTGCCAAGTCGAATGACCTTAAAATCTGTTGTATGCTCGCAAAGGTAGTAGGTTTTGCGAAGACTGATGCCAAGAATTTTTGAGATCTGTTCGACGGTGTAGGTGCGTTGAACACTGTTGCCGCAATTTTGGTCAGACAAAATAATACCTCCTCGCAGCTTGGAAACCGCTATAGCTTGCAGTAAGTACCTCCTTCCCTAATTGTTTAGCAGGGTAGGCATATTATACTCTCCACAACAACGATTGCCAAGCATAATTTTATTGAAAGTCAATTCGCTTTCCGGGCCATTTCCTGCGCCCTCGCTTCAGGCCGCGTATTTGCAGGCTGCCGCTGTGCGGCACTTCCCCGGCAGGTACGCAAACGCATACTGTCAGCCGATCCTGTATAACTCCCAGACGAATCTATGTGACCGCGCTATTCTATGCGGTGTTTTCAAGGTTCAAGGCACATCTATTTGCCGTTCACACAATAAATACGGAGAAACATAGACAAATTTTGCAAGTTACAGAAAAAGTTAATAGATAAGCCCTCGTAAAACGTAGTCGTTTTACGAGGGCTTAATATTTGTCCAATAAAATTCTATCACTGCAAAGAAAAAATATCAGCTATCCTGTCCAAAAATACACCTCGCTGTCGTATTTAAGAGAATGAAGGGAGGTGAGATTAGTGAAAAAGCGTTTCTTTTGCATGTCTCTTATTCTGGTGATGCTTCTTTCTGTTTCGGCACATGCGATCCAAAGCCGCAGCATTACCTCGGTGCCCCACCTGAGCTTCGATGGGAATAACGCCTCATGTGTAATTCAGATTGTCGGCGATAAGATGACAGATGAGATTTCGGCGACGATGGAACTCCGGTGTGGCAGCGATTTGATCGCAAGCTGGAACGGAAGCGGATCTGGCATTTTGAAGATGACAAAAAGTGCGGCAGTCAAAAAGGGAAAAACCTATACCATGGTTGTCAATTTTTCCGTGAATGGAACAGAGCGATCCCCAGTTACTATCAGTGCCACAAATGGCTAAAAGATGAATAGTAAAGGGCCTCCAGTTAACGCCTGATAACTTAATATATTTCAATGCCTTACCGATATGATAGGGGGTGTATCCAATGTTCTAAGTGACTGTAAGCTGTAATAGTTATGTCTCAGATAAACATGTTGCAAAAGCAATGTCAAATTCACATTAATATGAAATATAAGGTATAGATAATACCAAACGTCGAAAGGAGATTACTATGAAGAGAACCGCTTCTTTGTTAATGGCTATTTGCATGGTATTTGCGCTTATGGTAAATGCTTCCGCGTTCGAATTGTCTGCCGAAGACACTGTTAAGCCCGCCGATCCTATTCAACAGATGGTTGACGAAAAGATGGCAGTGATCCTTCCTCAGTTAGCCGCACAGGACGCTCTCTATCTCGCAGATGATTATGAAGCGATTCTTTACGCCATGTTCTCAGCTGAATACGACGAAAACTCAATTTCTCCTTTAGAGGATGGCACAGTAAATAATGTGTACGCTCCCCGCGGTGGCTCTGTAGCATACAAGCAGGCGCGAGAGTGGGGGGCTGTTCCTGGTCGTTTTGTAGTTGTTGGTTGTACTGCAGAGCAGGGTGAAAGATGGATTAATGAGATTGAAACTCAGCGAGATGTTGCAAGTGCTATTATGGAGGCTGTCAAGACCTTAAATTGGCTTCCTCCTTATATTACAGGAAGCGCTAATGCCCTCCTTTATACTACCGTCAGTATTAACCAGTCAATTCTCAACGATATTCAGTCGTGCAATGGCAGAGTGATGGTTTTGAACACTATCAGCTATATTGATAACGCCGCGCACCCCGCTGTGATGGGATGGCCCACTACCAGCATTCCGGTCCCCTACAACGCTACTGAAATTGTTTCTCGAGTTAATTAATGGAAAGAAGATGGATTGTATTATGAAAAAAATCAAAAGAGCATATATACTGCTGTTTGTATGCGTCATGACAGTTTGCTTTTCTGGATGTCAAAATCAGTCTGATGTCTCCTCTGAAGATGTAGAAAACTCATTGTTCATGGAATGGTGTAGCCGGTTTCGTGCTTCGAATGAGCCCTTAATTCTGATTACTTTCCCTGATGGGACGTCAACAGCACTTGTAGGTGAGAACGCTGTTACTGCGGCATCGGATATGGAGAAGGCGCTTACGGCGCTTACTGCGGATGATTTTTCTGTTCTGCAAGATTGTTCTGCATCCACAGATGATCCTTACATTATCATCTCCGACAATTTAACCGAATACAAGTTTTCACCTACCGATAATGGCGTTATTGTAACAGGAACCCCTGATACACGGGAGGACTTTTTGAGTGAGGATGAATTATTGGTTATAAACGACACTGACTTCGCTAAAGTGGTAGATGGCCTCTTGAGCGATGAATAGTGTCATATATTAGCCGTAAAGACTATGGCTCCGGCTGCTTTTGTGATTGGACTCTGATAAACCCTTGCCATTCTGGAAAAATGGAATGGCAAGGGTTTACTTCTGAAAAGCTTAATCAACCTTATTTCCGGTGCTGACAGGCACTACAATTACTGGACACCTATTTCCCGCTTTGTTATAATACCAACATAACAGGTAGGGAGCCAAGACTATGCTGATTTATCTTCAAACGATCGAGACAGAAGAAGACAAGAGCAAATTCGAAGACATATACCGGGAATACCGTGGGCTTATGTACTATGTCGCCTATAAGCGTTTGCACCATGAACAGGATGCGGAGGACGCAGTACATTACGCTTTTATGAAAATAGCTGAAAATATCAAAATAATTGATCCGGTGAGTCCAAAAACAAAGCAGCTCGTCGTAACTATAGTTGATAACAGAGTGACTGATATGCTGCGAATGAATGGCCGCCATCCCACTGCGGAATATAACGATGAAATTCTTAATCAACTGAGTGCAGAACTTCACACAGATGATTTGCTAACAGAGGCTATTCTTAAGTTGCCGGAGCAGCAACGTCATGTTATCTGGTTGAAATATTATCATGGCTACAATTTGCGTGAAATTTCAAAGATGTTGGGAATTACGTTATCTTGGGCGCAGAAAATCGATCAGAGAGCGAAAAAGCATCTCGAGATACTGTATAAAGAAGGAGGCGGCGAATTTTGATCACTGATGAGCGGCTACGCGCGGCTGCTGAAAAATCCAGCGACTTATATCTGCGTTATATGGAAGAAGGTTACGACGCGATTCCTCCTCATGAGTTTTCTGCAGCTTTTGAAAGGAAAATCAGAAAGCTGAAAAAGCGCGCAGATCATCCTTATTTCTATAAAATGATGCACAAAGTTGCCGTTATTATACTTGCAGTTCTCATTGGCGGAAGTGCTTGGCTGGCCGTCGATACAGAGGCTAGAGCATCTTTTTTTGGATGGGTCAAAGAGGTGTACGAAGAGCTGTTTATATATCATTTTGAGGATGGGCGTACCAGCAATGAAGGAAAGAATAACTACTATTTAACTTGGATCCCCGAAGGATATACACAGATATCAGAAGATAGTGTAGGAAATACTTCGTCGGTCATTTATATGAATGACGAGGGTGAGATACTGAAATTCTATTATGCAAGTCCGCCAGATGAGACATTCTGGCAAATCGAGTCAACAAATACTGCCGTTGAAAAGGTAACCGTAGCTGGCTGCACTGCCGACATTTTGATCAGCGATGACGCTGCTATCGGTAACACAATCGTATGGATGACTGCTGACAACGCTGGATTTTTCATATCCGGATTCTTCACTGCCAAAGATCTGGTTAGGTTAGCAGAAAGTGTTTGCGAAAAATAAATAGCCGTTGTGTCCAAAAACTCCCTCCCTTGTCGTATTTAGTTTTACGAGAAGGGAGGGCTGTTTTAGTAGAAAATACAGAGGTATAATTTTCAATGTATCCGAAGTAGATTAAGCTATGTTCAACAACAAAAGAAAGCGAGGTTAATTAAATGAAACGTAAAATGGTGTCGTTTATTCTCTGCATCGCAATGTGCATGGCTCTCGCCATTCCTGCATTTGCTGTCGAATTAAGCCCATATGCTACTGATGAAGTGGGCAATTTTTCACAGATGATTGAGTTTGCTTTCTCGGATAATGTAGAAGGTAGATTTAGATATTCTTATAACGATGCTGCTGGAAATGTGGTCGATGGTATTGTAATAAAAGAAATCTCGACAGATGGGACGACAAAGCTGAACTTTGTAGAAGGCGATAAATCTGATAAGGTTGAAATTGATTCCATTAGAGACGTAATCTTAAACGGTAATTGCATTAAGGTGACAACGCAGGAATCATCAAAGCTAAGTACGGAATATGATATTGCTCCTTTTGCACATACCGTAAAATATCTTGACGGTCCGCCGGACGGGACAGTTGCAACTGATTATAGCAAACTAATTGGTACTCAAAAGAAAGACATTACATTTATGCAGGATTTGCTCGATATGACCTCCGGTGCATTTGTAACGGTCGTAATCGCTGCACTCGGATTTAATCCTCTTGGAGCTTTTGCGGCAGGAGTACTTTTAGGAAAGATTTGCAATATTGGTGGGACGGTGCACCCAGACGGTATCCACGCTATTTCTGTAAGAGTCCTTTCGTATCAGCGCCCCAGCGGTCCGGGGGTTATCGGGTACGGGACGGTAACAAAGTTGTACACAAAATGGTATGCAAGCGCCAATCAGCAGAACTATATTGAAGACGCTGATACGGTTGTGTATCGCTGTATGAATGGATAATAACATGGAAAAATTACCCAAGAATATCATACAGTATGTGATAAGCTTTGCACTATTTTTGGCCGTTATGATTTTGCTTCCAGTCAAGGCATATCCAAAGCACTGGAGCGATTTGCTTTTTATTGCTTTTGGATTTGCATTTTTCGCGCTCCGAGCGGTCGAGGAAAAGAAAAAATCTGCATGGTTTGATTTGTGCTGTGTGGGGGTACTTCTCTTAGAGAGTGTTCTTTTGCTGTTGATAGGTTGGCAGCTAAGTTGACCCTTCCGGAGTGTCACCTGATAGCGAACTTACTATCGGGTGACACTCCTTTTTAGCAGCGTGAGAGTGTATCTATGCTGATATATGCATAGCATTTGATTGGAGTAGTACCCTGTAAGTGCAGTCGCAAAATCCCCAAAAATCTGTTAAACTGAAAGAACAGAGATGGAGGGAATCGCAATGAAACATTACAGCAAAGAATTCAAGGAAGAAGCGCTGAAGCTGTCAGACGAGATTGGCGTGAAGAAAGCCGCGCAGCAGCTCGGCATTGCGTACTACACGCTGGCGGACTGGCGCAGCATACGCCGAAATACACCGCCCGCGAAGACACCGAGCGCAGAGGAGTAGACGATCCGCATCCGTGAGCTTGAGCGAGAAAATGCCGAGCTGCGAACTGCAAACGACATTCTCAAGGATGCACTCGGTTTTTTCGCAAAAGACCGCAAGAAGTAAAAGCGTGTGAACGACACCTGTTCATAGTCGAACGCAAGGGCATCTACACGGCAAAGGAGATGTGCCGTGTTCTGCACCTGAGTGAGTCCGGTTATTACCGGTGGCTTCGAAACAGGGGCAGGCACAGCAGCCGTCAGTTTCTTGCGGGAAAGGTCAAAAAGATTCTCGAAGAGCATCCGGATAACCGCAATTACGGCGTGAATCGCGTCTGCCTTGCGCTTGAGCAGGACGGCGTTGACGTCAGCCGGAGGACAGTGTATCGCGTGATGAAAGAGAATGGCTGGCTCCATAAAAGACGCATTCCGCATGGAATCACGGAAGCCACGACAGAAGCGCAGGAGCAGGAAAACATTCTGAAACGGGACTTCAGTGCCCAGCGCCCTTCGGAGAAGTTTCTCACAGATATTACCGAGGTACAGTGTGCGGACGGCAAGCTGTATGTGTCTCCGGTCATGGACTGCTTCAGCGGCGAGATCGTCGCGCTCGAGATGCGGGACAATATGAAGAAGGAGCTGTGCATTGATACGGTACGGCAGTTGGAGCGGCTCTATCCGAGTCTGAGCGGAGCGGTGTTCCACTCGGATCGCGGCAGTCAATACACCAGCTTAGCCTTTCGTTCCGAGCTGTCTCGCTGCGGCATGATACAAAGTCTCAGCGGCACCGGACATTGCTTCGACAACGCACGGATGGAAAGTTTTTTCGCCACGCTCAAAAAAGAGAAGATCTACCAGATCGCGGCATACAAGCTACCGAGAGAACAGGTCAAAACGATCATTTTCCGCTATGTTTTTATCTACTACAACCGCGTTAGGATCTATACGCGCAACCCGCTGGGACTGCCGCCTGCGAAGTACCGGGAGTGGGCGCAGGCGCAGACGGCAGCCTGATCCGATGCCGCCACAGTTTTCCTGCGTTCCGCTACGCTCCACTTTGGAAAACTGCGCTGTATTACCGTGCTTTTCAGATTTTGGGTGTTTCCCGACTGCACATTTCTTGACATTTCCAGATGTTACTGCTGCTCGACGCCACAATAGCTAACAAAACCTATTTGAGACACAATATGAAGGATAAATAGTGTTGACTTGTCATATATATTGTGCTACACTATGCCTGTAAATGAGTTTTGCGCAATTTCCCTTTGGGCATAGGTCAATGATCTGTGTGTGGAGTGATCCACCTGCGCACGTTGTCAGGTTTGTACGTTTTTGTCAGTAGTATTGCTGTGCCATGAGAGCCGGCTGCTGCTGGCTTTTTTGTTTTACGGGGTACTGCCCCATACTGCGGGAATGACGAGAGTTTGCTGTGAGGCAAAAACGCTGGATTTTACCAGAATCGTTGTTCCCGCTTTTTTTGCGCCCAAACGCCGAAAGGCTTTGAGGATATATCATCAAGAAAGGTGGAAACAAGAAATGAAATTCAGACGAAAATGGAAACCCGGAGGGCATCCGCGGTGCTCGCCTCAGCCGTACCACAGGTACAGAAAAAAACGGCTTTTGAATAAGCCGTGCATCGGATATGAAGCCGAGGAGGAATGTATCTATGGAAAACGCAGCGTGTTACGCTCCGCAAATTCTTGTCAGCACAGAAGATCTGCCGCGTGAGCAATGGCTGGAATACCGGCGCAAGGGCATTGGCGGAAGTGACGCCGCTGCCATTCTCGGAATTTCACCATTCCGCACCGGGCGGGATCTCTACTATGACAAGCTGAATATCGTCACGGCAGACGATAACGAAAACTGGGTCCAGTTGGAGGTTGGAACTCTGCTGGAGCCGCTGGTTGCCAAGATCTTCGCTCATAAGACGGGCTATAAGATCTACCGCCGACCATTCATGTTCCAGCACCCGCTGTATCCCTGGATGCTGGCGGATCTGGATTATATGGTGGAACTGCCGGACGGTACAACAGCCATCCTTGAGATCAAAACCACGAATTATAACGCCAAGGATAACTGGTGGTACAACGGCGAGGAGATCGTTCCTATCTACTACGAATCGCAGGGGCGGCACTACATGGCAGTCATGAACATTGACCGGGTCTACTTCTGCTGCCTTTACGGCAATTCGGAAGACGAGGCGATTATCCGCCGTATCGACCGTGATATGGCCTATGAGGAGGAACTGATTGCTTTGGAACGGGACTTCTGGGAGAATCATGTCCTCACAAAAACGCCGCCTCCCTATGTGGAAGCGGACGGCGACCTGATCCTCGAAAGCCTGCGGCGAAAGCTGGGGCCTGCGGACAAGGACGCGCCTCCCGTACTGCTGGGACAGACGCAGTTTGGGCAGCTGTCCATGCTTCTTTCCCTGCAAGAGCAGAAAAAGGCGCTGTCGGCTGATGTGAACAAACTGGAGAAGGACATCAAGCGGTTGAAGGGTATGCTCATCGAGAAAATGGGCACAAGCTGCACCGCCGTGTATAACGGTCTTGCGGAGAGCTACACCATAACCTACAATCCGGTACGCTCCGCAGGCATATCGAAGGACGCCTTAGAGCGTTTGAAGGACGAACACCCTGATATTTACGATCAGTATGTCACGGTGTCCGAATGGCGAAGATTTCATGTGAAAAAAGCTGCTTTGCAGGCAGCGTGAAAAGAAACGGAGGTGATGTGTTGTGAGCATTGTTGCAGCACTGGACAAGGTACTGTTTTTCAATGCGTCCAGCAAATATTCTGTCCTTCGGATGAAAACGGAGGACAGCAGCGTACCCACAGAGGCCCGGAGCCCCTATCGCTATCATGACCACCTGATCCGCTTTACCGCCGTCGGCATCGAATTGCCGCAGACGGATACGGTGAAGATCGAGATGGATGGAGAGTGGAAGGACGGAAAATACGGGCTCCAGCTTCAGGTCGATCATTGGCAGGAAATCGTGCCGCCCACATTGGAGGGCGTCCGCAATTATCTTGCCTCCGGTCTGCTGAAGGGCATCGGAGAAAAGACCGCCGACGCGATCATTGAAAAGTTTGGTGTCAACGCTCTGGAGATTCTGGAACATCAGCCAGACCGGCTTCTTGAGATTCGCGGCATTACGAAGGAACGGCTTGCGGAGATCAAGGACGCCTATGCGGAAACCAGCCGGATGCGTGTCCTGATGACCCTGCTGGCCCCGTTCAAGGTCACGCCGACGACCGCGCAGAAGATTTATCAGCATTTCGGCCCTGCCTGTGCGGACATCGTGAGACAGAGTCCCTTCAATCTCTGTCAGGTGCCGGGATTCGGTTTTAAGCGTATTGACGCCATCGTGCAAAAATCCGGTGGAGATCTGCGTGATCCGAAGCGCGTCCACGGTGCGCTCTTTTATGCGCTGGAGGACGCACGGACAAAGGACGGGCATCTCTATCTGGAGGCGGAGTCTTTGCTTAAAGCGGCTATGCAGCTGCTCAATGAGCGGATACCCCTCCCACAGATGCGTGTCCCCATGAGCCAGGTCGAACAGGAGCTGTCTGCCATGATCCGGCAGGACGAGGTGGTGTCGAATCACGGCAATGTGTATCTGCCCAAGCAATTCCTGCAGGAGAGCGAAACCGCACAGAAAGCGGTAGAGCTGTTTCTGGCAAAGCCGACGGTGGTGGACATCACGCAGCCGTTGGAGCAAGTAAAGCGTAGCTTAGGGCTCAACCTGTCCAAGCGCCAGTCAGAAGGCGTGGAAATGGTGTTCCGGCATAACCTGTCCATTATCACAGGCGGCCCCGGCACCGGCAAGACCACGGTTCTGAAAACGGTGATCGAAGTGTACCGTCAGCTCTATCCGCGGCAGAAGATCGTACTCGGAGCGCCCACAGGTAAGGCGAGCCGGCGTATGGCGGAGGCAACGGGGATCGATGAAGCACAGACGCTCCACAGCATTCTGGGACTTCACGGTGATTCGGAATCGAAGAAAGACCGGGAACGGAAGCCGCTGGAAGCAGGGCTCCTGATCGTGGACGAGACTTCCATGGTCGATATGTGGCTGATCCATCAGCTCTTTTCCCGCTTGCGCCCCGGCACCAAAGTCCTTTTGGTCGGTGATGCAGACCAGTTAGAGAGTGTGGGCGCCGGTGATGTATTTCACGAGCTGATCGGCTCCGGCGTCGTGCCAGTCACGGTGCTGGACGAGATCTTCCGTCAGGCACAGGACAGCCTGATCGCCCACAATGCCCGTTTTATCAACGAGGGCAAAACGACGCTCTACTATGGTGAGGACTTTGCCTTTCACAAGGCAGAGAGCCAGGAGGAGACTGCCGGCATCATCCATGAGCTTTACCGGGAGCAGATCGCCGCAAAAGGAATCGAGCAGGTGGAGATTTTATCGCCGTTCCGCTCCGAGGGCGAGGCATCGGTCAACAGCCTGAATGAAGCTATCCGCGAGGAGATCAACCCCGCAGCGCCGGAGACGCCGGAGATCGTGTACGCCGGAAAGATATTCCGCCTCAACGACCGCGTGATGCAGATGCGGAACAACTATGAGATCAAGCTGTATAACCGCTCCGGCAAGCAGGTCGGCGAAGGTGTTTTCAACGGTGACATCGGTACCATCCGCAAAATCAGCGGCACCAATGTCGTGATCGAGTTTGACGGCCGCTATATGGATTGTCCGCAGGTGCTTCTGGATGATTTGGAGCTGTCCTATGCCATTACGATCCACAAATCCATGGGCTCAGAGTATGATACGGTCATTATTCCACTGCTGGCTGCCCATAATGTGCTCCTGACGCGGAATCTTCTCTACACGGCAATCACGCGTGCCAAGCGCCGCGTGCTGCTGGTGGGTGAAAAAAGGGCGCTGTATATGGCGATACATCGGAGCCGAAAAGGAAAACGCAATACCATGCTGGGCGAACGCATCGCCCTCTACTATAAGGCAGTTACGCGCAAGGCTCTCCGTAACGAAGAGGGCGAAGAATGGCAGCGTGCCAGTTAATGTGAGATGAATGTGCAAAAAACGCACAGTCATCTCTTATTTATTTTATGAAGGGAGTATCAAACCATGTCCAGAGAAAGAATTATGCTGACCCAAGCGATTCCTGCCGTGCAGCAGCTTCGTAGGGTGCAGGGCTTTGACCCGCTGCGCTTTCTGAAAAGAAACGCCAACGGCGGAATCGAGCTGGAGCCGCGCTATCAGCGGCTCTGGTTCCGATTGGCCTGCCCCGATGGAAAAATGCTGCTGAACCGGCTGCAGATCACAGACCAAATCGCCGTTTATGAGGCGCAGGTATTTCTGTCCAGGGAGGACAACCAGCCCATTACCAATTTTACCGCGGCGGTGGAAAAGGCTCAGGCTCCTGCCGGACGCTATGTGCAGGCCGCGCAGGACGAGGCACTGAAAACGGCGCTGGATAATGCAGGCTTCGGCATCCAGCTCTGTGAGATCAACCCCTCTGCGGTGGTAGATGCACAGGCCGATGGAAAACAGGAAGTCGCAACGGGCGCTGTAAATCGTCAGGAGACTGCTCCGGCGGTAAATAGAACCACAGCGCCGCAGCGAGAAACGTCTGTCGGTGAAAATCATCCGGTGCAGGCAGTGCCTACACCGCAAGAGGTTCAACCGCAGGAGGCGGCAAAGACACCCAACGTAAATCAGCAGGAGGTTCACACCACCCAGCAGGCGGAAAGCGTTTCAGACGCCATGAGTCTGCTGCAGGCGTTAAGCGGCGGAACTGCGGCTTCTGAGCCTGATCCGGTTATGCCCCAAAAGGCGCAGGAGGTTCCTTCGGAAACGGCGGAGCCTGCTGTCACGGAGCGGGCTGAAACAGCGCAGACGGTGAAACCTATTGTGGTCGATATGCCGGCAGCGGCATCGACAGCGGCTGCGCCGAAATATTCGGACGATATGACGGTGGACGAGATCCTTTCGCTGATGACAGAAGAGGAAGCTGCGGAGCTGGTCGTAACCACCGGCGTCAATAAGGGCTGGACGATGGCACAGGTTTCTGAGCAGCGTCCCTCCAGCCTGAAATATTACGCCTATCTCTGTGAGGATTGCGGCAATATTATGAAGGCTGCCGCCATGCTTCTGATGGGCGGTTCGCAGCAGTTAAAGGCAAGCTGACCGCTTTCCATCCGTAAATTTCGCGTCTTGGGAGGGATGCTGGTTTGAATTACGGGAAAAAGCATGATCTCCCCTTTGGCATTATGGATGTGGCCGGGCTCCTCCGCCTGAATATCAGGCGGAGGGCTCCCGGTCAGGTGTATGTGGATTGTCCCATCTGCGGTGACCGCCGGGGGAAAATGAATCTGAACACGGCAAAAGACCTGTGGCGCTGTAACTGCTGCGGTGAAGGCGGCGGAATGCTGTCCCTTTACGCAAAGGTGTATGGCGTCAGCAATTCAGACGCTTATCGGGAGATCTGCGACGCTTTGGCGGTAAACGGGTTTTTGCCAGACTATACCGTTCCGGAGAAGACGACGCCTGTAGAGGCCGAGCAGTCTGACGCGGCCTCTGTTCAGGAAGTGCATCAGACTCTCTCCATGCTGCTGTCCATGCTGACCCTCATTCCGGCGCACCGCGCACACCTCCAGTCTGTGCGGGGACTGTCCGACGATGAGATCACACGCTTTGGCTTCAAGAGCACGCCGCCCCCTTTCCTGTGCCGCTCCCTGACCAATCGGTTGGTCAAGGCGGGCTGCAGGGTGCAGGGTGTTCCCGGCTTCTATGTGGATGATAACGGCTGCTGGACGGTCAAATTCCACCAGCGGACATCAGGCATCATCATTCCCATCTTCGGTGTAGACGGTTTGATCCGCGGCGCACAGATCCGGTTGGATCACCCGCTCAAGGATAAAGACGATCCACCGGAGAAAACGGGCGTGAAATACCTGACGCTGTCCTCCACGGGAAAGCGCATGGGAACGACCTCGGGGAGCCCCATTCATTTTGTGGGCGATCCATGCTCCCGTGTTGTATATGTGACGGAAGGCTGCCTCAAGGCGGATGTCGCTCACGCGCTGATGCACAGGACCTTTGTTGCCACGCTGGGCGTTAACAACACCGCCAAGCTGGATGAACTGTTTGCGTTCCTGCACCGAAACGGAACGGAGGAGATCATCGAGGCGGAGGATATGGATAAATACAGCAATGAAATGGTGGAGAAAGGCGCATCGAAGATCTATGCGCTGGCGGCCAGGCACGGAATGTGCTGCCGCAGGCTCACATGGAATCCCAATTACAAGGGCATTGATGACTGGCAGCTTGCGCTGCGCCGGAAAGAACAGAAAATGAAGGAGGATCCAGGAATGACATTTAAGGAGCAATATCTTAATGGCCTATGCGGGCTGGAAATGCTGGAAGCCTGTACGGAAGAATGGCATGCGATGAAGGTGGACAGTATTTCCCTGCGGGAGTATCTGGGGCTGACGGAGCAAGAATACGATGCGTACTTACAGACCGCCCCCGGCGTTTCATTTCGGGAGCTGTTGGACAGTCAGCGTAAAACGCAGCGGTTTCGTGTTTATCAGCTGGATTTGGAGCATGGCGAGACGCGCGCATTCGCCTTTGGCGGCATTGACGCGCTGCACAAGGCCGGCTTTCAGCAGCCGCCGGCGGCGGAATACACACTCGTTTACGACGGTGAGCTAACCTGCCCGGTCGGGCAAGATGAACGTGATATTCTGGAACGCATTTTTGCACGCTATAATCAGGCGTTCCCCCCGGACTATCGCGGCCGCAGCATTGCCCCATCCGATGTGCTGGAGTTGTATGATGAAAGCGAGCGCAGATACTTCTACTGTGATATGGCTGGTTTCCTGCAGGTGAAATTTTCTCCCGCGCTGGCAAAGAAGGCATGAGTATGCGGCGATGGAGAAACAAAGGAAGGAATCTCTTGAAGCGGTATTACAGCTTTGCGGAAATTTAGGCGCGGAGATCCGGTATCATCCGGAGTACCGCTATTTTACAGCTATGGTCTGGACCGGCTGGGATACGCCCTGCGGAATGGGTGAGGCCCTTGCCATCCAACAGGAAATTCAAAGAACGGCTGCTCAGTATCCGACTGTTGTGTGCTACTGCTTCGACCCATTCAGCACACTGGTCTACACGGTCTGAGCCAAGTATGTAAAAAAGGACGCCTTGTGCCATTGGCACAGGAGCGTCCTTTTCAAAATTCTATTTAGGAGGAATGTACGAATGGGCGCTTTTTCAAATGTGGATTACGAGCTTCAAAATAATGAGGCTGCCGTTTCCGACGCCTTTACGGAAGATGATGCTATGGATATGCCGCAGACGGCTCCTGTGGAACCGGCGACAGCAAGTTCTCCGACTGCAGCTCCGACTCCGGCAGCGGCGGCCAGCGAACCGGCAACCGCCCCCAACACCCAAAGCGAGGATGAGGCACGCCGTGCGCACGAAGCGTCTGAAGCCAAGCGCAAAGCAGAGTGGGACGCCAAGCAGGCGGAAAAGCGGCGGGCGGAACAGGCCGCGCTGGAAAGGTTGGATGCCATGGGCCCGGCAGAGCTGCTCAAGGCTGCCGCAAAGCGTGTGTCCGCAGATACGGAGAAGCTGACGCGGCGCAACATGAAAGAGAGCGTTGCCGAGTTTATCCAGACCAAGTGTATTGATGACCTCGGCTTTGCCCGGCTCACCATGCACCCGCGTAAGAGCATGATCCACTGTTTCCAGTATATCAGCCGGAAGGCATGGGATTATGTGCAGGACGAGCTGAAGGCAAACGGCGTTCAGCCGGGCCCCGGTCAGCAGGCATACGGCTGCGATATTCCCGATGATCTCTGCTATCAGTGGGCGGAGGATTATTTCCGTGACCCCGATGCCAAGGAGGATCAGGGGGATGAAGAGGAATTTGTCCCGCAGCCCTATCGCGGGAAAACATCTTCCAAGTCCGTTTCCAAGAAGAAAAAGGAAGAAAAGAAGAAAGAGCCGGAGAAGAAGGAACCGCCGAAAAAAGCGGAAGCCGACGATGGGCAGATCTCGCTGGGAGACCTCTCCTCTTTTGGGGAGGCCGCCTGATGTACGCTTATAAAGGCTTTGAGCCGGATCTCTCCTGCCGTGGCTATCGGTTCGTCATGGGAAAGAATGTCACCCCGGAGGCAAACTGCGCCAGCAACGGTTTCCATTGTGCGGAGGACCCGCTGGATTGTCTTTCCTACTACGGCGACATGAATCGCTCCATTTACTGCTTGGTGCAGCCCGGCGGGGATATTGACGAGGACGATCGTGACTCCAAAATTGCCTGCACAGAGCTGACGATCCTGCGGCAGCTGACGAGGAAAGAACTCTTTCTTCATGCACTTGCCTACATGGTGGATCACCCAGGCCGCAAGGTAAGCGGCAAGGTACAGCGTGAGCACAGCACTAGCCGCAACGGCTATGCCATCGTTCGAGGCAAGACACCCACTGCGTGTGGAAAACTGGGCGATATTCTCGCATTTGCCAGAGAGCGGCGTGAAACCGAAGTAATCTGTCAGATTGCGGTCGTTGAGGTCGATGGAGAAAAAATTCTGCCTGATGTATGGTATGACATTGATTTTGTGAAAAGAGAGGCGGTGCAGAAATGAAAAAAAGCAGTTTGCTGAAAATGAAGAATTTGCCTGCGACTGAAGAAATGCTTGCGGTGGCCCGTGAGGATGTGCCGGTCAAGGTCGGTTCGGGCTGGAACACTTTCTATCGATGCCGATACAGCGGTTTTGTACGAAGCGCGGTAGAGGGCGGCATTTTGAAAGTCACCCTGTATGACCCGGATGCAATGCGCCTTGGAGGAACGCTGCCGGTCTATGAGATTTTCATGGAGAAAGAAAAGCAGCAGTTTCTCACCTATGACCGTACCCGTAACGAGTGGCGGACGGCAAAGATCGACTACTTGGAATGGCAGGCGAAGGGATCCAATAACGTGTGGATCAGCGCCGTGGATGATGCACAGATCCGGCAATATCTGGTGTCGGATGAAAAAAGCGTATATCGGGCTAAAATAGTGCTAAAGAGACGAGCAAAACAGTTGGAAGGAGTTGCCCGCGAACAAGGCGAATGGGAATCAAAAGAGTTTAGGGCAGCTCAAGGGCGCAAAAACCACAGCGCGGTAGTCCCCGCACCTGAAAACGATATGGAAAAGTGCAGATCAGGCGGAACGCCGAAGCTGTTTGACAGAACGGTAGGAGTGAGAACCATGCAGAACGGCGGCCAGCGCAACCGCTAAAGCGGAGATGTGGGCTACTGTGTTGAGATTAGCAGCATTGTAACGCTCACCTTCTGTACGCAAAGCATAGACACGCTTAAAACGCAGGCATCCCCTGTCAATGGAAAGTCTGTAGTCTGTTGGAATGGCCTTATACTTGGTACAGCCACGGTTCTTCTTGCCGTTATTCCAGTTATTGTGATTGCAGGGGCAAACACCGGTTTTGGACTGGCGGAAGGGGCAGCAGTATTTCTGCGGAATCCCCCCTCCGCCATCGGTGGTCTTGCCATCCTTTCTTATGGCGAGACCAGCTTTACAGATAGGATTGCCAACGGACAGTTTTTCAGGGCTCTTTGTACCGCGCTTGTTTAACGGGATCACAGCCTCTCCCTCATAGGCGTCCTTCACCAAGTTGTAGACGGTTTTCACATCGTAGCCCTTATCGCCGAGGAAGGTACGCTCGCGAAGGAACAAAACGGCATTGGCAGGACGAAGAATGTCCGGAACAACTGATGCATCGGTTGTGTTAGCCAGTGTGGTCAATTCAAAGAGAGGCAGACCGGAGATGCAAAGATTGAACAGCATCAGGAAAGCCGCAATCCGGAGCCGTTGGAGATCACAGCGAAAGACATTGCCGCCATTCTGGTGGATGCCGCGATCAGTGAAGAAAAAGCCGAAGCGTTCCAAAGCTGCTGTAATGAGCGCTTTGGCGCTGGCGTTACCTTAAACCCGTTGAATCTGATCGACAGTGGCCGTTTTGAAGTAAAAACGGCCAACGCAACTATCTTTGTTGCGCCCGAGCAGAGTTATCTGCTGGAGACTCGTGTGATCGATGGGCGCAAATATCTGACGATCCCCGTCGAAGAGGAAATCGAGGTCAACGGCTTCGGTGTCCGCACCCAGGGAGAAAAGCAAGGCTGAATGTCCGATAACGCGGTCATAAAGTTAACAAGCAGGAAGCCTCTACCGCGGCAGAGGCTTCCTGCTTCTTTAGTATACTTAGTATTTACCTGCAAACCACAGTATAGGAAGTGATATACCCTGTGTCTGAGCCTTTGCTGTTTCGCGCATAGACTGTCAGCGTTACGCGGTAGCTGACACCGGGTGTTCCTTGAAAGTAGGTTGTTCCAACATAATCCCATGTATTGTAATCATAGAATTCGGGGTGTTCGGCGCCATACTGAGAATCATAGTAACGCCAATTACCGTTCACTTTCTGCTCGATTTCAACTTCGTGCACACCGAGCTTTTCCATTTTGCTGCGGGCCTCGACTGTCATGGCTACCGCAATCTTACCATTCCCTCTCGCTTCGATTCCAACACTATAACCGTCCAAATAGGCGCTGGAGCGGGTGCCGTTTATTGTGGGCATTCCGATTTCCGGACGATATACGGCGGATGCAGTCATGCCTACGCTGAACATCATAATAAGCATCAAAAAAAGGGAAAAGAGTCTTCTCTTCATAGTCATTCTCCTCATATGATTTTATTGAATCGAGTTAATCATCTCTTTAATCTCAGCCTCGGATATCTGTCCACTGATTACATAAGATAGCATTCCATCTTGCCATCCTGCTTTTGTCACTCCGTCGTCCGTCAAAATGTAGTATTCGGTTTGATTGTGCGTATAAACACTTCCCAATGAATCAAGCTCTTTCGCTTCGGTTGATAGTGCCATCGTATGCTCTATTACGCGAATCACTAAACCTCCACGGGTCGAATCATAAATGGCAGAACATTTAAGCACACCATCTGACAACTTAACTGCAATAGCCGAAACCGCATAATCTCTCGGCACCCATGTGGGCAGACCTTCTGTACTGATCCCGTTTGCCGCCAGAGCCTCATACATGGAATGATACTCGCTGGGATCGTCGTCAGGCAATTCCATGATGCCGGAAGGATTGGTATAGATCTGAATGATTCCTTCGGCCCATCGCAGGACAGCCTGAACAGGTTGGAATCCCATAGCGCTGGCGGTTATAATAAAGCAAAATGCCGCGGCTGCGGCAATAGCTGCCGCACGGAAAACGCGGGAAAAGGATCGACGAGTTCGGTTCCCATGTCGATTCCTTGCTTCTGCCGCAAGATCAGACTTGCAGGAACTCGTTTCTTCTTCAAAAATCAACGGATGGGATTCTTCGAGTTGTGCCCATTTTTCTTCCGGGTCATAATGCTCTGCGACTGGTGCCCTTTTTTGCAACAGTGACAGATATTCCTCAATCCTGTCCGTATCCATCTCCTCCGCAGGTACACTTAGCATTGCTTCTACTTCATTCAGAAGCTGCAAGTTAGATTTTTCCGTGATGGACGCGGAAGCAGAATCTGTTTGCTTTCTCCCGACAGCAGATTTATCGGGATGCTGGCTACCCAACATTTCATTACCCCCTTTACTAGTTCATCTCATGAATTATCGGTTTTGTGACAATAATTTGATAATTATTTTGGCGTGCTGCCAAGAGGCTCCTCCAGCAGTGTTCTGCACTTGTGGAGCGCTCTGGATAATCGCTGACGGCACGCCATTTCACTGATTCCAAAATGCTCTGCGAGTTCCAGAAATGAATAGCCTTTATCGATGCGAAGCAGGATGATCTCCTGCTCCGATCCGCTTAGCCCCATCGGAATATGACAGGCCATTGGAAGTTCCGTGAGTTCATAGCTTTCAGCGATATCTTCAATCGAAACCTCTGTATGATAAAAGCGGCGGCTTTCGCGCAAGGTCAAATTGTTCAATGTCTCAAAGAGCCACGCCACCGGTTTCTTGTGACCGCATACCCGTTCCGACTTACAGCACGCTGTCAGAAAGGTCTCCTGCACCAAGTCCTCCGCAAGATGCCAGTCCCCTACGCGACGATATGTAAGCCGGACCATGGCATCAGAGTATTGAAGCATCAAATGATGGATGTACTCTCGCTGCTGCTTATCCATACAATCCCTTCCTTCGCAAAATCTCACCAAAAAATCAGCTGCCATGCAATCAACAGCCGGCAGCTGATTTATTTGAACTGGTGGCTCTCACCATGCTCTATAATCGTTTTGCACACAGACAGGCACAATTTGACCTGCTCCGGCGCGGCATCTTTCAACATGCTTGCAAATTCAACAGAAATGCTGACGTCTGGATGAACCGGAATGTTGCTTCCAAGCAGAGTATAAAGATCAACGCGCAGTGCTGTCGATATATCCACCAGTAATGTCAGGCTCGGCTTCGTTTGACACCTCTCAACGTGGCTGATGTGCTGGGATGTAACACCGACCATTTCGGCAAGTTCAGCCTGTTTGAGATTGCAGCGGATTCGACATATTTTAATGTTGTTTCCGATTTCCTGATAATCAATCATACTTCAGCGTCTCCTGTAATACGCGCCACGGTACTATTCTGCCTATACGCATATTATACAGGGAGTCATTCGTACAATAAATCGACTATCAAGGCGTTTATCGCCCTTATAGATATAATGCGCATGATATTTTTGCATTTTCCCCATGCGAAAACAATAGGAGTGCATCTGTACCGATGATCATTACGGTGCAGAGAAATGAACGGCATGCGTCACAAAAAATTGCAGAAAAAATCGAACTTTTTGTCACAAATCGACACTGTCAAGAGATGAATATAGTAAGGGCACATTTTTGGAGGAGGTGGTCATTGGGGCAACATCCGCCGCAGATCCACTGTCATGTATCGTAGAGAGGAGAATAGCAAATGAAGCTAAAACGATTCCGAAACAAATTCATTTCGATGCTGCTTACGCTGGCAATGCTTTTGACACTGTTCCCTACCGCAGTCTTTGCCGAGGATACGGCGGCTGACCGACCGGCCAGCGCCGAATTTAAGATCATGGGACTGTACGCTCTCCGGGATAACGGGCGGCGTGTGTCCTTCTTCTCTTATGAGTCAAGAGACAACGCATTCCTGACAAAAGCCAATATGACCTATCCCGACTCCTGGTTCAAGCTGATCTATGTGATCGAGAGATCACAGCCGGTCACGCTGGAACTGTATGAGATGAAGGATGAACCCGCGTATATGGATGAAGATATTGTTTCCATGCCGTATGCGCCGGAGGATGATGCGGATGGACACGGAAAACTCCAGAGCGAGGAGTTCCTTGGCCGCCGACTAGGCGTACTGGTGGGCGTTCCGGTGCAGGAAAATATCGCCCCGCTTCAGGAGGGGGATGACATTTATACGGCGGAACAGGTGAGCTATTCGCCTATCGATGAAGATGAGTGGCTGAATATCGTCTATCAGACGATCCGCGGGAAGCGTCAGCCGGAAGTGATTGAGGATTTCTACGCTTTTGGCTTTGAGGGCAATCGCCTCGCCGGACTGGACGATGCGGCTGCAACGGTGAGCCTTGATGAGCTCCCTGCCCCGGAAGATATGGCAGAGACAGACGCTCTGCTCCCATCGGAAAATCTAGATACTCCAAATCCGGAAGCAAATTTGCCCGCTGACATCAACGATGAAGCAATGGGTACGGAAAAATCTCCTGCCAATGAGACATCGGAGGATGGAGCTTCCGAGGAAAGCCTGACAACGGATACGGAGTCTGCAACGGCGATAGAGGAGTCCTTTGCTCCCTCTGCAAATGCGGAACCATTGGAAGATGATGCGAACACGACACCTGCCAATGCGGATACGGTGGATTCGGAGGCGGTGGAAACGGATAAAGCAGATGTGCCGGTGACAGCGATTGAGGACGAGCCTTCTGCAGAAGAATCTGTTGAAGCTGTTTCGGACGTGGAACCGGAGGTGCAGCCGGAGATCAATGCGGAGATCGACTATCTGCCGGAAAGTTCTGTCCTGCCCAGCGCACACGCTTTCTTCGGCTTGACGGATGCTGCCGAAGAAAGTGAAAACACCATCCAGAATATAGTTCTGTGGGACGGCAGTTACAGGGATGACAGCGGCAGCCTCACCCGTATTTCCAGCGGCGGCCGCTACGTCATCGTCATGCAGCCCTGCACGCCCCGGACAGCAATCTACAATAGCTTTCTTGGTTTTGATGTGCCGGAGGAAAGTGAGGCTATTGACACCTTTGAGACGATCAACTCCTGGGATGATCTGATCGCAATTCGGGATGAACTTGCCTGCAGCTGCGACCCTGTGGATCTGCTCAGCGGCAGCTTTACATGGAATTACCGCGACCTTGCGCTGTATGGCAAAGATGATCTGGAGTTCATTCGCTACTATGAATCTGTCCATGCAGATGAGAATTACGGGCTTGGCAGCGGCTGGACATCCAACTTCTCCTATGCGCTGGAGTTTGACGGCCGCTCCGTGATTGCCCATTTGCCGAGAGCCGTTACGCTTTATTTCCCAATCGGTTTTGACGGCAGCTTTGACGCCTGCGGTGATTACTCGCTGGTGCAGACAGGCAGCGGTTATGCCATGACGGATAAGGCGGGGACGATCTACCGCTTCGACAATAGCGGCCGTATTCTGAGCATCGTCTATCTTAGTGGGAATACGCTGTCCTTCCAATATGACGGTGACAAGCTCCGGAGCGTGTCCAACGGCGCCGGCAGCTTTACGTTCTCCTACAGCGGTGACAATATCGCTGCGGTGACGGACAGCGTAGGGCGCAGCATCCATCTGTCCTATGACGGCGGCTTCCTGACTGAAGTGGAAAACCCTGATGGAGACAGCCTGCGCTATGCGTATGACGGCAACGGGTATCTCAGTTCTGTTCAGAATCTCAAGGGTGAGATCTATGTAGAGAATGAATATGACGCACAGGGCCGTGTAGTCCATCAGTATGCCGTAAACTTCGGCACCTTTGATTTTACCTACGATTTCGATGGGCGGCACAACACCTGCACCGGCGAGGACGGCTATTTCCATGAGATCTGGTTTGATGAGCAGGGCCGGATCACCAAGTCTACAGATGCCAGCGGCAGCCAGACGGTGACCTATAACGATCTCAATCAGGTTACCAGCCGGACGGATCGTGAGGGCAACCGCACATCCTATGCCTATGATGCCGCGGGCAACAAAGCCAAAATCACTTACGCAGACGGCACTTATGAGCGGTTCGAGTACGACAGCAATCGGATGCCGACCATGATCCGTGACCGCAACGGGAATACGAGCTACTATACCTACGACCATCAGGGCAATATGACTTCCGTTACCGATGGCCGTGGTATGACCCGCTCCTATGTCTATGATGCCAACGGCAATCTCACTTCCGCAGCGGATGCGCTGGGTGCGCAGACGACCTACACCTATGACGCTCAGGGTAACTGCACGTCCATGACAGACCCGCTGGGCAATGTGACCGCCTATATTTATGACGGGCAGGGCCGCCTGATCACAGTCACCGACGCCATGGGGTCAGTCACTTCCTATGAGTATACCGAGGCCGGCAAACTGGTGAAGGTCATCGGCACCGACGGCAGCGAACAGACCTACACGGTGGATGGCAACGGATTCAATACCAGCGAAAGTGACCGCATGGGCCATGTCACCACCTTTACCCGTGACGCGCAGAACAACGTGACCTCTATCACCGATCCGCTGGGCAATGTGACCCGCTATACCTATGATGACAGCGGAAATCTGACCACAGCAACAGACGCCAACGGAGCGGTCACCCGCTATACCTACGATGCTGATGGCCGTATTGTTTCCATGACCGATGCCCGCGGCAATACCTGGCGCTATGCTTATGATCGGAACGGTCAACTGGTTTCCACCACCGATCCTGTCGGCGGCGTCAGTTCTACCAGGTACAACAGCGTTGGACGTACATCTTCCAGTACGGACGCCAATGGCAATACCACCCAATATACCTATGACGGTGTCGGCAACCTTACAAAGATCACCGATGCACTCGGCAAGAGCACCGTCAGCGAATACGATGCCAACGGCAACCTGACCGCCACTACGGATCGCAACGGCCACACCACCCGCTATGCTTACGACGCGGAGAACCGTTTGATCCGCATGGAAGATGCTGAGGGCAGCACGACTTCCTACACCTATGACGCTAACGGTCAGATGACAAAGACCACCTCTGCCATGGGCGCGGAGACTTCCAGCACTTATGACGCGCTGGGGCGTCAGATATCCTCGGCAGATGCACTGGGCCACGTGACCGGCTACGAATATGATGTGCTGGGTCGCGCCACAAAGATCACCTACGCGGATGGCGGCTTTGTTGCCTACACCTATGATGCCAACGGTCAGGTTTTGACTGCCACCGATGAACTGGGCGGTGTGATCTCCTATGCCTACGATGCCAACGGCAGACTGATCGAGATGACGGACGCCATGGGCGGCAAAACGGCATACGCCTATGACGCTGTCGGCAATGTGACCTCTGTGACCGATGCTCTGGGCGGGAGCACAACCTATCGCTACGACGAAACGGGAAATATGACCTCGGTTACAGACGCCAACGGCAATACGACCGGCTATTCCTATGATGCCCTTGGCCGCGCTGTTGCCGTTACGGACGCCAATGGCGGCGTGACCCGCGCGGAGTACGATCATAACGGGAACATTGTCAAGGCTGTCGATGCCGAAAGCAATGCCACTACTTATGTCTATGATGCGCTGGATCGTCTTGCCAGTTATACCAACGCGGAGGGCTATACCTTCTCCTTCCAGTATGACAATGAGGGAAACACGGTTTCCTCTACTGACGGTAACGGCAATACCACCCGCTATACCTACGATGGATTGAACCGCGCAGTCTCCAGCACCAACGCCGAAGGCAATACCGCATACAACACCTATGACGCGGATGGCCGTATGGTAAAGTCTGTGAATGAAGAGGGCGCGGAGACCGCCTATGCCTATGACGCGGATGGCCGCCTGATTTCCATGACGGATGCTCTGGGTAATGTTACCAGCTTTGAGTACGACAGCAGGGATCGGGTCATCAAGGTCACCGATGCCAAGGGTAATGCGACCACATTCACCTATGATCTGGCAGGCAATGTCAAGAGCGAGACCAATGCCAAGGGCGTTGTGACCAGCTATACCTACGATGCCAATGGCAACCTCACCTCCATGACGGATGCTGCCGGCACCGTGACCTATACCTATGACGCCCTGAATCGGGTTACCAGTGTAAAAGACCGCCGTGGCAATACGCAGTTCTTCACCTATGATGCCACAGACCGCATCGTGCAGGTCAAGGACCGCAACGGCAATGCCACCCGGTATGTCTATGACGGCAATGGAAATATTGTAAAGACCATCGATGCGCTGGGCACGGAGTCCGTATTTACCTACAATAAGAATGACCAGCTCATTTCCACCGACCTCCACCGTGTGGATGCCCTCAATGGCGTGGACTCTCACGAGATCACGCTGTATGAGTACGATGGTCGGAATCTGGTCACGAAGGAGATCAACGCGCTTGGCGACAGTACCGTTTATGTCTACGACGGCAACGGCAATCTGGTCTCCAAGACCGACGCGGACGGCTATGTGACCCGGTATTCCTACACCGCCCTTGATTTGGTGAAGAAAATCAATTACAATGGGGCAAAGGAGGTCTCCTACCAGTATAACAAGGTCGGCGAACTGGTGCAGATGGATGACTGGACCGGCACCAACACCTTCGAGTTGGACCTGCTGGGCCGCCTTCAGAAGATGACCGACCACAAGGGCAATACGGTTTCCTATACCTATGACGCCGTGGGCAATCAGACCGGCATTACCTATCCGGACGGCAGCAAGGTCTCCAACTTCTATGATGCGGTGTATAACCTCACCAGTGTCATTGACGCGGAGAAAGGCACCTATGCCTATGTCTACGATGATGCCAACCGCCCCGTCAAGCTGACCTATCCCAACGGCTGGATTGAGCAGTATACCTATGACGCGGAGGGCAATCTTCTCAAGACGGTGGACACCGATCCCTTCCAGCTCTACAACAAGACGCCCAAGGTCAAGTATGAGTACACCTACGACGCCGAGGGCAATGTGCTGACGGAGTTCCAGCGGGACAGCGACGCTACGGAAAATCTCAAGAGCCGCACGGCCTTTACCTATGATGCGCTGAACCGGCTCACCGGCAGCACCCGCAGGCTGGAGGTCTATCCCTACGATACCCTCGCCTATACCTACACCTACGATACGCTGGGCAACCTGCTGAAGCAGAGCGGTCCCACCAAGGGCGAAGAGGATACCTACCAGTATAACGACCTCAACCAGATGGTGAGCAAGCATGTGTGCGGCTATGAGCAGAAGCTCACCCGCATCTATGACTACGGCTATACCTACGATAAGCGCGGCAATCTGGTGAAGGAAGAAGAGATTTGTTCGCCTACCACCACCGGACCCAAGAACATCACCGTTGCGACCTATCTCTATGACGAGACGAACCGCATGGTGCAGGGCACCAACAAGGCCGGCGAGGTCAGCGCGTACACCTTCAACGGCCTCGGCGTCCGCGTCGGCACGGAGCTGATCCTGAAGGATAATACCCACGGCTATACGGACTTCCACTGCCAGACGCCCAGCGTGGAGACGGGCATTGAAAAGCCGGAAGTGGTCAAGACGGATTATGTCATTGACTATACCAGACTGGACATCGACCAGCGGGTGCTGATGAAGTCCGAGCAGGACGGCTATGATTTCTTCTACACCTACGGTTTGGACAAGCTGCAGGTCATGACGATTGGCGAAGGCAGCAACTGGTGGGGTCAGAGCATCAAGAAATGCGTCAATATGGCCTACGTCCACACCGACCGCCTTGGCAGCGTGGTGAATCTCTCCGATCAATACGGCCGTGTGACCGCACGGGCAGACTACACCGATTGGGGCGAGGTGCGCCGGTATACGGATATCACCGTGGACGGCGGCTTCCGCAGATTGCTGCCGGAGATTACCTACGCCACCCATGAGTATGACGATGTGCTGAACCAGTTCTACGCAAAGGCGAGAATGTACGATGCGGAGAACAAGCGGTTTGATGCGGTTGATCCCATCCTTGATTCGTCTGGATATGACATCAGCAGCTATGTAAGCGATCCCATGATGCTGGTGCAGTATCTGTATGTTGTAGATAACCCTATCTGTTCCACAGACCCGCTTGGACTATTAGGAGAATCCGTATCAAATTGGGTTCAAGAAAAGCTGTACGATGCGGCAGAATATCTCAGACAAAAAGTAGGTGATGTAACCAAGCACTTTACGAATCCTGTGCGCAAAAGTGACTTGGAAATGGGAATCGTTGCGTCTCTGTTGATTTCTGCGGGAGACACTTCCGCCATGATGTTGCAGGCACTTATTAACACTGGTCGATATATGACAGGACAACTGCCCAGCATGGAATACTTTAATTCCTATTTGCGGACAAAAAGCCAAATTAACCAATACTTCCTAAACAGAGTATCTTATACAGATTCTTATTATTTAGGAAAATCTATTGGTGACATTATTGGTACCGCTGTCGGATTGGGCATGACAGCCAAGGGTATCAGCGAGTTGCTTGCAGGAATTGGAGGCATCGGGTCAGGTGTTGGTGCAGTAGCATTACCGATTTGTGTCGCAATTTCGGCAGAAGGCGTTGTTACGGCTGGCGCAGGTGTTACAGTTGCTGCAGCTGCAGCTGGTAATTTTGGTGGGGATTTTGAAAAATTCCGCTGCGAAGCAAAGAAGACAAAAGATTTTCTCACTCCACATCAAAAAAATGAGTTTAAGAAGAGAATCCTTGCGAACGAGGATGTTGAGTTTAAAACTAAACAACAAGCGATTGACTTTATCAATGAAAAGTTTCCGCAGTTAAAAATGGAACAAGCCAAAATGCGGTCTGCTGAGGGGTGGCACTTTGATTCGCACCCTATAAACGGAAGTGGTTATAGTATCGATCATATCAATATATACAGCAAAAGAATGGGCTTTCGAGTTCATATTACATGGACAGAATAATTTTTAAAGAATGCAGGCTTGCCTGTATATAGGTGAGAAAATTTTGCGGAATGGAAGTTCTGCTACGCGCAGAGCTTCCATTCCCAGATTATCAAAACGGGAGGAGATACCTTGAACAACCATATCCTTATTCGAAATGCTCTACTTGGAAGCTGGAATGTCGGATCGGAATATATTCGTTTATGTGGAAATGAAAAATTTGAAACACCGGATGAATTATCTTCGCGTTTCAATATAAATGTACTATTGCAAACCTTATTTCGGGAACCGTCTGAATTTTCCGCGGAATTACTGATGGAAAGTTACCTTAACGCGCAGAATGGCGATGAAGGCAATCAACTTTTTCTTAGAGCATTCAAGATTGATGATGAGTATGCTGTTTCGATAGATGAACACATCTATTTGCGGAAATTGGTGAAAAAGACTGATGAACCTTATGCTCATATTGTTCCTTGGTACTATCAATATGGTCAGCTTTATATAGGGGATGCGTGGTGGTCTTCACAGGAAGAAATATTGCAAGATATTCAAGAGATGTCTTTTATTGGTTTCTTAAAAAAATATAAAGGCTTTTGATTCTGTAGGTTGAGGTCAGCGGCGGGGAACTCAACAGCATGATGAAGATGTAAACATCGAGTCTATGTAACTGGGCAACCTGCTCAAGCAGAGCGGTCCGACCAAGGGTGAAGAGGATACCTACCAGTACAACGACCTCAACCAGATGGTGAGCAAGCATGTGTGCGGCTATGAGCAGAAGATCACCCGCATCTATGACTACGGCTATACCTACGATAAGCGCGGCAATCTGGTGAAGGAAGAAGAGATCTGCTCTCCCACGACCACCGGGCCCAGGAACATCACCATGGATTTGAAGAAATTACAAACTACTACTCTCAGGTAACTTGTTCTTATGCGGTTATCAAAGGAATTCGTGTTGGTGCCCTCAAGAGCGTGCTATATGACGGTGTATACTCGATTTTTTCTACAATGAAAACTAAAATTGATAATCTTCCCAGGTGAAATTACTTAAAGACATGGAGGCAAAATGTTTAGAAATCATTATACAACAATTGCTGCGTGGATTATTGTGTATATTTCACTATGGCTCTCAAGAGATAATCTTGTTAGTTCAAAATTTTCTAAAAATAACTGTCACACAGGGTTTGTTTCACGAATTATTGAAACAATGATCTTCCCTTTTCAATGGTACAAAAACAGGCCAACATATGAATATGTTGTTGGTTTGGTTTTGTTGTGCTGCATTAGTGTAGTTGCCGTTATCAAATGCTTTTCAGTATTTTCTTCAATCGAACAACCGATGATTGAAGCTATATTTGAGCACAGTAACTTTACTTTCATCAGCACAGTATGTGCAGTTTGTGGGTACTACTGTTTGATTGTTGATGTGCCCCATTTTGAAAAAATAATATACCGTAGTGCAGCAGTAATCTTTATTGGGTTTGCAATCGTATCTTTTGCATTTCCATTTGTATTCTAAGTATCAACCACCACCCTGATTGTGGATGCGTGACTGGAACATTTTGCTCCATCAAAAAGAATCATAAAAAGGGGTGTCGTCCTACGACGATATCCCCCTTTTTATACTGAAAAGGGGTTCTTTATATTCTTTAGCTTTTATGCCGATGCCCTCAATGGCGCTACCGGATATGGACGCAGATATGCGTCCGCTGGCGGAGCAGACGATCCATAAGCTGCACAACATGACCGATGCAGCATTTGAGGAAGCGCAGTTCACTATGACGCTTTCCGACACAGAGTAAAAGATGACGCGGGGCGCGGCAGCCGATGATGGCTGCCGCGCCCCACAATTTGCATATTTAGGGTATAGTTTTCCTATTTGCACATAGATGCGACGTAACCGTCAAAGCAGGCAGCGGCTGGACAGACATGGGACAATAGTGGTGGGGAG
>OGGG01000760.1_pt1 | contig 32839 bp, 28 predicted proteins | sample 1571201 | NCBI WGS metagenome assembly OGGG01 (sample SAMEA2581946, study PRJEB24529) | metagenome | biome: Human gut stool | place: China | collected 2011 | reverse complement strand
TATTTTGTTCTTCTATGTTTATACCTGACTCGTTTTTATAAGAAACAGGTTTTGTAAACTCTTTATATTCAGATATTTCAGCAAAATAATAACCCGATTCTCTTTTATCTTCAAAAGGTTTTTGGGTTATCCTCCCAAAACCGAAAAATTCCCCTTTGCCATTCTTTATTGGTTCATAATAAATGAAATCAATAGGAAGAGTTTCAAATTGCCCCAAATATGACTTAGCTTCATTCACAGGGAAATGGTAATATTTTCCTATGAAGTCATTATATTTACTATCATTTCGGTACTGTGTTAAAACAAGATATGTTTTATTTTTCATAATCATTTGTTTTTGACGATAAAAGCAAATCTTTAATATCTACATCAAGTAGTTTTGCTATCTTATATACCATCTCCATTGGTGGTTGGCATGAATTAGTGCACCATCGAGAGACAGTCGCTTCATTTCGTCCTACAGTTTCTGCAAGCCATTTACTAGTACGCTGTTGCTCTGCAAGAACAGCTTCAGCCTATTCATCTGTTTCATTATGCAATTTTCTTGATGTTTCCTGCAAAGATACTATTTCTCTTTATGAATCCATTATAATTTATTCGGATTCTTTCAATGCTTCAACATTTTGGTGAAGCTTCTCATTCCTTTTTAGGATACTTCTTATTTTACTTGTTTGTGGATAATCTTATGCTTAGACTAGAATACTCAGGTGAGAGTAAAATGCCAAGAAGAAATCCGAATCTTAATACAGGTCTATACGGCTATTTATTCGGGTGGTAATAACATTGTCTATCGTTGGGCTGACAAGTGATTTACGATATTTGAAACGCTCTATCAGGTAACGGTTTATATCGGCTCTTAGTTTCTCATATTTAATCATCGTTTTATTCCTTTCTTCTTTTTCTTTTTTTTGACTGCCTGTTTTATGATCTCTGTCTGTAGCTGTGTTTCATTCTGTGACATTTTTTTGCTGTCCTCTGTCTGGTTTTTTGCGGCCGCATCTGCCGCATCTGTCCGGTTCGTTTCTTCTCTTACGATCAGACAGTGTTCCGTTTCTTCCAAAATACCGCCACTTTTGCTTTCCCAGTAAGCAGTAAGCGGAATCAGCTCTTTTGTAAGAAGGTCAAACCAGGTGCTTTTCTGTTTTCCTTTTTCTGCCGCAAACGTAAGGGCCGGTGCATACCACTTTTGAGCTTCCTGCTCCAGCATGCCATCTTTTTTTACGATTGCAATGCCTTTTGCCATAACATAAACACCAAGACCTAAAATAACTGCCCACAGCATCCCATGCATCCAGTTTTTCAAACGTTTCATATCCTCACTCCATTTATAACAGATAGTCCGTCTGACAAACAAGAAACTTTACGAGACATATTTGTCCCCTGACTCATGACACATTATATGAGGACACGTTTTCCATTATGCAAGCTGAAGAGCGATGTTCAGACCTTCGGATATCGTATAACTCAGCCTTTTTACCGTTTCATCAATATCTTTTGGTGTGACAAACATGGTGTTCAGATGAGACGGAATCATTTCTTTTATCATATGATATTTTTCTGCTGTATCCTTCTCATTCATCGTGTTTATCAGATTTTCCATGGTATCATTTACGATTGTTGCCGCATCCACAACCGTCGGCACACCGATCGCGATCACCGGAATTCCGATCACCTGCCGGTTCAGCCCGTTTCTGTGGTTTCCCACACCGGATCCGGGATTGATTCCGGTATCTGTGACCTGAATCGTCCGGTTCAGCCGTCTGGTACTGCGTGCTGCCAGTGCATCCACCGCAATGATCAGATCAGGATGGGTCTGTTTTACCACACCTTTTACAATTTCTACGGTCTCCATTCCAGTCTGTGCCATGACTCCCGGAACAATTCCGCTGATCGGGTTCATCTGTTCCTCACCAAGAGATGCTGCTCCGTATTCCCTGATCAGATGACGGGTGATCCGGACATTCTGAACCACATAAGGTCCCAGTGCATCCGGCGTTACATCCCTGTTTCCAAGACCTACGATCAGTACGGATTTTTCACCTTCTCCCATAAGTGTCCGCAGATGCTCTGCCAGTTTTTCCGAAATCTCCCTGTGGTATCCTTCATCCGGAACAGACATATTAGGGGCTTCCATAGTAATATACGTCCCAACCGGTTTTCCCATCGTTTTCGCTCCGTTTTCCGTTTCGATCACCACGGTCGTGGTATGGAGCTCCAGTTCTTTGTCCTCTTCCTCTTCAATTCTGACTCCACGTATCTTTACATCCTCTTCTTCAAAACTCTCTCTTGCCTCCAGCGCAAGATCCGTCCTGATGCGAAATCTTCCAAACATAGTTTCCTTCCTTTCTGCTTTTCTTCTTTGTTCGAATACTTACATTGTCTGTATGTTTCTGCAAAATATACGCAGCCGTTCAGCCATGTGGCAAATATTACAAAGATACGCGGAAAATTTTAAATTTCATATTGACATTTGGTAAGCTTTGGTTTAGACTAAGTGAGTATGTTTAAAGTATGTTCATTAGAACGTCCGTGTCCGGCTTTAATGAAACAGAAATAATCCCAAAGTATAGAAAAATTGGAGGTGTACAGATTGGCTAACATCAAATCCGCAAAGAAGAGAATCCTGGTTAACAGAACAAAAGCTGAGCGTAATAAATCTATCAGATCTGCTGTTAAGACTGCTATCAAAAAAGTAGAAGCTGCAGTTGCTAACAAAGATAAAGAAGCTGCTGTCAGCGCACTCGGTGCTGCTACCGCTACGATCAGCAAAGCTGCTTCTAAAGGCGTTTACCACAAAAACAACGCTGCCAGAAAGATTTCTCGTTTAGCAAAAGCTGTAAACGGCTTAAAATAAACCAATTTTGAAATATATAACCCATCAGGTTCCGTCAGCCTGATGGGTTTTTTTACGAATATTTTACAAGAAGTAATTCTACGCTCATTACATCGTTCATGCGGCCGGTCTTGACCGCTTCTTCCATGCTTACGCAGTCCTGAAGTGCTTCTTTTAATGTTTCCAGTGTAAAATGTTCTGCCTGGCGCATACAGTTACGGACAATAAAACCTGCCATTTTCAGCCGTTCACTGATGGTTTTGGCACTGTATCCTTCAGAAGATAACTCTTTGACCTGCATCAGCAGATTAAACTGCCGTGTGATCAGATAGAGGATACGCATCGGCGGTTCTTTCAGTGCCAGCAGATCATAATAAAGCTCCATCGCTTTTTTCTGTTTTTTCTCTGCCATCGCATTGATCATATCAAAAATCTTATTCTCGGTCTGCTCACTGCTGATCACAGCAACATCTTCTTCGGTAATGGAGTCCTGCTCCATACAGTAACAGGTCAGTTTTTCCAGTTCCTGACGGATCCGTTCCATGTCTGTCCCGGTCTTTTCCAGGAACAGGTTCATCGCTCCGGTTGTGATTTTTTTGTTTTCTCCTTTCAGTATTCCAAGAATCCATCTGGTCAGTGTCTGCTCATTCTGTGCCATAAACTCTACAACACTGCCCTTTTTGCTGACCGCCTTGTAAAGCCTGCCTCTTTTATCTACTTCGCTTTCCACAAACAGCAGGATCGTTCCGTCCGGTATGGATGGAATATAATCTGCAAGCTGTTGGTTTGCATTTTTGAAAAAACCACTGTCCTCAATAAGCAGCAGACGGTGCTCTGCAAAAAACGGCATGGTTTCTGCCTGTGCGATCATCTCCTTTACGTCTATTCCTTTTCCGGTATAGACGCTCAGATTGATCGTATCTCCATCCGGGAGTACTGCATTTTTCAGTTTGTTTTTATATTGTTGCTTCAGATATGCTTCTTCTCCGTAAAACAGATAAACCGGTCTGAAGCTTCCCTTTTTTATATCCTCCACCACAGATTTCATAGCGTTTCCTTTCTTACTTTTTTTCTTCCCGCCTTCTGCGTGTCATAAGACCGCCGATGCGTCCGGTTTCTTTTGCAGTCAGGGCTTTCCACCCCTGTTCCACTACTTTATCAAGAAGTCCCAGTTCTCTTGCGATCTCATATTTCAGTTCTTCTTCCGGTGCCAGATTATTTAAATCTATTTTTTCTTTCTTCTTAGACATATAGCCCATACCCCTTTCTTTTCTGGAGTATGGTCCGTTTTGCTCTTGATTATTCATATCCATGTCAGAATTTTGATCCTGATACTTTTCCTTCTATATGCCCTGTTTTTTGAGGTATTCCTCTGTCTTCTGCTGTGCATAAGACAGATTTTCTTCGGTATGTGCCGCTGATACAAACATAGCTTCAAACTGTGCCGGGGCAAGATGGATTCCATTTTCCAGCATATATCTAAAATACTGTGCATATTCGGTGGTATCTGAGGTTTTGGCGGAAGCATAATCGACAACCGGCTGTTCTGTGAAAAACAAAGAACCGATCGATCCGACATGGTTTACCTGCCATGCATGACCGCTTTTTCTGACATTTTCTTTCATAGTTTCAAAGAAAATATCACTTTTCTGATTGAGATTTTCATAAATCTGAGGATTGTTTTTGAGAATGGTAAGCTGGGCGATACCCGCTGCCATGGCAACCGGATTGCCGCTTAAGGTTCCTGCCTGATAAACAGCTCCGACCGGTGATACCGTCTCCATGATCGCACGTTTTCCGCCGTAAGCCCCGACCGGCATCCCGGCTCCGATGATCTTGCCGTATGTCACAAGATCTGCATCAATGCCAAAACAGCCCTGTGCTCCCTGAAGTCCAAGGCGGAATCCGGTGATCACTTCATCAAAGATCAGAACACTTCCATGCTTGCTACAGAGTTTTCGAAGTCCTTCCAGAAATCCCTTTTTCGGCGGAACCACACCCATATTCGCTGCCACCGGCTCTACGATCACAGCGGCAATCTCTTTTGGATATTGTGCAAACAGTGCCTCCACGCCTGCCAGATCGTTGTAAACGGCAGATAAGGTGTCCTGCGTACATCCTGCCGGCACACCGGCACTGTCCGGTATTCCGGCTGTCATGACTCCGGAACCGGCTTTGACCAGAAGTGCATCCGAATGTCCGTGATAGCATCCGGTAAATTTTATGATCTTATCCCTTCCGGTGTAACCTCTGGCTGCACGGATGGCACTCATCACAGCTTCCGTTCCGGAATTGACCATACGCACCATTTCAAGCGACGGTATCACTTCTGCCATCAGTTCTGCCATCTGCACTTCTCTTTCAGTGGCAGCTCCGAAACTCAGTCCTTTTTCACAGGCTTTGATCACGGCTTCTTTGATCGCCGGATGGTTGTGTCCGAGGATCATCGGTCCCCAGGAACCGATAAAATCCAGATAACGGTTTCCATCGACATCCGTCATATAAGCGCCGTCTGCCTGTTCAATAAAACGCGGCGTACTGCCGACGCTTCCAAAGGCACGCACCGGGCTGTTCACGCCGCCCGGCATCAAGGTAACTGCTTTTTTAAAAAGTTCTTCTGATCTTGTCATCATCCAATCTTCCCTTCGTCCATCATTTTTGCGATTTCTTTTGCAAAATAGGTAAGATAAATATCGGCTCCGGCACGGTAAGCACCGACTGCCATCTCACCGATGATCCGCTCTTCATCAATATAGCCCAGTTTAGCCCCTGCCTTTACCATGGCATATTCTCCGCTGATACTGTAGGCCGCTACCGGTGTGTTGACTGCTTTTCTTACTTCCGTGATCACATCCTGATAGGCCATCGCCGGTTTTACCATGATAATATCTGCTCCTTCTTCCACATCGAGCAGAGCCTCTTTGATTCCTTCTCTTTTGTTATGAAAATCCATCTGATATGTTTTGCGGTCCCCGAAAGACGGCGCTGAACCTGCCGCTTCACGGAAAGGACCGTAAAAGGCAGACGCATATTTCACGGCATAGGACATGATCGGTGTGCCTGTATGTCCCGCCTGATCGAGCATCGTACGGATCGCACGCACACGGCCGTCCATCATATCGGATGGTGCTACCATATCAGCTCCGGCTTCCACATGGGAAAGAGCCGTCTTTGCAAGCAGATCCAGTGTCTTATCGTTATCCACATCATGTCCGCACAGAACACCGCAGTGTCCGTGTGATGTGTATTCACACATGCAAACGTCCGTGATCAGATACAGTTCCGGAAATTTTTCTTTTGCTTCCCGAAGTGCTCTCTGCACAATGCCGTTTTCGTCCCAGGCACCGCTTCCCACTTCGTCTTTCTGATCCGGGATGCCAAAAAACATCACATTTTTCACACCGGCATTTAACAGTCGTTCCAGTTCAAATCCCATGCAGTCCACGCTGTAACGGTACTGTCCGTCCATGGACGGGATTTCTTCCTGAATACCGTTTCCTTCTTTTACAAACATCGGATAGATCAGGGAAGCTTTATCCATTCTCGTCTCTCTCACCATTCTTCTGAGTGTATCGTTTCCTCTTAACCTTCTTGGTCGGATCGTCATATCCATCTTTTGTTACCTCCTACATTTAAAACTGCTTCCGGCACAGCTCTTTCACTTTATCCAGAACGCTGTCCATCGTTGCTTTTTCAGACATCCAGGTACGCATTCCAAGCTCATCTGCTGCCTGCTTCGTCTGTTTTCCGATACAGACTGCCCAGACAAGTGAAAAATCAAGCCCCCTGGCTGCCTGTGCAAACCCCCGCACGGTTGATGCACTGGTAAAGACCGCAAAGTCAATCTTTCCCTGTTCAAACTCCGCCTTCTGATCGATCAGATGCGAAGCCTCAAAACAGGTACGGTACGTCGCCACATCGTCGATCTGCACTTTAGATACTTTTTGAAGTTCTGTGATCAGTTCCTGATCTGCAGCCTCTGCCCGCGGGATCAGAATCCGCTCGCCCCCCGCGCAGATCCCGGCAAGGCTGGCACCCAGATGTTCTCCGTCAAAGATTTCCGGTTTTAGATCTGCCTGGATTCCATGCTTTTTCAGTTCCTTTTCAGAGCCGTCTCCGATAACGGCAAATTTCGCCGCTGCAAATTTGCGGATATCCACTTCATTTTCTGCCATGTTTTCAAAAAAGATCCGCACTCCGGTCGGACTGGTAAAGACGATCCAGTCATAAGATGTGATCTTCTCCAGGCATGTTTTCAGTCTCTGGTTTTCTTTGATCGCCCTGGTACGGATCGCCGGAAGTTCCAGCACTTCTGCCCCTTCTCTTCGAAGCTTTTCTGCCATTTTTGAGATCCGTTCTTTTGGCCTTGTGATCAGGATTTTGCGTCCCGCAAGCGGCAGTGCTTCATGCCATGCAAATTTATCGGCCAGGGCACACACTTCACCAACCACAATAATGGCCGGTGTCTGAATCCCCTGCTTTTGCACCTCTTTTGGCAGTGTTGAAACGGTTGCACAGATCCGTCTCTGTCCTGCTGTGGTTCCCTGCTGTAAAATAGCCGCAGGCATATCTGCACGCATGCCTGCCTTTAAAAGTGCATCGCAGATATCCGCAAGTGCCGTCACACCCATCAGAAAGACAAGGGTTCCTTTTGTCCTTACCAGTGCCTCAAAATCAATATCATAGGTATCGCCTTTTTTCTTATGACCGGTAATGATATGCACGGAAGAACAGAAATCCCGGTGCGTGACCGGAATGCCATTGTAAGCAGGCACTGCGATCGCCGAAGTCACACCCGGCACGACTTCGTATGGTATCTGATATGCCTTCAAAAGCTCCAGTTCTTCTCCGCCTCTGCCAAAGAGAAACGGATCTCCGCCCTTTAACCGCACAACCTTCCTGCCTTCCAGTGCTTTTTTTACAAGGATTTTGTTGATCTCTTCCTGAGGCATCAGATGATGGCTGGCCCGCTTGCCGACGTTGATCTTTTCGGCATCCTCCGGGATCATGCTTAAAATGCCCTGACCTGCCAGTGCATCGTAAACGACAACTTCTGCCTCCTGAAGCACACGTTTTCCTTTGAGTGTAAACAGACCCGGATCGGAAGGGCCTGCTCCTACCAGCCAGACTTTTCCCGGTTTTATATCATTTTCTTTTGCAGCAGTGCAGCTTTGTGCATGACATTCTCTTTTCAGTCTTTCTGCAAGCAACATTCCGATTGTTTCGGCATCTTCCGGCATTCCTTCGATCTGACCTTTTTTATATATTCCGGTTGTTTCCTGGTAATACAGTCCACGCAGCAGCAGTTTTCCATTCCGGATTTCTGCATAGGCAGCGATCGGTGAGCTGCACCCGCCATTTAAATATTTTACAAAAGCCCTCTCTGCTGCTGCGGCGGTCTGTGCCGCCGGATCGTTATAGGCTTTCAGAAAAGCATAATCTTCTCCTTTTCTTCCCTGAACCGCCAGAATCCCTTGTCCTGCTGCCGGAATGATCTCATCCGGCTCAAAATAGCGATAAATGCGGTTTTCCAGAGCAAGCCGCTTTAAACCTGCCGCTGCCAGGAGCAGTGCACCGTAAGTTCCGGACTGAAGTTTCTGCAGTCTGGTCTGGATATTTCCCCTCACCGGAAGAAAGGTTACATCCGGATACAGCTCTTTAAGCTGCAGCATCCGTCTTTGGCTGGAGCATCCGACCGGAAGTGTTCTGTCCCATTTTTCTGCTCCTTCGGGAAGCACCAGCACATCTCTTGGATCTTCTCTTTTCGAGAATGCAAGCAGCGGCAGCTCTTTTGAAAGTTCCATCGGCATATCTTTCAGGCTGTGCACGGAAAGATCGCTGCGCTTATCCAGAAGTGCTTTGTCCAGTTCTTTCACAAACAGACCTTTGCCGCCGATCTTATCCAGCGTGCGATCCAGAATTTTATCGCCGGTTGTTTTCATGGTCAGGATCTCCACCTGACATTCCGGATTCTGCCCTTTGATAAAATCCCGGACCATCTCACTTTGGATCACCGCCAGACGGCTCTCTCTGCTTCCTATGACAATGTTATGCTCTGTCATGTTTTTATTCCCCTTTTTTTCATTAAAGTCAAACGCACGTGAAACCTGGCACGCGATTCAGTTTCGGCCAGGATAAATATCCTCTAAACCATCCATGCACTCCCGAAATGCCGCGTCACTGATCCGCCCCCGCAGTTCAAAAAGTATTTTGTTGGTCACTTTCTGTGCTGCCTGACAGATCTGTTTTTCCAGTGTTTCTTTTTCGGATGCTTCCATCGGAAGCTGATGCAGGATTTTGTGCAGACGCAGATCCAGATCCGTCGCAGCTTCTTCTTTGATCCTGCCAATACGCGGAATCACATCAAGACACCGATACCAGTTATCAAATTCTTCCATCTGTTCTTTCAGAATGGATTCTGCTTCTCTGATCCCGGCTTTCATCTTCTCGCTCAGAACATCGACCTTGAAATAGTCGATATCATAAAAACGGATGTACATCAGTTTCTGTACCTCCGGGTCAATGTCACGCGGCACAGCCAGATCCACAAGTACCAGTTCATGTTCCAGATCAACTGCCTGAAGTCCTTCTTTTGTGAGTGTATAATTCGGGCTTGCCGTGGCACTGACCACAAAATCACAGGAGCCGATCAGGCACATGCGTTTTCCATAATCAATACGCCTGCATCCCGGCGGGATCTGCACAACACCGCTGCGGTACTGGCGCACGGTAACGGTCACATCCGCACCTTCTTGCTGCAGAACAGTTGCGGCAAGTTTTCCCATCTCACCGTTTCCGATAACCATACATTTTTTGCCTTTTACTTCCAGACCCTCCTGCCGAAGTGTCTGAAGTGCCTGATGGATCACCGAATGATTGCCTGTGGAAAACGTCACATTTGTCCGCACTTTCTTGCCGGCAGTCACCGCCATTCGAAACAGCACTTCCAGCACATTGTCTGCCGCATAATGCTCCCTTGCCGTCACAAGGGCTTCCTTTACCTGTGTCAGGATCTGATCTTCTCCTAAAATCCGGGATTCCAGACCGCCGGCAAGGCGGAACAGATGCCGCACAGCCTCTTCTTCCTTTCGCTGCCTAAAATATTTCTGATATGCATCGGTATGGATCTGCCGTATCTCGCACAGAAGTTCATAGAGGGCAATCTCGCAGCCATCTTCCGTGCTGACCCAGAGTTCCATGCGGTTGCAGGTTGACAGCAGAACACATCCACAGATCCCTTTTTTCTGTTTTATGATCTCCAGTGCTTCTACTGTCCTTTTTTTCGTAAATGAAAAAATCGTCCGGATATCAATCGCAGCTGCACTGTGATCGATCCCTATCATTTGTATTGCCATAACGTTCTTCCTTTGAAAATAGATTCTGTAAATATCCTGTCAATCATAGCACAATTCCCGACAAAAATCTACTTCTGGAATTGACTTTTCAGATAGCGAATGTTACACTTTTTAATGCCTTAACTTTTCTATATAGAAAGGATTTTTATAACTTTATGAACACAACACAAAAAATAACAGCCAAAGCCATCCTCGTTGTAAGTTTTGGCACCAGCTACCACGATACAAGAGAAAAAACCATCGACTGTATTGAACAGGATATCGCACAGACCTTTTTGCAGCACCACATATACCGTGCCTGGACCAGTAAAATGATCCTGAAAAAACTGAAACAGCGTGACGGTATACATATCGACAATGTACGCGAAGCCATGGAACGCATGAAGCGTGACGGCATCACCGATGTGATCGTTCAGCCAACCCATGTGATCAACGGCATTGAGAACGATCTTATGAAAGAGGATGTCCTTGCTTTTTCAGATTCCTTTTCCAGGATCACTTTCGGTGTTCCGCTTCTGACTTCCGAGCAGGACAGCCGTGAAGTCGTCAAGGTCCTGACCGATGCTTTTGTCGGGATTCCAAAAGATGAGGCACTTGTTTTTATGGGACATGGAACACCGCATTATGCCAATGCGATCTATGCAGCACTGGACTACACCTTTAAAGATCTTGGTTACCACAATCTTTTTATGGGAACTGTAGAAGCTTACCCGTCCATGGACTCCCTGCTGCGTCTGGTCGGCAGTCTGAAGCCGTCCCGCGTCCATCTGGCTCCGTTTATGATCGTTGCCGGTGACCATGCACGCAATGACCTGGCAGGAGACGATGCTGATTCCTGGAAATCCCAGTTTGAGCAGGCCGGTTATCCGGTTGTCTGTCATTTAAAAGGTCTTGGCGAATACAAAGAAATCCGCCAGATTTTCCTGCGGCATATCCGCGAAGCACAGTAAAGGAGTTTTTTATGCATATGCATCATCATAACACCGGAGGTATTGCTATTGATTCTTATGCCTGTAATTCCAGGCTTCGGCATATCAGTGCGGGATTCAAAGCCGGATTTTCCATGCTTTTGCTTCTGTTCTGTATTTTTGCAGACCATCCGGTTATCTCTGTTTTGCTGATCTTATTTGCTGCTTCCGTCACAGTTTTTCTTGGCGGTATTCCTTTGCATGATTATCTTTCCGTGCTCGGGATTCCCGTTTTTTTTGTGCTGCTTGGCGGCATCGCCATCGCTGTCGATCTCTCTTTACAGCCGACCGGCGATCTTCACCTGAATCTGTTTTTTTGTTACCTTTGCGTCACGTATACCGGCATTCTGAAAGCGTTTTTTCTGATGCTGAAAGTGTTCGGTGCCGTAAGCTGCATGTTCCTCATGACACTTTCCACACCGTCACACGAACTTTTTTCGGTTCTTCATAAGATTCACTGCCCTTCTCTTTTTACAGAACTGATGCATATGATCTACCGCTACATTTTTATTCTGCTGGAAGTACAGCATAATATGCAGATTTCCGCGGAAGCAAGGCTTGGATTCTGCGATTTCAGAACCTCCTGTTATTCTTTCGGGCAGATCGCAGCCAATCTTTTTATCGTTGCACTGAAAAAAGCGAATGCCTATTATGATGCAATGGAAGCACGCTGCTATGACGGGACACTTCGTTTTCTGGAAGAAAAAAAGAAACTGCCCCTTCCGTACCTTGCAGCATCCGGAACCTTTTTTCTTTTTCTTGTTGTTCTTTGGCTTTTCATAAGATGATTTTAAGATAGGAGATACTATGAAAGAGTCCATTCTTGAAGTAAAAAATCTGCATTTTGCGTATGACGAACACCATACGGTTTTAGATGGGATCAGTCTTTCTGTCTTTGCAGGTGAACGTATCGCCATACTTGGTTCAAACGGAGCCGGAAAATCTACGTTTTTTCTGAACCTGAACGGAGTGCTCACACCAGCCGAAGGCGAAATTTCATACCGCGGTACAAAAATCACCAGAAAAACGCTGAAAAAACTGCGTCAGAATATCGGTATTGTCTTTCAGGATGCAGATAATCAGATCATTGCTTCTTCCGTTCTCGCCGAAGTCTCTTTTGGTCCTATGAACCTGAAGCTGCCTCGTTCGGAAGTCGAAGAACGTGTAAATACTGCGTTAAATTATATGAACATCTCACAATTTAAAGACCGCCCTCCCCATTATCTGAGCGGAGGTGAGAAAAAACGGGTATCGATTGCAGACATTATCGCCATGAAATCCGAAATTATTATTTTTGATGAGCCAACTGCATCTTTAGACCCTCTCAATGCTGCCATGCTTGAAGAAGTCCTTGAAAAGTTAAGCCAGGAAGGAAAGACACTTCTGCTCTCCACGCACGACGTGGATTTTGCCTACCGCTTTGCAGACCGCATTCTTGTTTTTGGCAACGGCCGCATACTTGCCGACGGCACGCCGCTTGAAGTTTTCAAGAATATTTCCGTCTTAAAACAGGCTAATCTGAAACGCCCTCTTTTGCTGGATGTCTGCGAAGATCTGGCTGCACACGGACTTCTTCCGAAGGGATCTTTTTATCCCAAGGATTTTTCAGAATTTCATGCATATCTTGCACAGAGAAATTCTATTTAGTAAAAACTGCCGCACAGTTTGATCCGTACGGCAGTTTTGTTTTCTTATTTGTTTTCTTCCTCTTTATCTTCCCATTTCTTCCGTTCATAAAATCTTCCCATCAGAAATGCGATCACACCAACTCCGATCCCGGTCTGTACACAGAAGATCAGACTTTCAATTTCTCCAGGCAGTTCACTTCCGGTAAGACTTTCAATAACCGGAGTAAACCATGGTTCATAAGCTTCTCCTTTGATTTCTTCTACCATAACACTGCCCGCATCATCGGAACCGCCAAATTCTGCTCCTTTTTTTGCAAAGAACGGAATAACTGCGAGCAGCACGGCCGCAACTAACAGAAGAAGGATTGTTTTTTTATTCTTCGCACTCATTCTTTTTCCTCCTCGATCTCAAAATCAATCGCTTTCAGTTCGCTTTTTGCGAAACTCTCCAGTGCGATCACGACAACAACGGTAAGAATTCCTTCGATCACTGCCAGCGGAAGCTGTGTCGGTGCAAATACGCCGAGAAATTTTACAGCAGATGCTGTCACCCCACCCTGTGCAGACGGATAGGCAAGTGCAAGCTGCACACTGGTTACGCAATAGGTAAACAGATCTCCAAGTGATGCGGCCAGAAAAATGGTGATGCGGCGGTTGATCCTGGTTTTTGAAAGTCCCTTATAAATCAGCTAGGACAGGATCGGACCTGCGATCGCCATGGAAAAACAGTTTGCTCCAAGTGTTGTCAGTCCGCCATGGGCGAGCAGCACTGCCTGGAAGATCAGAACAATGATTCCAAGCACACTCACTGCACATGGTCCAAAGAGGATCGCACCAAGACCGGTTCCTGTCATATGGGAACAGCTTCCGGTCACAGAAGGGATTTTCAGGGATGACAGCACAAATACAAAAGCTCCTGCCATTGCGATCAGTGTAATGGATCTGCGGTTTTCCTGTACTCTCCTGTTCAGCGTTCGAAATCCAAATACTAAAAACGGCAGACAGGCAATCCCCCATGCGATGCAAAATACCGGAGGCAGATATCCTTCCATAATATGCATGGCATTTGCTGCAGGTGCCACAGCAAGAATAGCTGCCGCTGCATAAACAGCCTTTACAAACCACGTTATCTTCTTATTTTTGATTATTTCTGTGTTGTTTTTTCTTTGCTTCTTCATTTTGTTTTCCTGTTCCTTTTTCTTATAAAAGCATCTGTTACTTACTCCACTTCAAAGTGGATATCACATATTATAAAGCAGTGCATTGCAGATGCAGGCTGCAATATTGCTGCCGCCTTTGCGTCCTCTTGCCACGATGTACGGCACATCTGCCTGCATGATCAGTTCTTTTGACTGTACGACGTTGACAAAGCCGACCGGAACACCGATCACAAGTTCTGGTTTTAACTTTTTCTCTTTGATCAGCTCATAAAGGCGGATCAGGGCAGTCGGTGCATTTCCGATTGCAAAGATCAGCGGACGGTTCATGGCTGCCGCCTTGTCCATACAGGCGGTTGCTCTTGTCGTCCCGTTTTTCTTTGCCCTCTCTGCCACATCTTCATCTGACATAAAGCAGAAGACTTCTCCGCCGTATGCTGCCAGTTTCTTTTTGTTGATCCCGGATTTTGCCATCTGCGTATCGGTCACAATGCAGGCTCCGTTTCGGATCGCTTCTTTTGCTTTTTCGACAACGCCTTTGGAAAAGCAGAGATTATCTGCATAATCAAAATCTGCACTGGTGTGAATACAGCGTTTGATGATCGGTTCCTGTTCTTTTGGAAAGGTTCTCTCCCCAAGTTCTTCTGTGATCAGTTCAAAACTGCGTTTTTCAATTTCCCGCGGAAGTACATTTTCCAGTTCAATCTTCATCGTCTGTCCCCTCTTCCATAATTTCATAAATACGCGAAATATCCATATGTTCGCGAAGTGCATCTGCAAGAATATCGTACTGGCTCTCTTTAAATTTTGCAAAGTCCACGCCTGAAATCTGTGTCATATCCAGTCCTTTTGCTTCTCCGATGGCTCTTATGATCTCCTTTGTCACTTCTTCTTTTTCGAAAATGCCATGCACATACGTTCCATATATATTTCCGCAGCAGACACCGTCTTCTTTTGCTGTGCCTTTCTTTTCTCCGGCAAAGTCTGTAATCTCTGTAAAGGCATTCGCCTGATCGGATGGTGTTGTGCTGCCCATGTGGATCTCATAGCCTTCCATATCCATGCCGCTTAAGCGGTGCAGAATTCCGCCAACCTTTTTGAATCTTCCGGTCACTCTTGTCCTGGTCTTTTTCCCGGTAAATACCGTGTCCGTATCCAGAAGCCCGATGCCTTTTATCTCACCTCCGGCCTCCACACCATGCGGATCTTTTAAGGTTTTTCCAAGCATCTGATACCCGCCGCAGATCCCGAAAATGATCGTTCCCACGGCCGCTGCTTTGCAGATGGCACGCTCCAGCCCGCTTTGTCTGAGCCATTTGAGGTCTTCCATGGTGTTTTTCGTCCCAGGCAGCAGGATCATATCCGGATTTTTCAGTTCGGAAACGGACGCCACATAACGCAGTGAGACGCCCTCCATGCTTTCAAACGGATTGAAATCGGTAAAATTGGAAATACGCGGAAGACGGATCACAGCAAGGTCGATCGCAGCCACTTCCTGATTTCCGTGGAAACGCTCTGTCAGGCTGTCTTCGTCCTCCACTTCAATGTGCAGATACGGCGTAACTCCGACTACCGGAATCCCCACACGCTTTTCCAGCATTTCAATGCCCGGATCGAGAATGCTCTTATCCCCGCGGAATTTGTTGATCACAAGACCTTTTATGCGGGCCCGTTCTTCTTTTTCAAGCAGTTCCACTGTTCCGACCAGTTGGGCGAATACACCGCCGCGGTCAATATCCCCTACCAGAAGCACTGGTGCATGTGCCATCTTTGCCATCCCCATATTTACAATATCCTCGGATTTCAGGTTGATCTCTGCCGGACTTCCCGCACCTTCGATCACAATGATATCGTATTCCTCCGCTAATTTATGGAAGGCCTTCAAAATATCCGGCACCAGTTTCTTTTTATAGCGGAAATAATCTCTCGCACTCATCGTCCCAAGCACTTCTCCGTTTACGATCACCTGCGATCCGACATCATTTGTAGGTTTCAAAAGAATCGGGTTCATATAAACACTCGGTTTAATGCCGGCTGCCTCTGCCTGCATAACCTGTGCACGCCCCATTTCCAGACCTTCTTCGGTAATAAAGGAGTTCAGTGCCATATTCTGTGACTTAAAAGGAGCTACTTTGTAGCCATCCTGTGCAAAAATGCGGCAAAGCCCGGCTGCCAGCAGACTTTTTCCTGCATTCGACATCGTTCCCTGCACCATGATCACTTTTGCCATCCGTATATCGCCCCACTTTCTTTTTGTTTCTCCCGGATAATATCCTGAAATATTCTGATCAGCCGATCGTTCTCTTCTCTTGTCCGCACGGCAATGCGGAAATACCCTTTTGAAAGTCCCCGGTAATTGCTGCAGTCGCGTATCAGAAGTCCTCTTTTTTTGCACTGCTCCTCCAGATCCTTTGGACCTTTGAAAAACAGATAATTTGCCTGAGAATCAAATGTCTCCATCTCTAAAAGATGCAGTGCCCTTGCCAGGTATTTGCGTTCTTCCCGGATCAGCCAGCGTGTGTTATGTACGTAAATATCCTCCGAAAGTGCCGCAATGCCTGCCGCCTGTGCCGGTATGGAAACATTCCACGGCTGTATGACATCCCGGATTTTTTCCAGAAGTTCTGCATCTGCACTCAATCCATAACCAAGACGCAGTCCCGGTATGGCATAAATTTTCGTAAAGGCATCCACGATAAACAGATGCGGGAAACGCTCCAGAAACGTCCGCATGCTGTAACTGTCCGGTGCCATCAGAAATTCGTGGAAACATTCATCCAGCAGAAAATATATCCCGTACTTTTCACATTTTTCTGCGATCCGCACCAGAAGCGGCTGCTGTATCAGAACACCGGTAGGATTATTTGGATTGCATAAAATGATCATATCCAGATCCTCAGAAAGTGCTTCCAGATAAGCAAGATCCAGTGCATACCCCTTCTCTTCGGATAGCGGATAAGAAAGAATTTCACATCCGACCGTTGAAAGTGCAGCCTCATACTCCGCAAATCCCGGCTTTAGAAGCAATGCCTTTTTCGGTTTCAAAGCCGCTGCAAAAGCATAAAGCAGCTCGGATGCACCATTTGTACAGATCACCTGCTCTTCTTTTACATATTCATGTTCTGCGATCGCATGGCAGAGCTTCCGGCACTGTACATCCGGATAATTTACAATCTGTTCCATGCTCTGGTAAACTGCCTCGACCACGGAAGCGGGCGGTCCGAGCGGATTGATATTTGCGGAATAATCCAGGGTGCAGACCTCTGAATAAATATCTCCTCCATGTTTGTGACGCTTGTTGTTCATGGTATGTTCCCTCCCTGGCATCATAACAATGTGAGTATGTTAAAACTGACATAAAGAAGCATAACAACGGTAAGAAGCAGCCCTGCAGACGCATACATCAGCCTGTTTGCCCTTCTGATATCCTCACATTCCACGGGACGCAGTGCATCTCCGATCGTTTTCTTTTTATATAAAGTTCCAAAATACCAGGCATCTCCGGCAAGCTGCACGCCGAGTGCCCCTGCCATGGCTGCCTCCGTCTGTGCCGAATTCGGGCTGGCATGGTTATAGCGGTCTCTTTTGAAGATCTTCCAGGCATTTTTTGCCGACAGACCGGTAAGTCCTGCTGCTGCCACCATAAAAAGAGCGGACATTCTCGCCGGAATATAATTGAGTACGTCGTCCACTTTTGCTGCAAAACGTCCGAAATAGAGATATTTTTCATTCTTATATCCGACCATGGAATCCATCGTGTTGACTGCCTTATAGAAGGCTCCAAGCACAGGTCCGCCGATCGCCAGATACAGAAGCGGTGCCATCACACCATCCGAGGCATTTTCTGCCACCGTCTCCACGGCTGCTTTTGTCACACCTTCTGCTGTCAGCCTCTGCGTATCTCTGCCGACGATCATGGAAACCGCATAGCGTGCCGCCTTCAGATCCTCTTTTTTCAGTTCTTTGTAAACCTTCATGCTCTCATCTTTCAGAGATTTTGCCGCCAGCATCCAGTAGCAGAACAATGCCATCACGGCCAGATGCAGATACGGATGGATCCTGCCCGCCAGATACAGCACACCTGCCACCGCCCCGGCAGTTACACCGCAGACGATTACTGCCAGAAATACACCTGCTGTCTTTTCGCCCTGTTCTGTCTTTGGAAAAACTGCCCGAAGCCCTTTTTCCGTAACTGCGATCAGATTACCGACCAGTCGGATCGGATGATAGAAGCAATGCGGATCGCCGATCAGCAGATCGAGAAACACACCGAGCAAAAGTGCCATCATGCCTTCTCTTCCATATATCATGATGCTTTTTCCCTTTCCAGTTTTTTTGTCATACAATTTTCCAGAAACCGAAGTGCAAACATCGGGTTGGAATAATAATAAAGATGCGGAAATCCCATCAGACTGCCATCCTTCACATAACTGCAGTTCCAGCTTCTTTTTCCGGTCGGTTTTTTTGCAAGACAGGCACTTCCCGGAGCGGTGCTGTCAAAATAGTGGAACTCATGGGCACGCACCGGAAAGCCCTGCTGCCACATGTTTCCTTCCTCTGCCTGCCCTTTATTAAGATCCAGTGTGATATATCCAAACCTTCCCAGCTTTTCGGTGCGGTACGCGGCTGCGTTTATTACGCCTGCCATCGGATATGTCTTTCCTTCCATGTCCTGCATTTCCTGATGAAGATACATGAAACCGCCGCACTCTGCCAGGATCGGAATCCCTTTTTTTGCACAGATCCGGATCGATGCCAGCATTTCTCTGTTTCCGGAAAGCTCTGCTGCAAACAGTTCCGGATACCCTCCCGGCAGAAAAAGTCCATCCACATTTTCCGGTACTTTTTCATCATGGAGCGGCGAAAAGAATGTGAGTTCTGCCCCCAGTTCTTCCAGAAGCTTTAAATTGTCTTCATACAGAAAACAGAATGCTTCATCTTTTGCCACTGAGATCTGTGGTTTCTGAGTGCGTATCTTCTGAACGTGTGTATCTGCAAAAAACTGTTTCAGGGATTTTGGCATATCGCCCTCCAGCTCTTTCGCACCTTCCGCCATCTGCAAGATGCCTTCGATATCCAGCGTTTTCTCCAGGATATCCGCCAGATGCCGCATCTGCTCTCTTAAATCTTTGATTTCATCCGGAAGCACCAGCCCGAGATGACGGCTTTCCAGATGCCAGTCTGCCATTTTCGGGACATATCCAAACACGCAAAGTCCCAGTTCTGACTCGATCTTCGGTGCCAGCATACGGCAGGTCATCTCAGAGGTCTGATTTAAGATCACACCTTTTATTTTACTGCCCTTCTGATAATCAAGAAACCCTTTGATCTGTGCAAGGACAGACAGACTCATGCCTTTGGCATTTACGATCAGAATGACCGGCGTATCGGTAACTCTTGCAAGATCATAGGAACTTGCTTTTGTGCGGATGCCGCCAAGTCCGTCATAATACCCCATCACACCCTCGATCACGGAAATCTCCGTCTGCTGTGCCGTTTTTGCAAACAGATAGCGTGTCATCTCTTCTCCGGTAAAAAAAGTATCCAGATTTCTTGAGATAGTGCCGAGCACTTTCGTGTGAAACATCGGATCAATGTAATCCGGTCCGCATTTAAAGGAAGAGACATGATATCCTCTGTTTTTTAATATTTGCAATATTCCGCAGGTGATCATCGTCTTGCCGCTTCCGCTTGACGGTGCTGCAAGCATAAATCTTGGCTGTTTCATGCGGTTTCACCTCCTGTGCAGGAGAAAATATAAACCGGATTCTGGCCCATCATCATCTCATAAGAGCCCAGTTTCTTTCCTTTTGCCACCGATACCTGTGCGATATCCACATCAGTAAATGCCATAGTCTTCAGACACTGCATCGCTTCTGCCACCGTCTCAAGGGCGATCGCATTGATGACAATACGCACTTTTGGATTCTGTTTCAGTAAAACTTCCAGGATCTGCCTTAAATTGCCGGAAGAACCACCGATAAAGGCATGCGTCGGTACCGGCAGATTCTGCAGAGCCTCCGGAGCCAGCCCTTTGATGATCTCCAGATTGTCCGTTCCGAATTTTCGTTTATTCTGCTTAAGAAGTTCGATTGCTTCGTCTTTCTTTTCGATCGCATAAACACTGCCGTCGCTTGCAAGGAGTGCCGCCTCAATGGAAACCGAACCGGTTCCGGCTCCGATATCCCAGACAACGGCATCTTTGTGCAGCCTTAATTTTGACAGCGAAATGCTCCGCACTTCGCTTTTTGTCATCGGGACTTTTCCGCGCAGAAACAGATCGTCATCCAGTCCATGACAAGTACGTTTTTTCACATTCGGATTGCAGATCAGAAGCACACTGAGTGGGGCAAAATCCGCTTCCGAAAAACTTTCTGCACTTCCCTGCACGATCTGCTCCTGCTCATAAGACAGATCGGTTCCGACTGCGATCTTTACATCGCCAAGTCCATATTCTTTCAGTTTGCGGCAGATTTTCGGGATCCCGTCTTTTTCCCCGCACAGTGCAAAGACTTTTTCATGGTATTTGACCGCATCGATCAGATTCTGTTTTCTGCCGTGCAGGCTTAAAAGATGGACATCTTCCCAGGGAACGCCCAATTTTCCGCAGAAATAGACCACCGAAGAAATACCGCTGACCGGATGGATCTCCAGTTGTTCCAGCCCTCTTGTATGATTGATCGCATCGTACAGTTTTTTTGCTCCGCTGTAAAAACCGATATCTCCCGATAACAGAACTGCTGCCGTCTCATACTGCGGATGCTCTGCCAGATAAACGGCGATCTCATCCGGTTTATAAGATTCAAAAACGACCTTTCCTTCTGTTTTCACGGACTGCAGCATTCTTCCGGCACCGATCAGGAGATCCGCCGACCGGCAGATCTGTTCTGCCTCCACGGTGCGGTTGTTTTCATTTCCCATACCGATCCCGACCAGATACAGTTGTCGTTTCGGACAAATGCCAAACCGTCTGCCAAGAAGTCTTCGGATCTGTTCTTCATCACATATTGAATATTGGGTCTCTCGATTTCGAACTTCCGAAATTTCCCCGGCTCTCTCCACCGGCCGTTTTATGACAACAAGCTTTGCACCGGCCCTTTTTGCAGCACGCAGCTTTTCCAGGAAACCGCCTGCTTTTCCGGATTCTTTTGTCACCATCCAGGAAGCCTGTGCCTGTCTGAGCATCGCCACATTCAGATCTTCCGTAAACGGTCCCTGCATACAGATCAGATTTTTCCCGGAAAATCCAAGGGCTGCACATTCTGTTACTGCCTCCGGGGTTGAAAGCACTCTTGCCACCACCCGGTTCTGATAATCCGGGATCACCTGATAGGAAGAAAGCTCCTTGCTTCCGGTTGCCACAAAGATCCTCCCTTCTTTCTTTGCAAGAAAGGCTGCCGCTTCTGCCACGCTTGCAACTTCTGTGACATCCTCCATCCCCTTCCAGGAAACCTCTGTCTCTTTTCTTGCAAGACGGATGTACTCTGCACCGGTCTGGCTGCATGCCCTGCGGATATTTTGGGATACGACCACCGCATACGGATGCGTTGCATCTATGACAAGCGTGATCTGATGCTCTTTGATCTGCTGTTCCATTTCCCTCTCATCCAGCCTTCCGGCATGAACATGAAGATATCTCCCTTCTTCTAACAGCGTCTCTCCATACTGCGTTGCCACACAGACTTCCGTCGGTATCTGATTTTTCTCCAGAAATTCTGCCAGATTCCGTCCTTCTGTTGTCCCTGCAAACAATAAAATCTTATCCATGGATATATCCCCTTGGTGTTACCATTTTTCCGTTCAGCATTTTTGTCTGAGAATTTCCGATATAAACCGTTGTAAACATGTCCACCTTTGTATCCCGCAGTTCTTTTAACGTCATCACATGGAACATTTCCCCGTCACGCCCGATGTTGGAAACCGTTCCGCACACCGTATCCGGAGCTTTGCTTTTCATCATCAGATCACAGGCTTTCTGCAGATGATCATGACGCTTTTTGCTGGACGGATTGTAAAGGCAGATCACAAAATCCGCCTCGCTCGCACAGAGCAGACGCTTTTCGATCTTTTCCCACGGTGTCAGCAGATCACTTAAACTGATCACTGCAAAATCATGGATCAGCGGTGCTCCAAGCACAGCCGCCCCGCCGTTTGCCGCCGTCACACCCGGTATCACTTCGACTTCCACATGCGGATACTCCTGCCCGATCTCCAGCATCAGACCGGACATGCCATAGACCCCGGCATCGCCGCTGCAGATCATCGCAACGGTATAGCCTTTGTTTGCTTCTTCAAATGCCAGACGGCAGCGTTCGATCTCTTTTTTCATCGGCGTTGTCAGGAAACGTTTGTCTGAAAAATGCTCCTTTACAAGATCCACATAAACAGTATAACCCACGATCACATCACACCTGCGAAGTGCTTCTGCCGCACGCATCGTCATCTGCTCATAAGCTCCCGGTCCGATTCCTACCACATATATCTTATTATCCAAAATCCACACTCCAATCTTTAAGAGCCAGTGCGACCGTCACGCCGTTTGCCGCCCGCTTTTTCAGAAGCAGCTCTGCACCGCCTCCTGCAAGAGAGGCACTTCGTTCACAGACACAGTCCACACCGGTCGTCTCTTTTACAAATTCTGATGCCGTGAAATCTCCTTCAAGATTCATCAGTTCTTCTTTCGTATAAACATCGAATGGAATCGCATACTTTTCACAGAAAGTAAGGATTCCCTCTTCTTCTTTTTTCAGATCAATGCTGGCTGCCGCAAAAATGCTGTGTATCGATACGTGGCAGCTTTGCAGTGCCTTTAATACTTCCTGCTCGATGATCTTTTGCGGCGTGCCTTTTTTGCAGCCGATCCCAAGGCTTACAATCCGTGGAATCAGGTGCAGTGTCACGGCAAACGGATGCTTTTCTTCATTTAAAGAGAGCACTATACCGCAATTTCCCTCAAACTGCTCTCCCTCCGCAAGTCGTTGCAGTTCGCAAGGCACTTCACCTGTCACCGGAAACTCACTGAGAAATCCGACCGGATCTTCATCGAGCACCGCCGCAGAAACCGCCTTTGCTGCTTTCAGATCCGAGATCCACAGATTTTGTTTTTTTGCAAACACATCAACCGCAAAACGTCCGTTGATATCAGTAGCCGTCGTGATGACCGGAATCGCACCGGTCAGATTCGCAAGCACCGCCGTCAGCTCATTTGCTCCGCCTAAATGCCCGGAAAGCAGAGAAATTGCAAAAATCCCACGCTCATCGAGGACAACGACCGCCGGATCTTTGTCTTTTCCCTGAAGGTATGGTGCAATGCTCCGCACCGCAATGCCGCATGCCCCGATAAAAAGCAGGGCATCCATGCTTTGGAACATTTTTTCTGTCCACGCTTTTGTGGAAACCTTCAGCGGAAGCAGATGATATTTGGAGGCATATTTTTCCGCTGCATATGCCTCGCATATATATCCAGAACGCTCCAGCATTTCCCGCAGATGCTCATTTAACTGACTGCCATGCTCCGTAAAACTGACGATTCCAAGTTTCTGTCCCATTTTCCCACTCATCTCTTTTTCATTGCCTGACGAAATTCTGTAGTAAATGCCGGATTATACAGTTCAGAACGATCATAATGGCTGTGCGTTACTGCATCTCCGATGATCATCAGGGCCGTCTTTGTGATGCCGTTTTCTTCTGCTGCTTTTGCCAGCGTTCCTACGGTGCAGATCACCGCTTTCTCATCCTCCCAGGTTGCTTTATAGACGATCGCTGCCGGTGTATTTTCCGAATAACCGCCTGCGATCAGACGCTGGGATAATTTTTCTGCCATACCGGTACTTAAAAAGATCACCATCGTAGCCTGATGTGCCGCAAACGAAGCAATCTCTTCTTTTTCCGGCACCGGTGTACGGCCTGCCATACGCGTGATGATCACGCTCTGTGACACACCCGGAAGTGTATATTCCATATTCAAGGCAGAGGCTGCCCCGCAGAAAGAGCTGACACCGGGGCAATAATCATAAGAAATATTTTCTGCATCCAGCACATCCATCTGCTCCCGGATCGCACCGTAAATGCACGGATCTCCGGTGTGCAGACGCACCGTCATCTGCCCCTCTTTTTCTGCCTGACGCATCACATCCAGGACTTCTTCCAGCGTCATTTTCGCACTGTCATAAATGTTACACTCTTTTTTTGCATATTTTAAAAGCTCCGGATTTACCAGGGAACCGGCATAGATGATCACATCTGCTTCTTCCAGAAATTTCTTTCCGCGTAACGTGATCAAATCTGCCGCACCGGAACCGGCACCGACAAAATGTATCATTTTAATTCTCCTTTACAATGATCAGGGAATAATATCCGGCATTTTCCGGAATCTCATCCACTGAGTGATATATTTTTTCATTTTTCATACCGCAGTTTTCAATCATCATCGCCTGTACGCCGGCCTCTTTTAAAAGCTCTTTGACCTGCCCGATCTTCTTTCCTGCTTTCATAAAGACTTTCGTTCCCGGCATTTTCAGGGCATCTTCAATCTGATAAGATGCCGGTATCACATGGAGTTCTTCTGCCTTTTCCACAAGTCCGATATTGAGCTTTGCCGCCACTGCACAAAACGAAGTGATCCCGCTTACCAGCTCCGCATTGCAGCCACGCTGCACGATCCGCTTATGTACATAGAGATAAGTAGAATAAACGGTCGGATCTCCAAGTGTTAAAAACACGACATTCTGTCCCTTTTTCAGATATTCCTCCACGCGGTCCGCTGCCTCTTCATGGCTTTTTTCCAGAAGCTCTTTATCCTTTGTCATTGGCATCGGCAGTTCCAGAAATGTTTTCTGTTTTAATTCTTTTACAGTCTGCACCGCGATCTGATATGCTACGGTTTCTTCTGCTTTTTCTCCCGGCAGGGCAATAATCTCATTGTCGCGGATCAGTTCCGCTGCCCGAAAAGTCATCAGTTTCGGATCTCCCGGTCCGATACCGACGCCATATAAGGTTCCTGTATTCATTGCTGCTTTTCTCCTTCTGTTTTCTGTCATCATTTTTTTCGAAATTTTTCGGCAAGTTTTTCGGCTTCTTTTGTCTCACCAAGATAGCCAAAACGGTTGGAGAAAAGAATCGCCTCCGTCTGGATCGCACCTTCTACCCGGTGCTGCATATACTGATGCACTTTTTCTGCCATCTGCTCCATCACCGCACCCTGAAGTCCATGCATCCTTATGATCTCCATAGCTTCTTCTGTGGTGATGGTCTCAAGGATTGCTTTTGCCGTCTCAAGGTCGGCTCCTGCCCGCAGTGCATGTGCACACATCAGCTCTGCCCTTGCGTCCGAGTGTCTGGAATGGGTGTTCATAATGCCGCCGGACACTTTAACGAATTTCCCGATATGTGCCACAAACAGCACACCTAAAAAACCTAATTCCACTGCCATATCCAGCGTCTCACCGACGTAATTGCTGCATTTCATTGAGCTTTCCACATCAATCTCTGTATTTTCTTTCACAAAGTCGGCTCCGTAATTGCCCGGAGTAAGCAGCAGATACTCGGCTCCGTTTTTTCGCTTCATCTCCATCTCCAGTCGAATACTGGCGATCAGGGCCTTTTCACTCATCGGCACGACAATTCCGCTTGTGCCAAGCACCGATAAACCGCCTTCAATCCCAAGTCTTGGATTGAACGTCTTTTTTGCAATCTCTTCCCCCTCCGGTATGGAAATGCAGACCTGTATTCCTTCTGTATACTCACACATCTCACATACTTCACGTACTGCTTCCGTGATCATCTCGCGGGGAACCCGATTGATCGCCGCTGCTCCGACCGGCTGCTCCAGTCCCGGCTTTGTGATCCTTCCGACGCCTTTTCCGCCGTCAATAAAAACCTGCTGTTCTTTCGTCTTTCCGCATTTTGATACTGCCGCACAGATCAGCAGCCCATCTGTCGCATCCGGATCATCTCCGCCATCTTTACGTATTGCACAGGAAGCCTGTTTTCCATCAAAGCAGATATCCTCCAGCAACAAATGCAGCAGGATTCCGCGCGGTGTCATAAGATCGATCTTCTCTGTTTTTCTCTGTGACAGGAGCATCCATGTGGCTGCTTTCGCCGCTGCAGCCGCACAGGAACCGGTCGTATATCCATACCGCAGTTTTTTATTTCCTTTTGTCACAAAATAATCTTCCAGACCGTTTTTTTGTTCTGCCACCGCATCTTCCTCCTTTTTCTGCCGTTTCCGGCATACTTCGCATAAAATGATTATAAACTTATGCTCAAATCATGTCAACCGGTCAGAAAAGCCAGTGCTGCATTTCGCATACACTGGCTTTTTATCTTTATTTCTTATTTGGTTATTTTTACGCCTGCTTTCTGTCCTTTGCCTTTCAGCAGTCGTTTGTAAGCAGTAAGTTTCTTCTTCGGTACTTTGATTCTGCATTTTGCATTAATACCTTTGAATGCTTTCTTTCCTACTTTTTTCAGTTTTGCTGATTTGATCGTGAGCTTCTTCAGCCTGGAATCACCGCTAAATGCATTGGCGCCGATCTTGGCAACATTCTTGCCGACCGTAACCTGTTTCAGTTTTTTGTTGTTCTTAAATGCATTTTTGGAAATTTCCGTTACCTTGAAGGAAATGCCGTCTACTTTTACACTTGCCGGTACTGTAAATTTCTTTTCATTTTTATTTGTCAGTTTTACAAGTGTAACCGTTCCGTTCTTTGCATCGGATTTTGTTACTTTGTAGATTGCTTTTCCGACTGTCTTTGTAGCTCCAACTGCAGGTACTTTCGCAGTCGGTGCTTCTGTAGCCGGTGTTTCTGGCTGCTGTGTCTGTGTTCCGGATACTTTTTCAAGTTTTGTTTCTGCAGCTTTCAATACCTTCAGTGCCGTTTCCAGTTCCTCTTTTGTTGCACCTGCTTTTTCTGCAACAGCCCTGGCATCTGTCAGTGCTTTCTGATAAGCATCCCAGGTTTCTTTTGTATAATCACTCTGCTTTTTGCTGTCTGCTGCTTTGATCGCAGTTTTTACCTGATCCAGCACCTCCGCCTGTTCATCCGGTTTGGAATCTTTAATATTCACTGTTACTTTGCATACTGCGGTCCTGTTTCCATCTTCTGTTGTTACTGTGATGTCTGCTGTTCCGTTTGCTACTGCTGTTACAAGTCCGTCAGAAGTAACGGTTGCTACTGCTTTATTGCCTGTTGTATATGTTACATTTTTATTTGTTGCGGTTGATGGTTCCACCGTTGCGGTAAGCTGCACGGTCTGTCCCTTTTCCGTCAGTGTTGCTTCGGTCTTATTCAGTTTGACACTGCTTACTGCAACAACGGATGATCCCCCGATCACATCTGCCAGCTTAAATTTCGCCTGTTTGATGTAGCAGAGGTCTGTCTTGACATTGTAGCCACTGCCATCCGTTCCTTTCCAGCTCTGAGAAAATTCTTTATCCCAGTGTCCGTAGGAGTCCATAACAAACGTTCCATCCGGTAAGACAACCATTCCTGTATATCCGGTGTCTCCGGAGTAGCGATTGTTTGCCCAGTCCTCACAGAGCAGGATATGGCACTGACCGTCATTTTGTTCCATCAGATCTTCATAAGTTCCTACCCAGGCAACCCAGTCACCAGCCATCCAGTCATTTGCGCCGTCAAACTGGTTGTTTTTATTCAGGTCATACTGAATCTCACGGAAAGTGATCACCAGTTTGCCGCTGACCGGGTCATACAGTGCTTTGTGGCGCTCTCCTGCAAGAGATCCTGGCAGATCCATCGGCTCAGACCATGTTTCTCCTTCATCATCAGAATAGATCAGGGTAGATGGATTGTTATGAGACTGGCTTCTTGCCAGTCCAACGATCCGTTTTCCATCCGGTGAACGGAACATTCCTATCTCACACATCTGATAGGTGCTTTCGATTGCGCGGTATTCACTCAGATATTTTTCCGGCTCGGACCACTGTTCATTGCCGTTTTCATCAAAAGTCAGATAAGTTTTATAATTGACATAATCTGCATCATGATATACACCCATCCATTTCTGGATATCATTTCCATTTTCATCTTTTAACTGTATCATACTTGCCATGGCAACAATGGTATAGTTTGTACTGCCATCTGCTTTTTTCTCATACCAGTTTTTGTATTCCGTCCAGGTCTTGCCTCCGTCATCGGAATAGGAAGTATTCCAGCCGCCGATATGTCCATTCGCATCTGTTTCACCCGTTCCCCAGTTCGGCAGACCTGTGATCAGCATCAGTCTCGTCGTTCCATTTGCCAGATGGAGTTTGTAAATCGTCGGCGTTTCCAGTGATTTTGACCAGGAAAAGGGAATATCCGTTTTTTCTGTCCAGGTTTCTCCTGCATCTTCACTGACCTGCATGACCAGTTTACCATGTCCATGTCCGACTGGATAAACGGTGAGCAGCGTATGGTTGTCATCCAGCATGACCATATCCGGCTGGCCAAGATAACGCCTTCCTTTTGCATTGTTTTCATCCTTATCAATGTCGGACAGTTTGGATGAATCCAACTGAACTACCGGAACGGTATTGTGGATGGTAATCTCTTTGGTTACACGTATTTCCACTGTTTCTTCATATCCGCCTGCTTCATTTTTTACAATGATCTGTGTATTGCCGCGTTTCTTCGCCTGTACGGTTCCATCCGTGCTTACTGATGCAATCTCTGGATTTTTGGAAGTATAAGTAATCGTTCTGTCTTCCAGGTCACTGATCAGATTTGTTGCGATCTGCCAGCTCTCACCAACTTTCAGTTCCTTTTTCGTCTCGGAGATATTCAGGCCTTTCCCCATCATGCTTCCCTGAATTTCATTTGCAGTAAGCACACGTTTATAAATCTTCAGTTCATCAATCTTACCTTCAAATCCGCTTCCCCCAATGATATCAGCCGGACAAGGGAACGCATTGGTCTTTGTCCAGGCATTGGTCTGCACCAGTGTTCCATTTACATAGAGAGACAGACCATTGGTTTTGTCCTGTGTCCATGCCATATGTACCCAGGTTTCTGCCGGAAGTGTATAATTAAAGGTCAGAATATCTCCTGCTCCGGTTCCCACATGCACGCCTGCTTTTAAATTTGAAGAGGAAATACCCACATCAAAGGAATATTTCTGATCACTGCTCATCAGAACAGAACTTCTGTCAGAAACTGCTTTGCTGCATACCCAGTAGCTGACTGTCCATGCATTCTCGGATACCGATGCTCCGGAAACATTTGCTCCAATTGCTGTTTTGGCTGTTTCCAGCGCAGATCCTGCTTTACCTGTACTGATCGTTCCATCTGCAATCACTGCATTTCTGGTTCCCCATTCATCTTTGATCTGCTTGTTGTTTACCTTGTCGAATGAATAATAAGATATTTTATCTGTTCCTTCTACCTCTTCCAGCTTCACCAAAACCCTGATCGTTGCCTTTTTGGATGCATCTGTCTTAGATGTTACCGTAACGTTTGCCACACCAAGTCTTACAGCGGTAAGAACACCCTTTGCAGAAACAGAAACAACGCTTTTATCGTCCGATGTATATGTTACCGCTGTGTTCAATACATTTTCCGGTGTAAATACCGGTGTCAACTGTCTGGTCCCACCAAGGGAAAGTTCCAGTTCACTTCCTTCTTTTAATGTAAGACTTTCTATTTTATCGGTTCCGGCTGCTTTTTTTGCCACATATTTTTCGGTAATAGTCGCTACACCTTGTTTGAAAGCTGTCATTTCTGATGAAAGTTTTGTTCTCTCATCTGCTGTCAGATATCTTCTGCCTGTTGCTGCTGTTGTCGTAATGCCTGCATACAGTGTGTCAATCTCTGCTGCCAGAGATGGTACTTCCCGTTCCATCAGCCGGAGTTTATTGACATCCCTTACACCTTCTGCCATACGCTCCAGGCGTACCGAACTTTTCACTTCCTTTTCCGACGCATCTTTTGGGGATGGATAGATCAGGAAACAGTCGCCCGGTTCAAATGCATTGTGTGTCGCATCTTCCAGTGGATTTTCTACCCATGCATCGTATGCCCAGCGCAGAAATCCTGCGGTGTCAGACTTTCCTGCATTGATGATCGACCAGTAGCTTTCTGCCGGCATGCTTAAAGAGAAGTTACCAGGGATGTGCTCTGTACAGGAATAAAGCGTTGTACGAAGTCCCTTGCTTTCCCTTTCTTCCAACAGTACTGCAAATTCATCCGGATGTGCTGCTGCCGCTGTATCTCCGACATTCAGATCTGTCACACGCATTGCCAGATCTTTTTTATTGACAAAATTGTCCATGGCTCCGGCTGTTTTTAACGTCTGTCCGTGAAGATTCGTTACCGAATCAATCAGATCAAACGCTGCGGTTGAAAATCCCCGTTCATCAATACCGATATAAGCATCCTCAAACCAGCCTTTTGTTTCCAGATGCGCGATCAGATCTGTCAGGAAATTTCTCCACACCGTCTGATAACGTGCATTTCCTGCTGTGAATGATTCGTATTTTAACCTTCCATTTTCCCAGTACGCAAAAGAATTGTGCCATGGTGCAATGCTGTACAGGACGATTTTATCACCAATTCCCAGTTCTTTGTTAAAACTTACCCATTTGTCAAAATCCGTATAATCATAGGAAAAGCTGCCATCTGCATTTTTCGTCCATTTTACCATGGATGGATAATGTACCTCATTTTTACTGTAAGTCTGTCCGTTCCATGCTTCCTCTACGATCGAAGTGGTGATCGCATGTCCGCCTGCTTCTTTGTATTTCTCCATGATCGGTTTGAGGGTTTTCAGGTGTTCCTCAGAAAACGGTGTAACTCCATAATATTCCGCACTGGAATACGGATACTGCCACAGTTCAATATCAAAACTGTTTTCAAATTCAGATGCATCCGGAAGTACGGCATCCTGCACTTTCACTGTATAAGTAAAGGTCAGCGGTGTTGTGATGCCATCTGCGGCCGCACTGAGTGTACCTGTATAAGTTCCTGCTTTTGCATCCTTCGGAATATCAAACGTTACCCATACAGGCTGGAGCTGATTCCATGCAACATCTACCGGATCATTTCCATAAAGAATATCCGAGGATTCACTGCGATTGCTTCCATCATCTGCCGGAACTGCACGGTTCTTATCTCCATATCCAAGATAAGTTCCATTGTAAGCTTTTGTTGCTTTTACAAATACCGGCTTTACATGATCTGCGGATATGGTTTCACTTCCATTTGTAAGTGCACTTGCAGTTACTTTAACATTTTTCAGACTGCAGTTTTTAGAATACAGTACCAGTTCGCTGATCGCTTTGTCATTTTTCCATGCTGTCACTTCTGCTGTTTTCACATTTTCTTTTGAAACCGTCGCATACTGATCCTGCGTGTGCTGATAGTTGGTGTCTTTGATCGTACCTCCCATATCCGGTGTACCGGTATAAGGCTGATGTGTTACTTTTGCATAAGAAATCTGATTTACGATCTTTGATCCTGATTTGTCGTTTAATGTAACTGCCTTGAGTGTGTGTTTTCCTTCGGAAAGTCCGGAAACCTGATAAACACTCTGTGCAGCCGATCTGGATGCCTGATACAGATCCACCGTCTTATCATTTGCTCCGTCCACGGTATATAAAACTTTTCCATGTACCGGACCTTTGATCGCATAGATCTCAACGGCATTGCCGTTAAACGTCAGTTCATAGTAACACTGCTGTGCGTTTGCGTCGGATGTTCCCAGATCAATGTACGCTTCACTGGCATTATTGACTGTCCAGGTTTTTCCTTCATATGCAGTATATTTGAAATAATTCATCTGCGTATCATCTGTAACGTTTACTTTTACTTCTGTCACTTCGTTGGCTGTGCCCTGATCTGCTGCCCGGATCGTCCTCATCGTAAATGGACAGATCAGCAGCACTGTCAGAAGCAGCCATACAATGACCTTCCCTTTTCTTGCCTTTGTTTTCATTACTTTTCTCCTTTTTCTTCTTCAATTCTTCCCCATTTTCGAGCATTTTTGGCTGTTTTTCTATATTTTTTGTTTTATCCCACCTTTCATTTCCTCTGTTTTACACAAATATTTTTTGGTAAGGATAGCAGATTTTGGCTATATTGTAAATAGTTTTGTTAATAAAATTTCTTTAGGAAAATTTCTACACTCCGTTTCGGCCGGTGCTAAACATGTGCCACCGGCACATAACATCCCAGTATTCGCATATCGTGGGATTATCATAATAATACAAAACAGCTCCTATTATCCATATCAAAGATAATAGAAGCTATTTCATCCGACTTTATGCAAAACTATTGTTTCTCATGCACCACGCATATTCATAGTATCTATCGGCTCTCCATACATCCTCCCTGTAATGGCGGACACTTCACACGTTTGTCAAAACTAGGATTGTAGGCATAGAAATTCTTTGAATCTAATTCATCCTGTAAAATGCGAAGTGCTTCACCAAATCTCTGAAAATGTACGATTTCCCTTGCTCTTAAGAACCGGATTGGATCTATAACATCCGGATCTTTTACCATACGCAGAATGTTATCGTAAGTACTGCGTGCTTTTTGTTCTGCTGCCATATCTTCATACAGATCTGTTATGGCATCCCCTTTTGACTGAAATTCACAGGCGTTAAATGGAATTCCGCCTGCGGCCTGCGGCCAGATTCCAACGGTATGATCTACATAGTATGGTGCAAGACCGGCTTTCTCAATTTCTTCTACAGAAAGTCCACGGGTAAGCTGGTGTACAATGGTTGATACCATTTCCAGATGAGCCAGTTCTTCTGTTCCGTCACGTTGTCATTTTGTCTATACCCTCACAACCTTTTTCAGATACACCCAGCCGGCACCGCTTTTCAGCCGTCCGAATCCGTTCTTTTCTTCCACGATCTCATACACCCCGACCGGGCAGTATGCTCTTACCT
>OGGG01000746.1_pt1 | contig 33397 bp, 30 predicted proteins | sample 1571201 | NCBI WGS metagenome assembly OGGG01 (sample SAMEA2581946, study PRJEB24529) | metagenome | biome: Human gut stool | place: China | collected 2011 | reverse complement strand
GTCTTCTGTAGAACTGTTCCGCCTCTGCCTTATATTGAAAACAGCATACGAAATCATCGGCATATTGTTGTGGTCAAGCTTTTTTGTAACACTCTGACCTAATTTTTATTGCTACAGGGTTTATGCCCCGTAGCGTGCCTCAAAAGGCGTTTTATAGTTGTTATAAGAATGCGGGTGTTCGTGATTGTAATGAACATACGCAAATTCTTCAATGGATGTATATAATTCTTTCTCAGAATGATAGTAATGATGATTAATCAGTTCATTCTTGAGCGTATTGTAATAACGTTCCATAGGAGCATTATCATACGGATATCCAGCCTTACTCATGCTTTGCGTGATACCAACTGACTCACAGTATTCCGTGAATACCTTTGAAGTAAACTGACTTCCTTGATCCGAGTGTAAAATTAAATGGTTAGTATTTAAGCCCGGCTGTGAATCAATTGCCTTCTGCAGTGTTTTCTTTGCAAGACAATTATACCAAACCAGATGGTTTCATGCTATTTTATTGCCAGTTATTATTGAATTTTCAAGGTGCATAGGCACTTATTCAAGTGCGAAGTTTGAGTTTTTTATTTTATTCTTCGCCAGCTCTTGCCGCAATCTCTTTATCCATGATGTCCTTTGGTGCCTGCTCATAGCGTGCAAATTCGTAAGAGAAATCGCCGCTTCCGCCAGTCATGGAGCGAAGTGTCGTGCAGTAACCGTAAAGTTCCATCATCGGAATATCTGCTTCCACGATCTGATTTCCTTTATGATCCGGATTCATGCCAAGTACTCTGCCACGGCGTTTGTTCAGATCACCCATAACGTCTCCGGTATATCTATCCGGGACAGTAACTTTTAAAGACGCGATCGGCTCAAGAAGTACCGGGGATGCCTCCAGGAATCCTTTTTTGAATGCCTGAATAGATGCTGTCTTAAATGCCATTTCTGAAGAATCTACCGGATGGTAAGAACCATCATACAGAACAGCCTTCACACCAACTACCGGATATCCGGCAAGAGGTCCTTTCAGAACAGCTTCCTGGACACCTTTTTCTACTGCCGGAAAATAATTCTTCGGAACGGCCCCGCCGACTACTTCCTGTTCAAATGCATATGGTGTCTCCAAATCTCCAAGCGGTTCAAAGCGCATTTTTACATGACCATACTGTCCATGACCTCCGGACTGCTTTTTGTATTTGGCTTCCACATCAGCACTCTTGCGGATCGTCTCGCGGAATGCAACCTTCGGTCTTTCCAGTTCGATCTCAATCTTGTATTTTGTAAGAAGTTTACTCTGAATAATATCAATGTGCTGATCGCCCATACCGTAAATCAGAGTCTGACGGTTCTCTGCATCGTTAACTACTTTCATCGTCAGATCTTCGTGCGTGATCTTCTGAAGTGCCTGTGCAACTTTATCTTCATCACCTTTGTTCTTTGCACGGTATCTCTTATATGTATAAGGTATCGAAACTTCAATCTTTCCATAACGGATCGGTGTCGCCTTGGTAGAAAGCGTATCGCCGGTACGTGCCTTATCCAGTTTTGCGATTGCTCCGATGTCTCCGGCGTGAAGCTCCGGAACCTCGATTGGTTTGCTTCCTTCAAATACATACAGTTTATTTAATTTCTGTTCTGCATCTTTATCAATATTGAACAGTGTATCATCATTTTTCACAACACCGGATTTTACCTTGATCATGGAATATTTTCCAATAAACGGATCTACGATCGTTTTGAACACCTGGGCAGATTTCGCTTTTGCAAAATCATAGTCTGCCTCAAAAATTTCATTTGTCTTGGTATTGATGCCGGCAACGCTGCGCTTGTCCGGACTTGGGAAGTACTGTACAATGTCATCCAGCAGATTGGCAACACCGCGAAGCTGTACCGGTGAACCCATGGCAACCGGAACAATGTCACCGCTGGAAACATTCTGTGTCAGCGCCATCATGATCTCATGAACGGAAAACTCTTCTCCCGCAAAATAACGATCCATAAACTCCTCGCTGGTCTCAGCCACTGCCTCTAACAGGGTCTCTCTGTATTTTTCCAGATATTCATCCAGATATTCCGGAATCGGACACTCCTCCTTCTGACCCTTTTCCAGCCATTTTCTTCCGGCTTTCTTTACAACATTTACATAACCGGTAAACTTCTCATTTTCACGGATTGGAAAATGGATCGGTGCGATCTTCTTTCCAAACTGTTCAGTCAGTTCTTCTGTGATCTGGCGGAAGCTGGCATTATCGAAGTCCATATTTGTGATAAAGATCATGCGCGGGAGGCTGTATTTTTCGCACAGCGCCCATGCCTTGAGTGTACCTACTTCTACTCCGTTCTTTCCATTTACAACGATCACGGCTGCATCTGCTGCCGCCGCTGCTTCTTCTGCTTCACCTACAAAATCAAAATAACCCGGTGTATCCAGGATATTGACCTTAACATCGCCCCATGCGATAGGTACAAGGGAAGTACTGACGGAAAACTTGCGCCTGATTTCTTCCTTATCAAAGTCACTGATGGTATTACCGTCTGTTACATTACCCAGTCTGCTGGTAATACCGCCAAGATATGCCATGGCCTCGACCAGACTGGTCTTACCCGAGCCGCCGTGTCCAAGAAGCACGACATTCCGAATTCTATCTGTTGTGTAAACTTTCATGCTGTTGTCCTCCAATACAATTTATTCTTGAACTCTTCAAGGAATCATGTTTATATTCTACTAAAACTTTTGTAGTTTTTCAAGTATTTTATTCAAATTATACAAGTTTTTTCAAAGTTTATAGATTTCATTTTACTATTTTCTCCATTTTTCGTTTGAATTTCATATTTATTTCAAACAATATACACAACTCCATGTCATCTGTTGCATTTTTTATGATTCTGATGAGATTTGCTTCTTTCTTTTTTGCATTTTCACTTTAACGTGGAAAAGTGTTGACATTCTATTTTTGCAATAGTAAAATGAACAGGAGTAAAAAAGAAAGAATTGCCGGCATGTTCCGGCACACAAGAGGACATCATCATGGAAATAACATTTACCGCCGGGTTTATCGGTCTTGGCCTGATCGGAGGCTCCATTGCCCGGGCTTTGAAAAAATATTATCCCAATGTACATATCCTGGCGCATACAAGAAGCACCCACACGACGGACTATGCTCTGGAACATGGAATTATAGATGAAATCTGTGACTGCGTGGATGAACGTTATCTGAAATGTGATTACATTTTTTTATGTGCACCTGTGGAATGCAATGCTTCTTATTTGAAGGCATTAAAACCATATTTGAAAAAGGGCTGTATTCTCACAGATGTCGGAAGCACCAAAACAAATATTCATAAAAAGGTGGAAGAACTGGCTTTGGAAGAATTTTTCATCGGCGGACATCCGATGGCAGGTTCTGAAAAGACCGGTATCGAAAATGCAAAAGCACATCTGCTGGAAAATGCCTACTACGTCCTGACACCTGCTTCCAAAGTATCACAGGAAATGATCGACCGCTATTATGAACTGGTTGCATCTTTGAAAGCTATTCCTCTGATCCTTACTTATGAAAAGCACGACTATGTGACTGCTGCGATCAGCCATCTGCCGCATATCATCGCTTCTTCCCTTGTAAACCTGGTAAAGAACTGTGATTATGAAGACGGCACCATGAAAAGAGTCGCTGCCGGCGGCTTCAAAGATATCACAAGAATTGCTTCTTCTTCACCTGAAATGTGGGAACAGATCTGTTCTGCCAACAGTGAAAATATCATTCAGGTACTGGACGAATACATCAACAGCCTGATTGGGATCAAGTTTTCTCTTGCGGAGCATAATACGCACTGTATCCACGATCTTTTTTCCACTTCCAGAGATTACCGCAATTCGATCTCGGATTCCGGAAGCGGACCAATTCCAAATTCCTATTCCATCTACTGCGATATGGTGGATGAAGCCGGCGGAATTGCAGCTCTGGCAACGATCCTTGCCACAAACGGCATCAGCATCAAAAACATTGGCATCGTACATAACCGTGAATTTGAGGAGGCCGTTCTCCATGTTGAATTTTACGAAGAAACCGCAAAAATAAAAGCAGCCGGGCTGCTTCGCAAATATCGTTATACTATATACGAAAGATAATATCAGGAGGTTTTGATGGAATTTACAAAGACCAAAAATCCGCTTCGCGGCGAGATTATAATTCCGGGAGACAAATCTATCTCCCACCGTGCAGTCATGTTCGGCGCAATCAGTGAAGGAACAACCGAAATCACAAATTTTCTGCAAGGGCAGGACTGTCTTTCGACAATCTCCTGTTTTCGTAAGATGGGAATCGAAATTGAACATACAAAAGATAAAATCCTGGTTCACGGGCGCGGACTGCACGGACTGCAGGCGCCGTCCGATATTCTGGATGCAGGCAACAGCGGCACAACGACAAGACTGATCTGCGGCATCCTTGCCGGACAGGATTTCACAAGCGAACTGACCGGAGATGCTTCCATTCAGAAACGCCCTATGGGACGTATTATCACACCGCTTTCTCTGATGCATGCCTCGGTGGAGAGTATCCGCCAAAATGGCTGTGCACCGCTTCGCATCACCGGTCATTCCCTGAGAGGAATCCACTATGTATCACCGGTTGCCTCCGCCCAGGTAAAATCATGCATCTTGCTGGCAGGACTTTACGCTGACGATAAAACTTCGGTGACCGAACCGGCTTTATCAAGAAATCACACAGAAATCATGCTTCGTTCTTTTGGAGCTGCTATCACATCCGAGGGCACAACCGCAACGATCCTGCCAGATCCAAAGTTATATGCCCAGAAGATTGAAGTTCCAGGCGATATCTCTTCTGCCGCTTATTTTCTGGCTGCCGCCCTGATTGTCCCAGGTTCAGAAATACGGATCTGCAACTGCGGCATTAACCAGACGCGCGACGGAATCCTGCGTGTCTGCCGTGCCATGGGTGCAGACATCACACTTCTGAATGAACATACTTCCGGCGGAGAAGCTGTCGCAGATATTCTCGTCCGCTACACACCGGATCTGAAAGGCTGTACGATCGAAGGCGCTATCATACCGACACTGATCGATGAAATCCCGATCATTGCCATCCTGGCCGCTTTTGCTCAGGGAACAACAACGATCCGCAACGCTGAAGAGCTGAAAGTCAAGGAATCGAACCGGCTCGACATCGTGGTCCATCATCTGCGTGCCATGGGTGCAGATATCACAGGAACAGATGACGGGATGGTTATCCGCGGCGGAAGGCCGCTGCACGGCGCTGTACTGGACAGTTTTCTGGATCACCGCATCGCCATGTCCTTTGCCATCGCTTCCCTGATGACCGAAGGCACACTGACGATCGAACATGCTGACTGCGTCAATATCAGTTATCCTGCTTTTTATCAGGATCTCCTTCATCTTTCTGAATAAATGCCAGAAATCTTCTGTGTAATGCCGGATCTTCTTTTTTAAGTGAAACAGGTTTTGCTTCTTTATTTAAGAAGCAATGCCTGCTTCTCCCGGTTGTACAGAGCTTTTTGGTCTCATGACCGTACACCTCATAAGAGAAATCCAGAACGATTCCATTGTACTTTTCTACTTTCACCGCAATATCTACCTGATCATCAAAATGCACCATCGCCCGGTACACGGCTCCTGTTTCCAGCACAGGGATGATGATCCCTTTTTCTTCGATTTCTCGGTAAGAAAGACCACATTCTCTCATCCAGTTGATCCTTGCTTCTTCAAACCACCGGATATAGTTGGAATGATGGACAATCCCCATCTGATCCGTTTCATAATACTGCACTCTGCGTGTATACATGGCTCTCCTTTCTCAAATCAGACCATAGTGCTTCATGGCAAATGCAATACCATCATCTTCTACCGTCTTTGTCACAAACTCTGCATAAGGTTCCAGAACGGAACTGTGTACTCCCATGGCAACCGCATGCGGCACATACCGGAACATCGGAAGGTCGTTACTGCTGTCACCAAATACATAGGCATCTTCCAGCCGAATGTTCATGTGTTCCAGGATATAGGCGATCGCACTGGCTTTCGAAAAACCTTTTGGTACTACTTCAAAGAAATCATTCTGCCGGTCAATCAGATCCATATCTTTTTCCAGATTCTTCCTTATGGCAGACAGATTTGTCTTGTCATCGTAATAAAAAACAAATTTATCATAATCAAAGCAATCCTGCTCTATGTATGTTTCAATGCCAAGTCCCATCGGTGCAAAATATCTTCTGGTATGTTCCACCCCTTCAAACCTTGTCATGCGCTTTGGAAAATAACAGTCATCTGCTGCTTCCAGAATCGGTTCTGCATGGTTTTCCTGTAAAATACGGATGATCTCTCTTCCACGCTCATGTGGGATCACACGGGAAAACATCACTTCATCTCCTGCCATAAGGTAAGTACCACAGCCGCACAGGTATCCTGAAAAGGGTGCTCTTTTCAGTTCCATCGGTACGCTGCAATAACACCTTCCTGTATTGATAAATGTGATATTTCCAAGTTCTATGGTTTTTTTCAGTGCTTCTATGGCACTGTCCGGTATTTTTCCTGTTACATCGCTCAACAGTGTACCGTCAATATCAAAAAATAACGCTTTTCTCATACGTCTGTTTCCTCCTGCTGTATTTCCGACCAGATATTTCGTCATACTTTGGCAACAAAAAAGCTGCCGGCTGACTTTAGGCTGTCAGCCTGACAGCGAAATTTTCATTCCCGGAATGCCGTTTCCTGCCTTTTGATTCCTGGCCAAGCCAGGTGGGTATCCGCAGCCTTAGCCGCTGTCCACCACTTACGCAAAGCGGCACGACATTGTATAAGGCGATATAAGATTCCCTATAATAACATTGCAGGTTCAAAATAACAGGAGTGTCGCACATCCCAGGTGATTTTTCATTGACTACATTATACTCTAGTATATCCGATTTTTCAACTGAAAATTCAAGAAATCTTTATACACTCTTTTTTCAATGTTTATTCTTTTTTTATTAGCAATTTTCCTAATTTTGTGTTAAAATAAGGATCATATTTGATTACTTTATGAAAGAAACAAAGAAATGGAGGAACTGCCAATGAATATTTATTCAGAAATCACACCTGAAATATTGTCCCTGACAAAACTTGCAGAAAGTACCAGCAAGATTGACCCTGCCTTTTACACCAGGTACGATGTAAAACGTGGACTGCGTGATATCAATGGTAAGGGTGTCCTGGCAGGTCTTACTGATATCGGTAATGTCCATGCTTACGATATGGTAGACGGAAAGCAGATTCCATGTGAAGGAAAACTCTACTACCGCGGATATGATATCGAAGATCTGGTAAACGGTTTTATCAAAGATCAGCGTTTCGGATTTGAAGAAGTTACTTATCTGCTTCTGTTCGGAAAGCTTCCATCTTCAAAAGACCTGAAAGATTTTTCCGATATGCTGGCGACTTATCGTTCTCTTCCTACCAGCTTTGTCAGAGATATTATTTTGAAAGCACCAAGCCAGGACATGATGAACACGCTCGCACGCAGCGTTCTGACCCTCTATACTTACGACGATCGTGCAGATGACATCTCCCTTCCGAACGTTCTGCGTCAGTGTCTGCAGCTCATCGCACTGTTTCCGATGCTTTCCGTATATGGCTACCAGGCATACAGCCATTATCACGACGGAAAAAGCCTTTATATCCATATGCCGGATCCATCGCTCTCCACTGCGGAAAATCTGCTCCATATTCTCCGCCCGGACAGCAAATACACCAATCTTGAAGCCCGCATCCTGGATATTGCGCTGGTGCTCCATATGGAACACGGCGGTGGTAACAACTCTACGTTCACCACACATGTTGTATCCTCTTCCGGTACGGACACTTATTCTACCATGGCATCTTCTCTTGGCTCTTTGAAAGGGCCAAAACACGGCGGTGCCAACATCAAAGTCGTGCGCATGTTTGAGGATATGAAACAGACGGTAAAGGACTGGAACAACGAAAAAGAAGTCGGCGATTATCTGCGTGCCCTGTTAAATAAGGACGCTTTCGATCATGCCGGTCTGATCTATGGTATGGGACATGCTGTTTATTCTCTTTCTGATCCGCGTGCCAATATTTTCAAAGGCTTCGTAGAGAAACTTTCCAAAGAAAAAGGCAGAGAAGACGAGTTCCAGCTTTATTCTATGGTGGAGCGCCTCGCACCTCAGATCATCGCCGAAGAACGCAAGATTTACAAAGGTGTCAGTGCCAACGTGGACTTCTACAGTGGCTTTGTATACAGCATGCTGGATCTTCCAACACAGCTCTTCACCCCGATCTTTGCGATCGCCCGTGTAGTTGGCTGGAGTGCCCACCGCATCGAAGAACTTGCCAATAACGGAAAGATCATCCGCCCTGCATACAAAGGCATTTCTGAAATTAAAGATTATACTGCACTTGAAAAACGTTAAGATTATCAAAATGTACCGAATACCAGAAACATTCTTGAATACAGAGCAGAAAAAGTGCCGGAAGAACAATTCATTCTTCCGGCACTTTTTCTTTTTTAATCTCAGATGTCTAATTTCGGCGGTTCATCCAGTGTTTCGGATACATATTTGCCGTTCTTTTTGCGTTGTCTTACGCATTCTGTGAGCAGATATTCAATCTGCCCATTTACGGAGCGAAAATCATCTTCTGCCCAGGCTGCAAGCTGCTCATACAATTTTGCCGAAAGCCTGAGCGGGATCTGTTTTTTCGGTCTGTCCTCTGCCATATCAGTACAGGCTTCCCGAATTTACAACCGGTTGTGCATCGCGGTTTCCGCAGAGTACAACAAGAAGATTGGAGACCATGGCAGCTTTTCGCTCCTCATCTAATTCTACCACCTGATTCTCATTCAGACGCTCCAGTGCCATCTCAACCATACCGACCGCTCCGTCAACGATCATTTTCCTCGCATCAATAATCGCTGATGCCTGCTGCCTCTGAAGCATAACGGCTGCGATCTCCGGTGCATAGGCAAGATAGGTGATGCGTGCCTCTATGATCTCCAGACCGGCTTCTGCTACTTTCTTCTGGATCTCATCGCGGATGCGTTCTGCAACAATTTCGCTGGAACCACGCAGGCTGCCTTCATCAGCAATGCCATCACCTGTCGTATCGACATTTGGGGCTACGTCATAAGGATAGATCCGCACGATGTTCCGCAGGGCACTGTCGCACTGCAGCGAGAGATATTCCTTGTAATTATCAACGTGGAAAACTGCTTTTGCCGTATCCGTCACACGCCACATAACAGCGATCCCGATTTCCACCGGATTGCCAAGACAGTCGTTAATCTTCTGACGATTGTTATTGAGCGTCATGATCTTCAGGGAAATCTTTTTGTTTGCTACAGACATATTCTCAGAAGCAGTTGTACCTGCTGCCGCAGCCAGCACAGATTTCGCACTGTTTCCGCCATCCACATCCCCACTCTGGTTCAGCCTGGTCTTTGCTGCAGGATTCACACTGCTGCAAAATGGATTCACCCAGTAAAAACCTGCATCTTTTAAAGTACCGACATACTTACCGAACAGGGTAAGCACCAGAGCTTCCTGAGGTTTCATAACTTTCAGGCCAAGGAAAGGAATCCAGCCGACAGAAAACCAGATAATCGCCGGCACCACAAGCGGGATCAAGCCTGTATTCGCACCAACAAGCATTATGCCTGCAGCTGCTGCATAAAAAATGATAAACAGCAGCAGCATTGCCATGCCGTTTTTCCTGTTGTTCAAAACTTTTTCCTTGATATCCATAATCTTTCCTCCTTGCTTTTTTGATAATTGAATGATATCATTTTAATATCATCTTGTCAATAACTATCAATCATTTTATCAATAATTATCAGCACGATGCTACGCCAGATGCCTGTGTGACAAAACACCAATTTTATTGAAAAAAATCGCATAAATCAAGGTTTTTATAAACTCCACTATTTCGTTCTACGTTTGCGATTATTGCTTTTTTCGTTTCTGCCATTTTTTCTCTTTATAATCAAAAAGACCTTGCGCCTGGTAAGAATTGGGTACAAGGTCAGTTTTATGTTTGGATAATAATGGGGCTATGTAATTTGCCCCTTAACAGGATATTTTACTTTGCCTGTTGACAAAATCTGTCGTGGGACACATCCACTTATCCTCTCAAGGGGTAAATCCCACAACCTCCAAAGTAATGCACCTGGTTATATTTTTATGGAAACATTGGTTAAAATGCCTCTTTCGATGTTCAGTTTTCATGGTAAATAAAATCCCAATTTTATTTACCGCCTTGAAGCCACTAATCTATTTCCTCAAATAATTCATCAAAGGTGATCTTTATTTTAGGGAAATGAATTAAGTGTAATTCGTCTTTATTTTCTTCCGTAACCGTTTTTAAAAGGTAGTATTTGGGAGTCTCGCCATCATAGTCCAGTTCATAGATTTCAACTGTTCTTTTACGCCAGTCAACAATCCAATACTCTTCTATCTCCTGCTCACAATAAAGCCGCATTTTCTCTGTCCGGTCGTAATTTTCTGTTGATGGTGACAGAACCTCCATAACAAAACGTGGCGCATCTGTAAATGTGTTTCCACGCCTTGATTTAGTACGGCAGTTTATAGAAGCATCAGGAATTACAATCTTGTTATTACCCTGATTATCTTTGAAACGATATTGAACATTATCCGAATATACATAGCATGTACTGTTCTTTAACTGGTGTCTGATTGCTGCAACAAAATTTACGATTACAGCAGAATGTTCCGGCGTAGCTCCTGCCATATCTGTTATTTTAAGATCCCAATCCATATTTCCACTCCTTGTTTTATAATATAAACGATTGCTTATTTTAACTAACTCTGTTAAATTTCAGGAATATCCGGGACTATTGGGCATTCAAAAACTGTCATGGGATCAATATCAATACACTCATACTCATTCCGGTTTCCGGCTACATCCCACGCAACTGTCCCATTCAAAACGGTCAGCGTATTTTTAAATACTTTTTCATCCTCAATTTTCTTGAAAATACCGCCTTTCTTTATCAAAGGCTCAACATCCAATTCCCGTACACTTCCGTCATTCAAATAGGCATAGACTGTATAGTTGTTTCCTGCCACTGCCTGATAAACTTCTGGATAGAATCGTTGATCAAGTTTATTATTACCCATTCCATTCACCCCTCTTTAAATTAACGGATTGATTCTGTTTAATGGCTTATTATCCTTTGACAACTCCCAGTTCTGCATCAATTCATCCTTATGAATTTCCGCCCATGCAAGAACAAATTTTAATTGACGTTTCGGTAAATACCCCTCACTGATTGTTCCATCTTCAATTAACACGATTGCTTTATTATTTCCATACTCTGCATGAAAGTATGGTGGATTGTGATCACTCCAATACATTGTTATACGTATTCCATAAAATAAACTAATCTCAGGCATTGGATAATTCCCCCTTTTTTATATCGAATGTATGCAATTATTTTCGTCTACTTCATTATAACATCATCCCGGTTGATTAGAAAAGTACTTTTTATCCGCCTCCTGTATTGACATCATTCGCTATCTGTTTTGTCTGGTTTGCTGTATAATCATGGTAGTTCCGCCACTAATTCTTATACCATATGCAGGAGGTTTATTATGGACGCTAATTCAGTACTTATCGCCGCATTAGATTCATATTCACTGGATCTTAGAGATCATTTTAGAGGGGACATTGCAGATGCTATAGATAATGCCATTTCTAAATGCAAAGATTTTCTATCACATAATACTGTCACTACCGATTGGGTAAAACGTAACTGGGGTATTATGTCCCCTGCTGTTAAAGCCCACCGCAAATATCTGATAGAGCTATTTAAAACGTTTCCCAATTTCCTCTATTGAGTTAAAAACATGGAAATCTGTGCCGTTTCGGATTCGCTCCACAACACGTTTTTGCTTGTCCGTTAATGGCTCTTTATAGCCGTGGTCTTTGATTGTAAATGCCGCCATCTGTCTTATTTTCCTGGCAGCATCCACTTTATAGTCCCTGACTGTCCATTCTTCTTCAGGTTTAGGATTGCGGAAATTCTGAAAGATGTAACCGAAATACTCGGTAAACGGCACATCCTTTGGGATTTCCTCACCTATATGTTTATACTTTTGGAGACAATCTAAATGCCGCCACATGCCTTTATCATATTGCTCAAGCTCTTTTTCTAGTTCTTTTAACTCGGCATCTGATAAATCGTCTATTTCTCTTCGGGTGTCGATTATCTCTACCGGTATGTTTTCTGTATCATTTATTTCGATTTTTTTATTTTCTTTCATTATTTGATCCTCTCTTTTTTGTTTTTTTGCCTTTTTTATGTTTTGGGAGAATCATTTTTGGGAAATTGGTTTTGGGAAAAATCGCTGTTAAGGCTGCTCTATGATAGCAAAAAAGACCTTGCGGATCTGTATTTCTACAAATCTACAAGGTCAATTCTTATGCTTGGACAATTATTCTGTTGGATGGGCGTTTTGCCCCTTAACAGGATATTTTACTTTGCCTGTTGACAAAAATCCTAGTTCTTTCCGTTAATATAGGAGATAAGACCTTCTGCTTTGATGATCTTCTGCATAAATTCCGGGAATGCCTGTCCTTTGAACTCGGTTCCTTTTGTGCGGTTGTAGATCATGCCGCTGTCGAAATCTACTTCTACATCATCGCCGTCCTCGATGCCTTCGGATGCTTCCTTACATTCGATGATCGGCAGTCCGATGTTGATTGCATTGCGGTAGAAAATACGTGCAAAGGTCTCTGCGATAACACAGCTTACACCTGCTGCCTTGATCGCGATCGGTGCATGTTCTCTGGAGGAACCGCAGCCGAAGTTTTTCTCAGCTACAATGATATCTCCCTTGTGAACTTTGTTCACGAACTCTTTGTCAATATCTTCCATACAATGTGTTGCCAGTTCTGCCGGATCGGAAGAATTCAGATATCTTGCCGGAATGATAACGTCGGTATCTACATTGTCTCCATATTTAAATACTTTACCATGTGCTTTCATCTTATCTTTCCTCCTATAATCCAAGCTCTGCCGGTGCGGAAATCTTTCCGGTCACTGCACTTGCTGCTGCAACTGCCGGGCTTGCCAGATATACTTCTGATTTTACATGTCCCATACGGCCTACGAAGTTACGGTTGGTAGTTGAGATACAACGCTCGCCCTCTGCCAGGATACCCATATAACCGCCAAGGCATGGTCCACAGGTCGGTGTGCTGACAACGGCTCCTGCTTCGATGAAGATCTCAAGCAGTCCCTCTCTCATGGCCTGCAGATAAATCTGCTGGGTTGCCGGGATCACGATACAGCGGACACCTTTTTTCACTTTTCGTCCCTTTAAGATTTCTGCCGCACAACGCAGATCCTCGATACGTCCGTTTGTACAGGAACCGATCACAGACTGATCGATCACAACATCTTCTGTGATCTCATCAATAGTCTTTGTATTCTCCGGAAGATGCGGGAATGCTACGGTTGATTTCAGAGTACTGAGGTCAATCGTATACTCCTGTTCATATACGGCATCCTCATCTGCTTCGTATACTTTATATGGACGTTTGGAGTGTTCTTTCATATATGCAACAGTCAGGTCATCTACCGGGAAAATACCGTTCTTGCCGCCGGCTTCGATCGCCATGTTTGCAATTGTAAAACGGTCATCCATGTTCAGGTATTTGATGCCTTCGCCTGCAAATTCCATAGATTTGTAAAGAGCTCCGTCCACACCGATCAGGCCTATAATGTGCAGGATCACATCTTTTCCGCTCACCCATTTTGCAGGTTTGCCGACCAGGTTGAATTTGATCGCAGACGGTACTTTGAACCAGGCTTTTCCGGTTACCATACCGGCTGCCATATCGGTACTTCCGACACCGGTAGAGAATGCTCCCAGTGCTCCATATGTACAGGTATGGGAATCTGCGCCAATGATCACATCGCCTGCTACGGTCAGTCCTTTTTCCGGAAGCAGTGCGTGTTCGATTCCCATCTCTCCTACGTCAAAATAATTGGTAATCTCATTTTTACAGGCAAATTCGCGTACACATTTGCAGTGTTCTGCAGATTTGATATCTTTATTCGGGATAAAATGATCCATTACCAGTGCGATCTTATCCTTGTCAAATACTTTCTGTTTGTTAAACTTGTCCATCTCATGAATGGCAACCGGGGAAGTAATATCATTTCCCAGTACCAGATCCAGATCTGCCTCGATCAACTGACCGGCTTCTACACTTGGCAATCCTGCATGAGCTGCAAGAATTTTCTGTGTCATCGTCATTCCCATGTCTTGTTTCCTCCTCATTTTCGTGTTTCATGCAGAAACTCTTTTTTCTGCATACTCCGGAATTGAAAACCCACCTTTTGCGGGTTTTAAACCTGTTTTTTATCATAGCATAAATATTGGTAAATTACAAGAATGTGACAAAGCACATTCTTGTACCTGCAGCGGTTGCTTGCGATATCTGCCTTGTATTACGCAGTGTGCATCCTCGCGGAGCATTTTTCATTTACCCGAAAACAATTTTCGATAAAGGAAAAAAGATGCCGCCCATTGATACAGGTGACACCTTTCTTTATACTTATCTGAAAATATCTGAAAGTGCTCTTTTAAAAAGGCATCACAGACATCTTATTTATTGCTCAGGAATTCATGGATACCTTTTGCTGCTGCTTTACCTGCACCCATAGCCAAGATAACGGTAGCTGCTCCGGTAACGGCATCTCCACCTGCATATACACCATCTTTTGATGTTTTTCCGGTTTCTTCATCTGCAATAATACATTTTCTCTTATTGACATCCAGACCGATGGTCGTAGAAGAAATCAGCGGGTTCGGTGAAGTTCCAAGAGACATGATAACCGTATCTACATCCAGGACAAATTCAGATCCCGGGATTTCTACCGGTCTTCTTCTTCCGGAAGCATCCGGCTCACCCAGCTCCATACGGATACATTTCATGCCTGCTACTGCATCGTTCTCGTCTACCAGGATTTCCGTTGGGTTAGTCAGCAGATCGAAGATGATGCCTTCTTCTTTTGCGTGATGTACTTCTTCTGCACGTGCAGGAAGTTCTGCTTCACTTCTTCTGTATACGATATGTACTTCTGCACCAAGACGAAGAGCGGTTCTTGCAGCATCCATTGCTACGTTTCCGCCGCCGACAACGGCTACTTTCCTGCCGTGTACGATCGGTGTATCGTAATCTTCAAGGAATGCTTTCATCAGGTTGTTTCTTGTCAGGTACTCGTTTGCAGAGAATACACCTTTTGCAGTTTCACCAGGGATTCCCATGAACATCGGCAGACCTGCACCGGAACCGATAAATACTGCTTCAAATCCTTCTTCCTCCATCAGCTCATCGATGGTGATGGAACGTCCGATGATAACGTTTGTCTCAATCTTAACACCAAGTGCTTTTACGTTTTCTACTTCTTTTGCAACAACATCCAGTTTCGGAAGACGGAATTCCGGGATACCATATACCAGTACACCGCCTGCCTCATGCAGTGCTTCGAATATGGTTACATCATAACCCAATTTTGCCAGATCACCTGCACAGGTCAGACCGGATGGACCGGAACCGATGACAGCGACTTTTTTGCCGTTCTTTTCTGCAGGAGCTGCCGGACGGATACCGTTCTGCCTTGCCCAGTCAGCTACAAAACGCTCCAGCTTTCCGATGGAAACGGCTTCGCCTTTGATACCGCGGATACATTTTCCTTCGCACTGGCTTTCCTGAGGACATACACGGCCGCAGATCGCAGGAAGTGCACTGGACTCAGAGATAATCTGATATGCTTTTTCGAAGTTTCCTTCTTTTACTTCATGTACAAATGCAGGGATATTAATAGATACCGGACATCCCTGCATACATTTTGCATTTTTACAGTTGATGCAGCGGGAAGCTTCTTCCATTGCTTCTTCTGCATTATATCCAAGACAGACCTCGTCAAAATTGGCTGCTCTTACTTTTGGTGCCTGTTCTCTTACAGGAACTTTCTTTAATACATCTGCCATTATTTGTCACCTCCGCAATTTCCACATCCACCATGATGCGTGTCACCTTCACGCAGCTTCAGAAGTGCACGTCCCTCTTCTGTCTTGTAAAGAGTCTGTCTCTTCATTGCCACATCAAAATCAATCTTATGACCGTCAAATTCCGGACCGTCTACGCAGGCAAATTTTACTTCATCGCCTACCATAACACGACAGGCTCCGCACATACCGGTACCGTCTACCATGATCGGGTTCATGCTGACAACAGTCGGGATGTTCAGTTTCTTTGTGGTCAGGCAGCAGAATTTCATCATGATCATCGGACCGATCGCTACGCAGTGATCATATACTTTTCCTTCTTTTGTTACCAGATCTTCGATCACTTTTGTTACCATACCGCTTCTTCCGTAAGAACCGTCATCTGTAGTAACGTAGAGGTTGCCTGCTACTTTGGAAAGTTCTTTTTCCAGGATAACCAGATCTTTTGTCTTTGCACCGACAATAACATCCGCATCAATGCCGTGCTCATGCAGCCATTTCACCTGTGGATATACCGGTGCGGTACCTACACCACCAGCTACAAAAAGGATCTTTTTCTTTTTTACTTCTTCGAGCGGCTCTGTGCACAGGTCAGATGGCTGTCCCAGAGGACCTACAAAATCACGGAAAGTATCTCCTGCCTTCAGTGTGGTAAATTTTTCTGTGGATGCTCCGATCGGCTGAAATACGATGGTGACTGTACCTGCTTCTCTGTCATAGTCACAAATAGTCAGTGGGATACGCTCACCGACTTCATCCATTTTTACGATGATAAACTGTCCAGGCAGACAATGCTTTGCAACACGCGGAGCTTCTACGACCATCTCATAGATATTGCCTGCAAGTTTTCCTGCTTTTAAAATCTTGTACATATCATACCTCCATATTTTTTGTTTTATAAAAACACACCTGACTGTGTTTTTTGTATACAGTCGCAAGGATTCTACAAAACACTACATTAAAGTATAAAACAATCCCCCAAAAATTTCAATACTTATTGCCCCTGCTCAAGATAATTTTCGAACTGTTCCATACTCATCAGTACTTTTCTTGGCTTGGTTCCTTCTTCCGGACCGACAACACCGGCATCCGAAAGCTGATCCATGATGCGCGCCGCCCGGTTAAAACCGATCTTGAACATACGCTGGAGCATGCCGATCGATGCTTTGTCTTTCTCAATGATAAATTTTCCGGCATCCGTAAAATATTCGTCCACATCACTTCCACCGTTTCTGGTATCCTGCACTGCCTGTACCACTTTGGACATCTGCTCCTGCATTTCTGCATTGTATGTTTCAGCCGTATTCTGATCTGTCAGAAATTCGACTACTTTTTCCACTTCCTTATCTGTCACAAAAGCACCCTGCAGTCTTGCCGGCTTCTGGTAATTCTGCGGATAAAACAGCATATCACCTTTTCCAAGCAGCTTCTCTGCTCCGTTCATATCCAGGATTGTCCTGGAATCCACACCGGAGGATGCCTTAAATGCAATCCTTGACGGCATATTTGCTTTGATCAGGCCGGTAATAACATTGACAGACGGTCTCTGTGTAGCCAGGATCAGATGCAGACCGGCTGCACGGGCAAGCTGTGCCAGACGGCAGACCGCATCTTCTACTTCTCCTGGAGCTACCATCATCAGATCTGCAAGCTCGTCTACGATGATCACGATCTGCGGCAGCTTTTTCATTTCGGTGGTGCGCTGTTCCTGTGGAATTTCTTCCAGTTTTTTGTTATATCCCTTCAGGTCACGTACACCGAACATGGCAAATTTCTGATACCGCTCTGTCATCTCCGTTACCGCCCAGTTCAGCGCACCCGCCGCCTTTTTCGGATCCGTAACAACCGGAATAAACAGATGCGGGATTCCGTTGTAAACGCTTAACTCCACCACTTTCGGATCGATCATGATCAGCTTGACATCCTCTGGCGAAGATTTGTAGATCAGACTCATGATGATCGTATTGACACAGACCGATTTACCGGATCCGGTCGCACCGGCGATCAGAAGATGGGGCATCTTTGCAATATCTGCCACCACGATCTTGCCAGCCAGGTCTTTTCCGACTGCAATAGAAAGATGGGAGGAAGCTTCCTGAAATTCTCTGGACTCCAGAAGCTCTCTTAAATAGACCCCGCTGCTCTCTTTGTTGGGAACTTCAATACCAACGGCTGCCTTTCCCGGTATCGGTGCTTCGATACGGATATCCTCTGCTGCCAGATTCAGCTTGATGTCATCTGCCAGGTTGACGATACGGCTGACTTTCACACCCTGTTCCGGAGTCAGTTCGTAGCGGGTAACGGACGGGCCGCAGCTCACATTCGTCACATGTGCTTCCACACCGAAACTGTGCAGTGTGTTCTGCAGTTTCTGTGCAGTGCTTTTCAGAATCTCACTGCTGTTTCCATTTTTATTTTTCTTAGGAAGTCCAAGCATCTCCATCGGCGGAAAAATATATTCCGGTTTCTGCATTTTTTCTGCAGCCTCAATTTCTTCGCTGACACTTTCAAGCTGCGCTTTCTGCTCGCTCGCAGAAGAACGCGGATTTTTCTTATTTTTCTCTGGTTTTTCTGCCTGTACCTCTTCTGCTCCTTCAGCAGGCAAAGACAGCTTTTCTTCCGGATTGGATGCTTTTTCCTCTTTATGTGGAAGTTCTGAAACAATTTCTTCTTCCAGAACCGTTTCTTCTGGTTCTTCCAGTCCTTCGATTGAAAAATGCTCCATAAAATCAAATACCGGTCCGTTCTCCGTTCTTTTCGGTTCTTTTGGTGCTTCTTCCTGCACTTCTTCTGTTTTCTGTGGAATTTCCATCTGTGACATTGACGCAGAAGCAGAGGATAGCTGCAGATCTGTCTGGAAAGTCACACCGGAAGCTTTATGATCCATACGCCGCTGTTTTTCTTCTTCGAATACCTCTTTGCGATGCAAAAAGGCCTCCTGTTCCCGAAGAAGCTTCTGTTCCCGATATAAGGTCTGCTCCTCTCTGCGAAGTCTCGCCTGCTCCATCCTGCGTCTCGCATCCGCTTTTGCAGATACATAAACGCGCTCACTTCCTTTTTGTACACCACGAAACAGAGAACGTTCTGTAATCAGGATCATCGAAACGATCACCAGAGCGATCACTGCCACATAGGAGCCGACTATTCCAATCGACGGGCAGAGCAGCTTACAGAACATGCCACCAACAATCCCGCCTCCGGTATGTTCTTCCATACTGTAACGATAATACTCCAGCAGTGTTTTATGCTTATCAAATCCGTTGATCAGTTCACTGAAAATCGTAAGTGCCAGAAATAAGAGCAAAAAGCCACTCATTTTCACCCACATGATCCGCGTTTTCCGGTTTGAGATTGCAAAAGCCACACCGAAAAACAGTGCAAACGGGAAAAGATATGCCAGAATACCAAAAGTGCCCATAAAAAAGTGGCTGACTGCATTTCCCAGAAAGCCGCCAAATCCAAAATTGCTGATCAGGATCAGAATGGAAAGTGCCAGTATCAGCCAGAGTGCAATCTCCTCCCCCATGGAAATCTTCGCTTCTTCTATCTGCTCCTGTTTTTTTGTTGTTTTTTTGATCTTACCGGATTTCGTTTTTGTTTCCAACCCGGAAGACCTCCTGCTGTTTTTTGCAGGATTCCTTTTTTCTGCCATAAATAGTAATACTCCCTTCTGCATGGCAAGGGTGCAAAAAACTGTTACAGTTTCTGTGCCGTAACAGTTTTTTGTCTATCCTATACGAAAAAGTTTGCTATGATCGCGATCACGCCTACTGCAAAACAATATATCGCAAATCCCTTAAATTTCTTTTTGCGTACAACCGCAAGCATGGTTTTGATGCATATATATCCGACACATCCTGCAACAACTGCTCCGATCAGTCCATTTAGAACAATGCCGCCTGAAATCCCTTCGCTTCCGATATCCTTAATCTCAACCAGTGCCGCCCCAAGGATCGCCGGTATCGACATAATAAAAGAATATCTTACTGCGAATCTTCTGTCATATCCGCTCATCATGCAGGCTGCAATCGTGGTTCCTGAACGGGAAAGCCCCGGCAATGTCGCACATCCCTGTGCTGCTCCGATCAGAAAACCGCTTCCGTAACTGATATCTCTTGGTATCTTTTTTCCATCCGGTGCCATCTCTGAAACGATCAGGAGAATCGATGTAAGGATCAGGCCGATGCCCGGCACGATCAGAGTCGCACTCGCCTTTTCTACCAGATGTCTTCCCATATATCCGATCACACCGGTCGGTATCGTCGATACCAGAACCAGCACTACAAATTTACGATAATTATTTTTCACAATCCTGCGATAACGCAATGCACTGTAACTGCGCTGGTTCTGAATATAACTTTTCAGATTGTAAATAATATCCCTGCACATATTCAGTGTCTCTATGATCATCCTCAGAATATCCTTCCGGTATACGACAAAAATCGCTGCCAGTGTTCCAAGATGAAGCATAACGTCAAAAAACAGTCCTCCCTCTGTCTCGATATGAAATATATTTTGAATGATCGCCAGATGCCCGGAGCTGCTGACCGGTAAAAATTCGGCAATCCCCTGCACAATACCCAATATTATCGCCTGTATAATTGACATATTAACCTCCCGTACCGCATCCTGCGCGGTTTTATCGAACTTTTTAGATTATATCATACTTTCCCGCAAGTTACAAATACTTATTTTGTGATTTCCAGAATCTATATTTTAACGGAATGTTCGCAATTTCTTCACGAAGCCATGCTATAATAAAATATTATCAGATATCGAATAACACTATTTTCATCTCAACATGAGGCATACGAAAGGAGGTACTTCTTTATGGATACTTTACATATAGCTGTGTGTGACAACCACGTTGCATCCCTGACTTTTATCACCAGTGAAATCACAAAATATATCATGAATATGAACGTTCAGGCAGATATTTCTTCTTTCCGTTCCAGCGAGGACGTTATGCGCCGGGTATCGGAAGGCGATTTTTTTGACCTGTACATCCTGAATATTGAAATGCCAAGGCTGGACGGTATTACGCTTGCGCTGCAGATTCGAAATCATCAGAAAAATCCTGTTATCATTTTTGTGTCTGCCCGGGAAGAGTATGTTTTTGATTCCTTCAAAGCGCATCCTTACAGTTTTGTACGTAAAGATCATTTTCATGAAGACCTGAGTTCCACCCTGAAGGCTTTTATGCTGGAGTATCATAAAAGGGAAGATACTTTTCTTTATATTCTGCGCACCGCTGATTCCATCCACAAACTGAATCTTCATCAGATTCTGTATATTGAATGTTCGGACCCTGAACATATTCTGATCCACCGAAACGATGGAACCATACGCCGCATCCGTTACCCCATGGATCAGTTGGAATGTGAACTTGTCCATTATGATTTCATACGAAGCAGTAAAGTCTGTCTGGTAAATTGTATTTATATTTTCCTTATAAATAATAACTGTCTGGAGCTGGATAACGGATCTTCTCTCCCCATCGATGCACCATATCTTTCTGCCCTGCAAGAAAAATTTGGTGATTTCTGATTCAGCAGCAAAACATAAAATATCCAAGCAGCAGCAGACCAAAAATGAAGACAATGGATACAAAAACATTAGGCATAAAAAATGCAATGGTCATGCCGAATGCGATCCAGAATAAGGTATAACCGATCAGACGTTTCATCATTTTCTTACCATTTTCTTTACTATTAACCTATGCATCTGCTCTGTTTTTAAATCCTTTTTTATTCAAGTTGAACCTACATGTGGCCTGCTGCAAAGAGTTTTTTATCTTAGACAGAGATTGGACTTTGATCAAAAAAATGGGACATCCTTATTTCCGATGCCCCATTTTCACTATTCTTCTGTTTCTGCTTTTTCTTCTTTGATTTCTTCCTGTGCTCCCCCGGACGAGAAAAATTTTCCGTCTGTGAACTTATTTACAAAATCAGGTACCATATCCAGAATCTTCGTAAGGCCATCCTGATTTTTTACATTGACCAGCCTGGTCGTTCCATTCTGGATGACCAGCACAGCACTCGGGCTCATTTTTCCGCCCATACCGCCACCACCGTTCTGTTTTTTGTCCTCATTTTTTGCCGTAGCTGCCACACCAAAAGAGACATCTACCAGCGGTAAAATAATCGTATCCCCAACCGTGATGGCATCTCCTACTACGGTTTTGGTCGTAATAAAACTATCCATTCCTTTAAACAGGGAATTTACGGTTTCCTGGAAATTGTTGTTTTCTGCTGCCATGCTCAAGCCCTCCTTAACTGTTTCAAACGTTTCCAATATAGTTTTAACTTTTTATCAAAAAATATTTTTACTGCTGTCTTTGTAATATGAAAAACACGAATATGCCCTGAAAAAGTCAGCTCTCCTTCACAGACCCTGTTTTCAAAATCCGGACAGAGCTGAAGTCCGCTGTACCCTGCCGGAAGAAACAGATAGAGCATTCCGGTAAATTCCCCGGTGTATGCCGGATCTGAAAATCCATAATGAAGCCTTCCTTTTATCCTGCGCGGCCGGATATGGAAAAGCAGATATCGCAAATGTCCCTTTAAAATCTGATAAACCTCTCTGCTGAGATCTGAGCCAAAAAAGCCAAGATAATCTTCCATTTTTTCTTTGCTTTTCCGCAGTGAGCGAAGCGTTTCCCGGATATATCTGCATGTATTTCCGATGCGGTCCCGGATCTTCTGTAACACCCCCTGTATCTTACGCTGCCATCTGCCCCATACGTGACCGGAATGATCTGGCTTCGGTTCTGAACCTGGCTTCGGTTCCGGGAGTTGTTTTTCTTCTGCAGGGGCATCTTCTTTTTGTATCTGTCTGACTTCTTTTGGCTGCTCTGTTTTTTTTCTATCCTGCTTCGGTTCCGTTGTTCCCGGTACCTTTTCTTCTGCATTCTGTTGCTTTGCTGCTTCCTGTTCTTCTCCGACAAGCATGATTTTTTTATGAAAAATCTTAAGATAACAGTGGAATGTTTCCTTTTCATAAGTTCCACGCACAGTAAGAAGACCGTACAGCCAGTACACGTTTACATATGCCGCGGCCTCACGCCATGAGGTATCCTTTTTCATATCTGCCCGATATCGGATCGGCAGGAACAAAACTGTAAGCAGAAGCAGCAGCAAAAGCAGCAGAAGCACCGCCAGAAGAATCCCTGCTACTTTTAGTATTGTCAAAATGATATGTAACATATCAAGCACCCGTTAAATTCTTTCCTGAAAATTTTTGCTGCATCTGCTCCTTAAATAGGATCTGATATCTCCGCTTCCAGTCTTATGGTACGTCTCCTCTGCCATCTGTACGATCAGCTCTACCGCCTCATCATATCCCTTTGCAACTCCGATGATCACAGGCAGTTTTTTCCGCACCGCTCTTCGCTTCAGCCAGGCAGATGAAAGAATGTCAAACTGATCAACTCCATTTGCCGCTTCCGTTATCACCCAGACATCTATCTGGCCGGCTCCTGTCTTTAACCGCCTCAGAATTTTATTTTTTTTCTTTGCTGCCCTTTCTCCTATATAAAGATACGGATACCACTTCATGCCATCTCCCCTTTGTAGCCTTTCTCTTTTTATAGTTTACCAAATCCTGTAAAATAATGCAATCGAAAGCACAATTTCTTACTGAATTTCCCGTATCATGCAGTACTGCTTCAGCGAAAAATTTTTTTCAACTATACCGTAGACTTTAAAGCCGAATCTTTGATAAAATTCTACGTTATTCTGATTATGAGTCTCCAGTGATATCATCATTTTATGTTCTGCCGCATATCGGATCGTCTCTTCCAGAAGCTTTGCTGCAATGCCATGATGCTGCATTTGAGGACTGACCGCCAGATAGATCACATGCAGACGGCTGTCCTGATGGAGCTGATCTGTCCAGTTTGAATTAAGATAATCCCCACCTTTGATAAAATTATAAAAAGTATGCAGGGATGGGTCTTCTTTTATAAGAAATCCATCCGTATGTAAAACTGCTTTTGCTTCCGTATAAAGAAACCGGAATATATTGCATGATTTTGTCTCATCTGATACGACCAGAACGCTGTTCAGATCCTCGCTGTCTGAAAAAATCTCACAGGTTTCATAAAACTCATCCATATCGCAGTGAAACAGTTCCGGCATCAGTTTTTTTCTTATCTGTGTATCCGGTATCAGAGTTTCGTAAAGCGGATCATGCGCAAAACACAGGTTTAAAAGCTTTTCCAGTTTCGGCAGGTCCTTTTTCTGCACGCGGTATAAATTATCACTGTCCATAATATTCTTTTCTATTTCCCTTTCTTTCTCTTAAGTTTTACAGATAATATCTGGTAATCGTTTCTGTGATCACATCGATTGCATGTTCCAGATTCTGGTACTGCTTTTCACATACCATTTCCAGACAGCTGATTTCTTCTTCAAAATCAACGGCACCGCTTCTTTCTTCTGCCAGAAGCTGACGTACCAGACGGTACAGTTTTTCATGTTCCGGTATCCTTCCATATCCCCATTTCAGCCGTTCTCTTGGCTGATGGAATACATAGTCCGTAAAATGATCGTACACGTCTTCATCAAACATAAATGCATAGGCATGATTGTCTACCTGATAAAGTCTTCCAAGTGCCTCTGATACAGCACCTTCCTTTAATTCCCGTATACTCTGCTCCAGCAGACGGATATTTCTTGAAAAAATCTCATGCGGATACAGAACATTTCCATACCAGTCCATCCGGACAAACGTATCCTGCTCTTTTTTAAATTTTTGAAGCTGTCTTTTTTCCTGTGCCTTCTGCTGCAAAAAAAACTGTTCTGCTTCCTGCAATTTCCCCTTTTCCAGAAGTTCCCGGTATATTTCATTCTGCCTGGAAAGAAAACGATACTCTTTTTCTGCTTTTTCTTCTGCCTTCTGAAGCAGATCTTTCAGCCGATCGGCTTTCTGAAACAGTACTTTTCTTTCCCCGACCTGCGTACAGACAGAAGAAAGGCTTTCTTTGGCACGCTTCATGACCGGTGCAAAACACAGCGGAACAACTGCCGTCTGATCCAGCGCACAGATCAGCAGTGCAAACAGCTCATGATGCAGGCGGTATACCTGCTCATCATAATAATCATCATTATCAAACTGTGAATGATAATGTGTCTCCATAAAACTTCCGCCCGTAAAATCATTGACCATGGATGGAATTCCCGCGATCGCCATGGAAAAATCATCAGACCAGGTCTCGATCGGCGCAGTGATCCTTGTCTCCTCCGGATATGCCTGTGTCAGAAGCGGAAGGTTCATCAGAAATTCTTCCAGATAAGGTACATACTCATAACAACTGCGTATCCTGGCCCTTGTCCCATGTGCCAGTGCCGGAAGTTCAAAATTGAGATCTGCGATCACCTTTCCAACCCATTCCGGATGCGCCGTAAATACCTGCTCGTAAGCACCTGCCGACCAGTCAAAATCAGAATCGATCACGCCCCATTCTTCTGCTGCCATTGCACAGAATACAATGGTATTGTTTGGCTGAAAGCCGCCTGCAAGAAATGCCCTCGCAATACCAAACATCATGGCAACTGCCGTGTTGTCATCCTGAAAACCGCTGAAATAGGAATCATAATGTGCAGATAAAAGAACCATCCGCTCCGGATGTTTCCCCGGAATGCAGCCGCGGATGTTGTAGGTAGTACAATCACGATAAACCCGGCTGTCCGCATCAAAGAAGACTTCCAGTTCTTCTTTGTCTTTCAGCAGATTTTTAAGAATCACCGCATCCTTTCTGGAAATTGAAAAAGCCGGTGCATCGGACGGTCCTGCGATATCCTGGGCATTTAACGCTTCACTGTCAATCTCTGCATATCCGCCATCCTGCACTGCGATCAGGGCTTTTGCACCTTTTAAATGTGCCTGATAAACCGGATAATTGATCCACCACTCATCCCGCTGATTGATATCCGCCAGAACCAGCTTTCCTTCGACATCATGCCCTTCGTAATCTTTTTCCGTTCCTTTTCCCAGATAGACCAGTGAAAATTTTTCAAACCCATCCGTCTTAAAATTCGTCTGATAAGCTCCGAGCTGAAATTCGAAGCGCTGCTGATCTGTTTCAACAACCATCACTGCTTTCTTAAATTCCCAGCCATCTACTGTCACTGCATCTTTGCAGACATCCGACAGACCGATGGCTTTCATTTCCCGGTACAGCATCTCTCCGGTCTCAAATTCTGCCTTTGAACCCGCCGGGCGGTATCCCAGTACTTCATTGGAACGGAATTTTTCCATCCTTCTTGCCAGTTGATAAGAATATTCAATGTCCAGTTTTTTCAGAATCTCTTCCTGCATATGCATCTTTGTATCTCCTTTTTTCTGAATTCAAGTCGAACACATGCGAATTTCTCCGACTAAGATGAAAAGGGGAGCCTTCGGTATTCCGAGACCCCCTTCCATCTTCCTTGGTGCAGTAATTTGTCAAAAATATTTTTTGCTGCCCCAGAGATTTCTTTTTTTCAGATCCAGATATTCATTGTATGCTTTTTCCAGAATAGCCTTTTCATTGGAAAACTTCAGCAAATGGTATGCCTCATGATACTTGTAATATCCGGAATCTACAAAATATTCTTCTCTCTGCGGTCTGCTGTAATAACTGTCCGCCATCATCAGATACCAGTGTACATCCTTTGAAACCATGTCTTCCGGAACGTTAAATGTATACTGACTCTTTCCGACATATTTTATAATGGAAGCATCTACACCTGTTTCCTCCAGCACTTCCCTGGCAGCGGTATCTTTAAACTCTTCGCCAGCTTCTACAGTTCCTTTCGGCAACACCCAGCCTTCGTATTTGTTCTTGTAACTTTTATACAAAAGCAGGATCTTCCCACGAAAGATTACCACACCGCCACAGCTCGTTGCCTCGATCATTGCAATTCCTCCTGTATGCGTTGTGTCTGAAACTGGTTTCAGTATAACCCTTTTTCACTTTGAGTGCAAGCCATATTTCTTTTTACTGCTGATACTGCAGCTCATACCACCATTTGTCAAAGACCATCTTGGCTGCCGGTACAGCCGATGCACTTCCTGCCCCGCCGTCCTCAATGATCACGCTGATGGCAAGTTTGGGATTTTCTGCATCGAGATATCCGGTAAACCAGGAATGCGTACCTTCCACCCCGCCCTCGGAACCAAATTCCGCGGAACCGGTTTTTCCTGCTGCAGTATAGGCTTCCCCTGAAATCTTTCGTGCTGTACCATCCGTAACGACTTTTTTCATGAAGCCGGAAATAATCTCCACTTCTTCATCACTCATCAGTTCTTTGTATTTTACCGGTTTATACTGTTTCACTACATCTCCGTCATACGTCTCGATATGATCAATATAATATGGGTTCATCATCACTCCTCCGTTTGCCACGGTTGCTGAAACAAGCGCCATCTCAAACGGTGATACCACAGTGTCCCCCTGTCCTATGCCTGTCATCATTTCTTCTCCGTAAGATGCACTTTCTGAAAGTCGGAAAAGACTCTGGCTTGATGGCAGATCGATCGGCAGATCCTTGTTAAACAAAAAGGATTCGCAGAGTTTTCTGAAAGACGCATTGTCCACATCCATACCAATCTGTGCAAAAGCACCATTGCAGGAATCACGAAATGCGGATTCCAGATCCTCGTATCCATGCACTTCTCCTTCATAGCAGGTGATCCGTACATCCTCCCTGGAAATGCTTCCGTCACAGTTGTAACTGAAATTCTGGTAGTCGTCCGGATGTTCCCGGATATATTCCAGTGCAGTCAGGATCTTGAATGTTGATCCCGGCGGATACTGTCCCTGCAGTGCACGGTTGAACAGAGAACTGTTGCTGCTGTCATTGATCAGGCTGTCCCAGTCCTGCTCGATCGTATTCGGATCAAAATCCGGTTTGGATACCATCGCCAGGATCTTTCCGGTAGACGGCTCGATCACTACGATCGCCCCTTTGTTGTCACCAAGTGCCTCATAGCAGACTTCCTGCAGGGCAGAATTCAGTGTCAGTACCAGACTGTCTCCCTGTACCTTGGTGTCAAGCTTCTGCTCACGGATCTGATCAAGGATCGATGCATGGCTGTTTGCCAGGTCATAATTGTGTACGGATTCAATGCCGGATTTGCCATTGGTCGCATAACCGACCACATGTGCAAACAGGTTGTTGTACGGATAACTGCGGCTTTCGGTCCCATCCTCTGCAACATCCGTCTTTGCCAGCACATTTCCATCCGCTGAATAAATGTTCCCGCGTATGATCTGTTCCTGATAAACTGCCTGTTTTGTATTATATTGATTATTATTGATATCATCACGCAGCACTATGTTGAAATAGATCAGATAACCTGCCATTGACAAAAACAATGCCACCATAAAATAGCTGACACGTACCAGATCCTTGTTTTTCTGACGGCGGGTGCGTTCCTCCTCTTCTTCATCGAAATACTCCGGCTCTGCATAGGACTGTTGCCTGGAGGTACCATCTTTCTCCTTCTTCCAGCCTTTGCGTTTAGTACTGCCCGTATCCCTGCTGTCCTTCGTAATATTCTTCCTCATCAAATGGATCATCCTCATCTTTTCTTAATATATATAGTCCCTGTATCACCGAGAACATGATCAGCGTGCTGAGCATCGAACTTCCTCCGGAGCTGACAAACGGAAGTGTGACACCGGTCATTGGAATCATCTTCATGGAACCGCCGATCGTCAGAAATACCTGGATTGCATACGTGCAGGCAAGTCCAAGTGCCACATACCTGTAAAAATCATTTGTCATCTTCATCGCAATGTTGACAAACATGATAAAACAGCTCATACAGATCAGAACCGTGCAGATGCAGAAAATGCTGCCCATCTCCTCTGCGATCGCCGCAAACATAAAGTCCTGATCCACATATGGGATTTCCGTCGGGGAACCCTGATACAGCCCGGTGCCAAACCAGCCGCCGGCCGCGATCGCAAACAGTGCCTGTGCTACCTGATAGCCGCTTCCTTCATATACACTGAACGGATCTTTCCAGATCTGCACACGCACACGCACATGGGAAAACAGGAAATAAGAAGCAATGGCTGCCACCGCAAAAGCGCCAAAACCAAGTGCAAGCCATTTCCAGTCTCTTGTCGCCACAAAAAGCATGATCAGATACGTCATAAAATAGATCAGTGCACTTCCAAGGTCCGTGGAGATCACCAGGATCAGCACATGTACGGCCGCCAGTACCGTAGTCCTGACAATCTGTGCAAAGTCGGTGGACTTTGACAACATGCCGGCAATGCAGAAGACATAAATAATCTTGACAAATTCGGATGGCTGAAGTGTGATGCCGCCCACGGTCAGTGCAAGTTTTGCTCCGTTTGTCACCGTTGCCATCACAGCAACCGCCACCAGAAGCCCGATGCCAAGAATGGCATAGACTACTGCAAATTTCGTGATAAATTTCAGCTTGCTGATCAGCCATGGTACGATCAGTGCAATGACTGTTCCGATCACACAGATCTTAAACTGTTTAACCGATTGATCATAGGATAATCTGGTTACCATGATAAAACCGATTGTGATCAGCATACACATGTTATTAATCGCAAGTTTTGATGCTTTCGGATACAAATGCCTGAAAAAGATCAGCGTCGCTGCCAGATACAGTGCCTGCTCACCGTAAAAGAGCAGGATCTGTGCCTGGTCCATCTGTAAATACAGCACCATAAATGCCACAAAATGAATACAGAACATCACGATATTCTGTCTCAGGAAAAGGAATTCCCTGGCTGCCTCGCTCCGCTTTGCAAAAATCAGGATACTTTGCAGCGTATAGATTCCCATTAAAACAATTAAAACGTATTTTGAAAATTCTACTATCAGTTTATCCAATCTCTCACCTACTCTACTCCTCGTTTGTAGTGTCCTCTTGTAAACGCATATCCAGGCTGATATGTACCGTCTCCGTAAACATATTCCTTTACAAAGCCATTTACGATCCCTGCTGCTTCTTCTTTTGTTTCGGTCGTAAAAGCAAGCCTCAGTGTCCCGGCATCAAGCTTCTTTACTTCCTGTGAGATGCCGTGCAGGGAAACCGGCACCGTGTTATAGATCACATTGTAACACTGCGTGCAGCAGTTTTTCACCGGAAACACATTTCCCAGACGATCCTGCAGGCTGTGCAGGCCCGGTTGTTTTGTGCATCTGCCGGCTGTCTTTTGCAGACACTGCACCGAAGTCATGACAGGAAGCCTTCCATAGATCAGAAGCTCATCCCCTTCGCATCCCCGCCTGTGCAGTTCTTTGAAATTCAGCTCTGCCGGGCATACGGTAAAGTCTGCCCCCAGTTTTTTCAGAAGTGATTTTGCATCCTGGTTGAAACTGTAAACGTTATAATCAGATGCCCATGCTCCTTTGTAATCCTGCCTCTGAAGACAGGCGATCTGTTCCGGATTTTTTACCAGTACACCGTCAAAACAGGCCAGAAGGTCTTTCATCTGTGCCTCCCAGCGCAGCGCATCTTTTTCACGGAACAGATGTGGGAACACATACCACAGCTCCTTATTCTTTGCCCTGCATTTTCCTGCCATCTGCCGGATACAGTCACAGTTTTCAAGAGAAAGAAAACATTTGCTGTCAAGATAGATTCTTTCGATCTCCGTGATCTCTGTCAGACTTTCCAGCAAAGATAGATCTTCCACAGAAACCACCAGGCGGTTTCTTTTTGCCGCAGTCGTATTTTTGTCGTTCTGTGCGGCTGCCGCAGAAGTTCCGGTGTGTTCTCTTTGCGCATACCTCCGTTTATACGGTGCCAGCCGTCTTTGATCCAGCTCTTCCAGTGCCAGCCTGCGCAGTTCATTGATGCTCTGCATAGGCAGAAAACAGCTTCCCTTAAGGACAATATCCAGCTTTTCAAAGGCATACGAGGAATTGCCCGTTTTCAGCATCTGCCTGCGGATACGTTCTTCCTGTATCGGCTGATTCTGTGCAGTCTGCACGGCTGCTCCTTCTCTGGAAACCTCATAAGTCCCATCCGGCCCGGTATAAGTCACCGACAGTATAGCAGGTTTTCCTTCCAGAATCATTAACTTGCCCTTAATTTTTTCATAGAGCGTCTTTCCGGTATACGTCTCTTCCAGACGTTTCATAAGCGGTGCACAGTAAGTACGGTGAAAAACCGCCCCCTGTTTTTGTTTTTTCGCATCCCGCAGCTTCAGAGAAAAAATTTTTCCTTTTCTGATATCTGTCGTAAGCGTGGCCGACTCCAGCATATCACCTGCATACAAAGTCTCCAGTGCCCGAAAAGATGCCTGCCCGCCTTTTTTCTGTTCCAGCAGAACGGCACCTTCTGTCCCGTAATGATTCTGACGTTTGACGGACATCATCGATATACCATTGTAACGCCGGTAATAGCCTGTGGAAAAACCGCCGCGATTATACAGGTCCATCAGTTCCTGGATATCCTGTCTGTCCACCTGATAGTATTCCCTGCCTTTTTTCTTATATAAATCTACATATTTGCGGTACATAGCTGAAACACCGGCTGTATATTCCGTCCGTTTCATCCGTCCCTCAATCTTCAGAGAATCCACACCTGATTCCAGAATATCCGGCAGGATCTCCAGGGTACAGATATCCTTCGGGCTAAGATAAAACTGCTCCGGCCCGTTTTCATAGCGGTAAGGCAGCCGGCATGGCTGTGCACAGCGTCCGCGGTTTCCGCTCCTTCCCCCGATCATGCTGCTCATCAGGCACTGACCGGAATAACTGTAACACAATGCCCCATGAACAAAACATTCGATCTCCAGGGCGGTTTCCCTGCGGATCTTTGCAATCTCTTCCAGCGAGATTTCCCTTGCCGGAACGACACGGACTGCTCCGAGGCGTTCGATCTGTTTTGCCCCGTCCGCAGAATGTATGGACATCTGCGTGCTGGCGTGCAGATCCAGCTCCGGAAACTCCTGCTTCAAAAGAGACAATGCCCCCAGATCCTGTACGATCACCGCATCCAGTCCTGCTTCATAAAACGGTGTAAGCCAGTGCACAAGCTCCGGAAGTTCCTGTGGTTTCATCAACGTATTGACCGTCAGATATAACTTTTTCTTATGTAAATGGCAGTACTCTATGCAGGCAGTCAGCTCTTCATCTGACAGATTGCTGGCATAGGCTCTTGCACCAAACATCCTGCCTCCTGTGTATACCGCATCTGCACCGGCATACAGTGCTGCTTTTAATCCCTCCAGAGAGCCTGCCGGGGCCAGAACTTCTGTTTCCACAAAACACCTCCTGATTTCTGTTAAAAGAAAGAAAAAGGCTGGCAGGCTATGTGCCGTTCCAACCTTTTCTGATTATTTTTTTCCAAGCTGCGTTTCCAGTCTGACAATCTGCTTCTGATATTCTGACACGCTTTCTTTCAATGCTGCAAGCTCTTTCGCACCATCTTCCAGCCTGATCTGTGCACCGATCAGCTCATGTTTGAGATCGTACAGCTCCTGGTCTTTCTGCGTAAGCTCGTCCTCGATCATCTCAACCTGTTTTTTGGCTTTAAAATAATCATCTGCAACGTTTAACTCCAGCAGTATGCTTTTATTTTCCTGGGACAGCCTTCCGTATCCGTCCAGTTTTTTCAGTTCTGCCAGTTTGTTGTTGATATATGTGGCAACCCGCTGCAGATATTCTTCGCTTTCATATCCGCTAAGGGTATAGATCTTCCCATCAATGAGTACTTCCGTTTTGTTCTTGGATGACATCCTGTGTGCTTCCTCTCTTTCGGTAATTTCTTTCCGTATGATCTCTCCTTATTATAACCTCATATCCCTGTTCTTTACAAGAGAATATTACAATTCTTTTTCATTTTGTTTCTTCCTGTGGGATTCCAAGGTGCTGATAGGTGCGGTCTGTAACGATTCTTCCCCGCGGTGTACGCATAATGAAGCCATTTTTGATCAGGAACGGTTCGTAAACTTCCTCGATTGTACCGGCATCCTCCCCGATCGCCGCTGCAAGTGTATCCAGTCCGACCGGTCTGCCCAGGAATTTATCGATCATGGTATAAAGAATCCTCCGGTCTGTCTGATCCAGTCCACAGGAATCTACCTCCAGCAGATCCAGGGCAAAGGCTGCCACTTCCCCGGTGATCTTACCGTCATAACGAACCTGTGCGAAATCTCTTACCCTTTTTAAAAGCCGGTTTGCAAGTCTTGGCGTACCTCTGGAACGTTTTGCAAGTTCTGCCGCTCCCTGCGGATCGATCTCGACATCCAGCACATCTGCCGAACGCATAATGATGGTTGTAAGCTCCTGTTCGGTATAAAATTCCAGATGATGTACTACGCCGAAACGGTCGCGCAGCGGTG
>OGGG01000727.1_pt1 | contig 34157 bp, 31 predicted proteins | sample 1571201 | NCBI WGS metagenome assembly OGGG01 (sample SAMEA2581946, study PRJEB24529) | metagenome | biome: Human gut stool | place: China | collected 2011 | reverse complement strand
CGGGCTTCGTGTCCCCGGACTTCTGGGCCGTCGCCTTCGACTCCGGCGGCGTCACTACCGGCCCCATGACGGTACCCTTTATCATGGCGCTGGGCGTGGGCGTCAGTGCTGTGCGTAACGACAGGGAGGCGGGGGGCGACAGCTTCGGTCTGGTGGCCCTGTGTTCCATCGGCCCCATCATCACGGTGCTGCTGCTGGGCCTGCTGTATCAGCCCGACGGCAGCTCCTACACACCGGTGAGTGTGCCGGATGCCAAGGACACGGCGGAGATGTTCCGGTCGTATACCCATGCGCTGCCGGAGTATTTCAAGGAGATCTTCCTTTCTCTGGCGCCCATTCTGGCGTTTTTCGTCCTGTTCCAGCTGGTCACCCGGCGGATGCACCGGCGGGAGGTCATGAGTATGCTCTTTGGCCTGCTGTACACCTATATCGGGCTGGTGCTGTTCCTTACCGGTGTCAACGTGGGCTTCATGCCCGTGGGCAGCTTCCTGGGGGAGAGCATCGCCGCCCATGAGAGCTACAGCTGGCTGCTGATCCCCATTGCCATGCTCATCGGATACTTCATCGTGTCGGCGGAACCGGCGGTCCATGTGCTGAACCGGCAGGTGGAGGAGATCACCGCCGGAGCCATTCCCGCCAGCGCCATGAATGCGGCACTCTCCATCGGCGTGTCGGTGTCGCTGGCGCTGGCCATGATCCGGGTGCTGACGGGTATCTCCATCATGTGGTTTTTGATCCCCGGCTATGTGCTGAGTCTGGCGCTGTCCTTTGTGGTGCCGAAGATCTTTACCTCCATCGCTTTCGACTCCGGCGGCGTGGCCTCCGGTCCGATGACGGCCACGTTCCTGCTGCCCTTTGCCATGGGGGCCTGCGATGCGCTGGGGGGCAATGTGGTGACGGATGCCTTCGGCGTGGTGGCCATGGTGGCTATGACGCCGCTGGTGACCATCCAGCTGCTGGGCGTCAGCTATCAGCGTAAGCTCAGCAAGCGCACTCCTGTACCGGCCGTTGGGCAGGTGGAGGAGATCATCGAGCTGGCATAGGAGGGCATATGAAGCGACTGTATTTGATGATCACCATTACCAACCGGGTGATGGGCTCCAAGCGATTTGTGGATTTCTACCGGGCCTTCGGCGCACCGGTGGTGTTTACGGCGCTGGGCCGTGGGACCGCCAGCGATGAGGTGCTGAGCTATCTGGGGCTGGAGGCCACGGAGAAGTCCGTGATGCTGTCGGTGGTGACACCGGCGTGCAAGGAGGTGCTGATGAGGGAGTTGGTCACCACCATGCACCTGACCAACCCCGGCACCGGCATTGCCATGTGCCTGCCTTTGAGCAGCATCGGCGGGCGGACGGCCATGAACTATTTGATTACCGGCAACCCGGAGGCGGAGCCGGATGTGGAAGTGAAGGAGGATGAGAGCATGAAGGATGCAGCGTATCAGCTGATCGTGGCCATTGCCAATCAGGGCTACACCGACACGGTGATGGGAGCCGCTCGCAGCGCAGGAGCCCACGGCGGCACCATTCTGCACGCCAAGAGCACCGGCGCCGAGGATGCCGGGAAGTTCTTCGGGATGTCCATTGCCGAGGAGCGGGAGATCATCCTCATGGTGGTGCCTACCGGCGACAAGAACACCGTGATGCAGGCCATCATGGCCCAAGCGGGGGCGCATACCGAGGCGCAGGCCGTGACCTTCTCGGTGGCGCTGGAGGATGTGGCGGGGCTGTACCACATCAACGCCGACGACTAAGAGGCGGCGAGGGGCAATCTCCGATCAAGCGGCGCAGGGACGTGCCGCCTGCGGGAGTCCCGCAGAAAAAAATTTGGATGCTTCAGCGTGAAAGCTGCCGGGAGGAGAGTCCCGGCAGTTTTTCTCTTGTCAAATCCGGCGGCAGGGGGTATACTAAGGGCGATATCCCATACAGAGAAAAGGAGCGATGTATATGGCAGTTCTGGAGCATCTGGAGCCGGGACGGGTATTTCACTTTTTTGAGCAGATGAGCGCCATTCCCCGTGGTTCGGGCAACACCAAGGCCGTCAGCGACTGGCTGGCGGAGTTTGCCAGGGAGAGGGGCCTGCGGTATCAGCAGGATGCGCTGAACAACATCATCATCTTTAAGGACGCCTCCGCCGGGTACGAGGGGGCGGAGCCGGTGATTTTGCAGGGTCACATGGACATGGTGTGCGAGAAAGCGCCGGACTGCGGCAAGGACATGACCCGTGAGGGGCTGGATCTGGCCATCGACGGGGATTTTGTCTATGCCAAGGGGACCACGCTGGGCGGTGACGACGGCATCGCCGTGGCCATGGCGCTGGCGGTGCTGGACGACGAGAGCCTGCCCCATCCTCCCATTGAGGCGGTCATCACCGTGGACGAGGAGACGGGCATGGACGGGGCCATGGGCATTGACGTGTCCGGCCTGAAGGGACGCCGGATGCTGAACATTGACTCTGAGGACGAGGGCGTGTTCACCGTCAGCTGCGCCGGAGGCGCTCGGATGGACTGCGTGCTGCCGGTGCGGCGGGAGGTCTTTGCGGCTCCTGTGCAGCGCATTACCGTTCAGGGGCTGGTAGGCGGCCACTCCGGCACGGAGATCGACAAGGGCCGGGGCAACGGCGTTCAGCTGATGGGCCGTGTGCTGGCCTCTGTGGCGGAGGAGACGGAGCTGCGGCTGGTGGAGGTCTGCGGCGGTCTGAAGGACAACGCCATTCCCACCGGCGCACAGGCGCTGATTTCCGCCAACGCCGAGGTCACCGCCGAGGTCTGCCGCCGCATGACGCAGTCCCTGCGGGAGGAGTACCGGGTGACGGATCCCGACGTAGAGGTAACGGTGGAGCCTGCCGAGACGGCCATGCTGCCTATGGACGCAGTGTCCACCCGCCGGGCGGTGTGCCTGCTGGTGTGCCACCCCAATGGCGTACAGGTCATGAGCGCCGACATCCCCGGTCTGGTGCAGACCTCCCTGAACATGGGCATCCTCACCACCGGCGAGACGGCGGTGCATCTGTCCAGCAGCGTTCGCAGCAGCGTGGAGAGCCAGAAGCAGATGCTGCTCCAGCGCATCGCCTGCCTGACGGCGGAGCTGGGCGGGGAGACCTCCACCCGTGGGGAGTACCCCGGCTGGGCCTATCTGCCGGATTCTCCGCTGCGGGATCTGATGGTGGAGGTGTTCACCGATCAGTACGGCTATGAACCCAAGGTGGAGGCCATCCATGCCGGTCTGGAGTGTGGGCTGTTCTCCGCCAAGCTGCCGGGGCTGGATTGCGTGTCCTTTGGCCCGGATCTGAAGGAGATCCACACCTTCCGGGAGAAAATGTCCATCTCCTCCGTGCAGCGGGTCTGGAAGATGCTGGTGGAGCTGCTGCGCCGCATGAAGCCCTGAAAGGGAAGAAGTGAATAGAGAAACGCCCTCCGGCCATGCCGGAGGGCGTCTTTTGTTGATTTGTAAAGGGCTTACTGGAGCTGCTTGGCCTTTTTGGTGGGGAACTGGACCTGCGCCAGCACCACGGCAATGAACATCAGAGCACAGCCGATATACTCCCGCAGGGACATCTGCTGGTGCAGGATGATGGCACCGGCGATGACGGCGAACACGCTCTCCAGACTCAGCAGGATGGTGACCACCGTGGGGTTGGAATCCTTCTGGGCCAGAATTTGCAGGGTGTAGCCCACGCCGCAGGAGAACACGCCCACGTACAGCAGGGGCAGGATGCACTCCCAAAGGACGTGGAAGTCAATGGTGTCGAAGATCAGGGCCAGAATGGTGGACCAGATAGCGGCGAACAGGAACTGCAGGCAGGAGAGCTTCACGCCGTCGCAGCGGGCGGTGAAGTGGTCAATAAGAAGAATGTGTACGGCAAAGCACACGGCGCACACCAGCACCAGCAGGTCGCCGGGGGCCAGAGAGAAACTGCCCTTGACGCACAGCAGGTACAGGGATACCACGCTCAGCACCACGGCGATCCACACCGGGCCGCTGACCTTCCGGCGGAAGAACAGGCCAAACAGGGGAACCAGCACCACATACAGCGCCGTGATGAAGCCCGCCTTGCCGGCGTCGGTGCCGGCCACCAGACCCGCCTGCTGGAAGTTGGAGGCGATAGCCAGAGCGGTGCCGCAGCAGAGGCCGCCCAGCCACAGCTGCTTGCGGGAGGCCTTTTTTTCCTCCGCCGTGGGCTGGGGCCGGTCCTTCCGAGTGGTGTTCATGACGGCGATCACCACCAGCAGAGACAGTACGGCGATGAAGTAACGGGTGCCGTTGAAGGTGAAGGCCCCCATGGAGTCGGCGCAGATATCCTGCGACACGAAGGAAGTACCCCAGATAAAGGCCGCCAGAATGGGGAATACCACCTGACGCATTTGGTTGTGTTTCATGTGCTTGGTTCCTTTCTGTTTATTTTCTCTCTCTCTTATTTAGGCGGATCCTTGCCCTCCGTGGGGTTGACGTGCCACTTGAATTTTTTCTCCGTTCCGTGGAGAAGGCGCTGGATATTTTCCCGATGACACCAGACCACCAGAGCCGCCACCGCCAGACACAGACCGGTGTAGAGCCAGTTGTGGCCATAGACGAAGTACACGGTAATGGGGGCGCTGCAGGTGGCGGTGATGGAGGCCAGCGAGACGTATCGGGTGGTGAGCCACAGCAGCAGGAACAGCGCCCATGCCACGGCGGCCACCCGCCAGTTCAGCAGCAGCACCAGCGTGCCGCCGGAGAGGATGCCCTTGCCGCCTCGGAGACCGTAGAACACCGGGAAGATGTGGCCCAGTTCACAGCCGAGGCCCGCCAGAAGCGTACCCAAGGTGCCGTCCCAACCCAGACAGCGGAAGAAGAAGCTGCCCAGCAGGCACGCCGCCACGGTCTTGCCCATGTCGCAGGCGATGACCAGCAGGGCGTATTTGGCGCCGTAGGTGCGATAGAAATTGGTGAGACCGGCGTTGCCGCTGCCGTGCTTGCGGACGTCGTCCCGGATGATGAAGTGGGATACCATGAAAGAGCCGTTGAAGCAGCCGAAGAAGTAGGACAGCAGCATCACCAGCAGTACGGCGAAGGCTACAGTCACGTTATGCATCTTCTTCTCCCTTCTGACGGATGCTCATGATGATGGGCGTACCCTCCAGCCCGAACACGCTGCGGATCTGATTTTCCAGATACCGGCGATAGGAGAAGTGGAAGAGCTTTTTATCGTTGCAGAACACCACAAAGTGGGGCGGGCGGATGCCCACCTGCGTCATATAATAGATCTTCAGGCGGCGGCCCTTATCCGTGGGGGGCTGCACACGGGTCTGTGCATCCGCCAGAACGGAGTTGAGCATACCGGTGGTGATCCGCATGGAGGACTGCTCCCGGACATAGTTGATGAGCTCGAAGAGACGGGTGACACGCTGGCCGGTCAGGGCGGAGATGAACACGATGGGGGCGTAGGTCATATAGCTCAGGTCCCGGCGGATATCCTCCCGCATCCGGTCCATGGTCTTGTCGTCCTTTTCCACCAGATCCCACTTGTTCACCACGATGATACAGGCCTTGCCGGCCTCGTGGGCCAGACCCGCCACCTTGGTATCCTGCTCCGTGACACCGTCCTGTGCGTCGATCATGATGAGGCACACGTCGCTGCGCTCAATGGCCATGGTGGCCCGCAGGACACTGTATTTTTCGATGTTGTCGTCCACCTTGGACTTTTTCCGCATACCGGCGGTGTCAATGAAGTTATACTTGCCGGTCTCATTTTCAAAGTAGCTGTCGATGGCGTCCCGTGTGGTGCCGGCCACGTTGCTGACGATGACCCGCTGCTGGCCCAGAATGCGGTTGGTGAGGGAGGACTTGCCCACATTGGGCTTGCCGATGATGGCCACCTGAATGACATCGCTGTCCTCTTCCTCCTCGTCCTCCGGGGGGAAGTATTGCAGGCAGGCATCCAGCAGGTCGCCGGTGCCGTGGCCGTGGACGGCGGACACGGCGATGGGGTCGCCCAGACCCAGATTGTAGAACTCATAGAAGTCCGGGTCCACGGCGCCGGTGGAGTCCATCTTGTTCACCGCCAGCACAATGGGCTTCTTAGAGCGCTGGAGCATCCCGGCCACCTCCTGGTCGGCGGCGGTCATACCGGTCTTGATATCGGTGACGAAGATGATGACGTTGGCGTTGTCGATGGCGATCTGAGCCTGCTCCCGCATGAAGGCAAGGATCTGGTTGTCGGTATTGGGTTCGATACCGCCGGTATCCACCAGGCGGAACTTGCGGCCGTTCCAATCGGACTCCCCATAAATGCGGTCACGGGTGACACCGGGAGTGTCCTCCACGATGGACAGACGCCGACCGATGATCTTGTTGAACAGCATGGACTTGCCCACATTGGGCCGTCCGACGATAGCGATCAATGGTTTGGACATGGGTATCAGCTCCTTCCGTTGTCCTGCCGGCTTTCCGCCGGGGCAAAGAGGGCGTCGGCCAGATCAAAGCCGTCCAGACCCACCACCTGTACGGGGCGGCCCAGCTCCTGAGACAGACGCTCTACTGTATAATCATCCAGAAATACCGTTTCACCGTGCCGCAGCATATGCAGCGGGATCAGCACCCGGTCTCCCAGCGGCCGCTTTTGCAGCTGGGCGGAGATGTCCTGTCCCGTCAGCAGGCCCGCCACGTCGATGGTGTGGCCGAAGAAGTCGTTGTCGATGGCCACCACCTCGCCCCGGAGGTCGGGAAAGCGGGCCTGTGCCTGCTGCACCAGTCCCGTCAGGAAGGGGGCCGCCGCTGTGCCGGTGGCGATGGTGAAGGAGGAAAATTCCTCCGGTACATCCACCGTATCCAGCGCTGCCAGAAAATCGTCCCCCAGCGAGCGCAGCATCCCCACGCCGTTTTCCAGCTGGCGGTAGCCCTCGTAGTAGTCCTCCTCCGGCAGGGGGCGGCCCGCCCGCAGGAACAGCTCGTCGGCGCAGAAAAAGCGCCGGGTGCCGAAGCGCTCCAGATTCTCCCGGCCGAATTCGTCTGCGATGTCGATGATCTCGGCGGCGGTGGCGGCGTCCACGGGGCGCAGCTTGGCAAGGCCCTTGCGGTACTTGGTGATGCCCACCGGCACCAGCGAGCAGCTGGAGAACTCCATCTCCGTCAGATCCCGCAGGGTGCGGCGCAGCTGGTCGCCGTCGTTCCAGCCGGGGCAGATGACGATCTGCCCGTTCATGACGATGCCGGCCTCACAGAACCGGCGCATATACTCCAGAGAGCGCACGGCGTTCTTGTTGCCCAGCATGGTGCAGTGGAGCTGGGGGTCCGTGGTGTGGACGGAGACGTTGATGGGGCTGATGCGCAGATCAATGATGCGCTGAGCCTCCCGCTCCGTCAGATTGGTGAGGGTGATATAGTTGCCCTGCAGAAAACTCAGCCGGGCGTCGTCGTCCTTAAAATAGAGGGTCTGGCGCATTCCGGGGGGCATCTGGTCCACAAAGCAGAACACACAGTGGTTGGCGCAGCAGCGCATTTCGTCCATCAGATAGGTGTCGAAATTCAGCCCAAGATCCAGGCCCTCTTCCTTTTTGATCTGTACATTCCGCACGGAACCGTTGGGCTCCAGCAGCTCCAGCCGGCATTTGGCATCGTATCCGTAGAAGCGGTAGTCCAGCACGTCCACGATCTCGTGGCCGTTGATGGTCAGCAGCTTCTCTCCGGGCCGGACCCCCGCCCGCTGGGCCGGGCTGCGGTGATCCACAGAGGTGATAACAGTACTCATGGGTTCATTCCTTCATATTTCACATTAGCATCCATTCTATTATAGCCAAACCAACGGAATTGTGCAAGCAAAATGCAGAATTATTCCATGAAAAATACCAGCAGCAGTAGAGGAAAAACTTTCGTTTGCCGCAAAATTCACCTTGACAAGCGGGGAAGAATAGGGTATGATAGTCATGCTTGTAAAGCAAATCGACTTTACATAGGAGGGATCTTCGTGAAAAACCAGACCTATCGCATGACGATGCTGTTCGATTTTTATGGGGAGATCCTCACGGACCGGCAGAAGGAGTTCTTTGATCTTTACTACAATGAAGATTTGTCACTGGCGGAGATCGCTGAGAACTACGGCATCTCCCGGCAGGGCGTCCGGGACGTCATTGTCCGGGCGGAGGCCGCTATGACGGAGCTGGAGGATAAGACGGGCCTCATCCGGCGCTTCATGCAGATGCAGAAGAAGGTGCAGGGCATTGAGGACGCCGCCAAGGAGATCAGAACCATCAACTACCGGCAGTATGAGAATCCGGAGCTGGAACGGCTGACGGCGCAGATTTGCGAATATGCCGCCGCTCTGAGGGAGTAAGCTATGGCATTTGAAGGACTTTCCGAAAAACTCAACGCCGCATTCAAAAAGCTCCGTGGCAAGGGCCGTCTCACCGAGGCGGATGTCCGAGAGGGGATGCGTGAGGTGCGGCTGGCGCTGCTGGAGGCGGACGTTAGCTATAAGGTGGTCAAGGATTTTGTGGCGCAGGTCACAGATCGCTGTGTCGGTGCAGATGTGCTGGACAGCCTGACCCCCGGTCAGCAGATCGTCAAGATCGTCAACGAGGAGCTGACGGCCCTGATGGGTGGCTCCAACGCTCGGCTGACCTTTGCCTCCAAGGGCCCCACCATTGTGATGATGGTGGGTCTGCAGGGTGCCGGTAAGACCACCAACGGCGCCAAGCTGGCGGGCCTGATGCGCCGCCAGTTCGGCAAGCGGCCTCTGCTGGTGGCCTGCGACGTGTACCGTCCGGCCGCCATCAACCAGCTGCAGGTGGTGGGCAAGCAGTTGGATATCCCGGTATTTGAAATGGGTCAGGCGGACCCGGTACACATTGCCGAGGAGGCCGTCAAGTACGCCAAGGACCACGGCAACGACATGGTCTTTCTGGATACCGCAGGACGGCTGCATATCGACGAGGCCCTGATGGACGAGCTGAAGGCCATCAAGGCGGCGGTGAAGCCTACGGAGATCCTGCTGGTGGTGGACGCCATGACCGGTCAGGATGCGGTGAACGCCGCCTCCGCCTTTGATGAGGCGCTGGGCATCGACGGTGTGCTTCTCACCAAGCTGGACGGCGACGCCCGTGGCGGTGCAGCGCTCTCCATCCGGGCGGCCACCGGCAAGCCCATCAAGTTCGTGGGTACCGGCGAGAAGCTGGACATGATCGAGCTGTTCCACCCGGAGCGCATGGCCTCCCGGATCCTGGGCATGGGCGATATGCTGACCTTCATCGAGAAGGCGGAGCAGCAGTACGACGAGAAGCAGGCCAAGAAGCTGGAGGAGAAGCTCCGCAAGAACCGCTTGACGCTGACGGACTATCTGGATCAGATGGAGCAGCTGCAGAACATGGGCGACCTGAGCCAGATCGCCGGGATGCTGCCGGGGAATCTGGGCAAGCAGCTGGATGCCAGTCAGATCGATGAAAAGCAGATGGCTCACACCAAGGCCATCATCCTCTCCATGACGCCGCTGGAGCGGGAGAATCCACAGATCCTCAACGCCAGCCGCAAACGGCGCATTGCCGCAGGCTGCGGCTTGCAGGTGGTGGATGTGAACCGGCTGCTGAAGTCCTTCGAGATGCTCCAGCAGCTCACCAAGTCCATGAGCAAGGGACGCTTCCGGGGGATCCCCGGTATGGGCGGGATGCCCGGCATGGGGGGCCGTGGAAAAATGCAGGGCTTCGGGCGTAAAAAGCGGCTGAAGTGACCGGCGCAAAGACTGTAAATAAGTGCAGGAGCATTTATCAAATACAATTCTATTTTACATTATTGGAGGAAAAACATCATGGTTAAGATCAGACTGAGAAGAATGGGCGCTAAGAAGGCTCCTTACTATCGTGTGGTAGTGGCGGATTCCCGCTATCCCCGTGACGGCCGTTTCATCGAGGAGATCGGCACCTACAACCCCTGCGTGTCTCCCGCTGAGATCAAGATCGACGCTGACCGGGCCCGTGAGTGGATCAAGACCGGCGCTCAGCCCACTGAGACCGTTCGTGCTCTGCTGAAGAAGGTCGACGTTCAATAAAGCGGAGGCAGAGGCATGAAGGAGCTGCTGCTCTACATCGCCAGAAGCCTTGTTCAGCATCCCGATCAGGTCACTGTGACGGAGGTAGAAACCGGCGATGAGCTGACGCTGGAGCTGCGTGTGGCCCCGGAGGATATGGGCCGGGTCATCGGCCGTCAGGGCCGCATCGCCAAGGAGATCCGTACCCTGATCCGCTCCTACGCACAGCGCACCGGCGTGAAGGCTTCGGTGGATATTGTAGACTAAAGGGAAAGCACATCCCGTCAAATCGTGTGAAACTCCCCCTGCGCCATATGGCGCAGGGGGAGTTTTAGTATGAGGTTTGGATGAGATCATTCCGAAAGGCATCCCCCATTCTGCCGGGGCGGCGGAATGGGGGATGGTCATAGGTCGGGATAGCTGTGCAGGAAAACTGCTTTACAGCAGCTCTGCCAGCTCGTCTACCAGCTCACCGAACAGGGCCAGAGCGCTGTTGACGGGCTCCGGAGAGCTCATATCCACGCCGGCGATCTTCAGCAGGCTGATGGGGTCGGTGCTGCAGCCGCCGGAGAGGAACTTCTTGTAGTCCGCCACGGCGGGTGCGCCCTCCTTGAGGATGCGGTTGGCGATGGCAACGGCGGCGGAGAAGCCGGTGGCGTACTGGAACACATAGTAGTTATAGAAGAAGTGGGGGATTCTGGCCCACTCCAGAGCGATCTGGTCATCGGAGATCATATCCGGGCCGAAGTAGAGCTTATTGAGTTCATGATACTTCCTGCACAGGGCATCCGCCGTCAGGGCCTCGCCATTTTCGGCCATCTTGCCCATGGCCAGTTCGAACTCAGCGAACATGGTCTGGCGGTACACGGTACCCTTGAACTGATCCAGGAAGTGGTTGATGAGATAGGCACGCTGCTTCTTGTCGGTGGTCTTGCTCAGCAGGTGGCGCATCAGCAGCACCTCGTTGCAGGTGGAGGCCACCTCGGCTACGAAGATGACATAGTCGCTGGTGCTGATGGGCTGATACTTGCAGCTGTGATAGCTGTGCAGGGCGTGGCCCATCTCATGGGCCAGCGTGAACTGGCAGTCCAGATTGTTCTTGTGGTTCAGCAGCACATAGGGGTGGGGACGGCTGATGCCGGAGGAATAGGCGCCGCCTCGCTTGCCCACGTTCTCGTAGACGTCGATCCAGCGGTTGTTGAAGCCCTCCTTCAGCAGAGCCACATAGTCATCGCCCAGCACATGGAGGGCCTCCAGCACGGTCTCCTTGGCCTGCTCATAGGTGATCTCCTTGTCGGCGTCCGCCACAATGGGGGTATAGACGTCGTACATATGCAGTTCGTCCACGCCCATGACCTTTTTTCGCAGGGCCACATAGCGGTACATCTTATCCAGATTGCCGTGGACTGCCTCAATGAGGTTCAGATACACCGGCACCGGCACCTCAGTGGCGTCCAGAGATGCCTGAAGGGTGCTGTCGTAGTGGCGGGCGTTGGCGAAGAAGCACAGCTGCTTGAACTGGCCGTCCAGCGTGGCGGCCACGGTGTTCTTATACTGGCCCAGCGCCTTGTAGTAGGTCTCGAAGGCACGGCGGCGCAGCTCCCGGTCGGGGCTCATCAGCATGGGGACGAAGGTGGCGTCCGTCAGCTGATGGGCATTGCCGGCCTCGTCCACCACGTCGGGATAGACCATATCGGCGTTGCGGAACACGCTGGCCACGTTCTCGGAGGCGTTGGCCATCTCGCCGTCGGAGGCCAGCAGCTTCTCCTCGGCAGGGGAGAGGATATGGGCCTTGCGGCGGCGGATCTGATACAGGCTGCGGCGGTAGGTCTCCAGCTCCGGCTGGGCGGTGTAGAACAGATTCAGGGTATCCTCCGGGATCTCCATGATCTCCGGGGTGGCGAAGGCAGCAGCGCTGGAGATGGTCACCAGCGTGCTCATGGCTTTGCCGCGCATATCCTGATAGAAGCTGTTGCCGGTGTCCTCGTCGCCCTTGCAGCTGGCGTAGCCATACAGGCGGCTCAACCGCTCCTCCACCTGATCCTGGAGCCGGAACCATGCCAGCAGGTCCTCGGCGGTGCGGCCCAGCGTGCCACGGAAGGCGGTGATCTGCTCCGGGAGGGCCTTCAGAGCCTTATATTCCTCATTCCACGCCTGATCGCTTTCATACAGGTCCTTCAGGTTCCATGTGTATTCCTCCGGAACCTCACTGCGCTGGGGGATGATCTGGTTTGCCATATCTGATTCCTCCTATGATAAAGATACGTTAGAGACATTATACCATAAGTTTCCGAAAAGGGAAGTCCCCAGTTTCACGGCGGTGGCATAGAATGGGATGAGCCGCTTGGCTCACACATGACCTGTGAGGAGGAAGGACTCTTGTACACAGAAATCACCAACGCTGCGGCGGAGAATAAGTGCCCGGAGGGGAAGGGGCAGCTGCCGGGACGGTGCGCCGCTATGGCGTTTCCCTTTGTGGCCATGCAGGAGCAGGACCCCAAGCGCTACGATCAGCGGGAGGCCTTGCAGCAGGGGACGCTGTTCCCCGGACTGGACCTGCCGTTTCATAAGGAGCTGAAAAGCCGGTTCCCGGCGGCCAACACGGCGCTGTCAGAGCTGATGGCACTGGATTTCGCCATCGACGAGCTGGGGTTGTATCTGGTGACCCATGCCGAGGATCAGGAGGTGCTGGCTCTCTACTGGGAATATATCCGGTTGGCGCAAGAGGGGAGAGCCCGCTATGAGGCGCAGTACGGCCCCTTGACCCAGACCACCGTTACCGAGGGCGGCTACCGGTGGCTCAAGGACCCGTGGCCCTGGGATGAAGGAGGTTCGGACTGATGTTTGTCTATGAGAAGAAGCTGCAATACCCGGTACGCATCGCCAACCCCAATCCCAAACTGGCGGCCTTCATCATCAGTCAGTACGGCGGGCCGGACGGAGAGCTAGGAGCCTCCCTGCGGTATCTCAGCCAGCGCTACACCATGCCATACCCGGAGCTGAAGGCGCTGCTGACGGATATTGGCACAGAAGAGCTGGGGCATCTGGAGATGGTGGGAACCATCGTTCACCAGCTGACCAGGAGCATGACGGAGCAGGAAGTGAAGGACGCCGGCTATGAAGCGTACTTCGTGGATCATACCGCCGGGGTCTATCCCACTGCCGCCTCCGGCTTCCCGTGGAACGCCGCCTCCATGGCGGTGAAGGGGGACCTGATCGCAGATCTGACAGAGGACCTTGCAGCAGAGCAGAAGGCCCGTGTGACCTATGACAACATCCTGCGGTTGTCGGATGACCCCGACGTCAACGATGTCATCAAGTTCCTGCGGGCCCGTGAGATCGTCCATTTCCAGCGCTTCGGCGAGGGGCTGCGGCTGGCAAAGGAGAAGATGGATCAGAAGAATCTCTACTTCGTCAACCCCTCCTTCGATCAGTAGGAGAACTACAAAAAATGTCCGGCCCTATGGCCGGACATTTTTTATGGCTGCGATTATTTTGCCAGAATTTTCTTCAGCTTGGCGAAGCGGGGGAGGGAGTCCACCTTGGGCAGATCCGGCTCACCCTGAATCAGAGGCAGGGCGTACTCGATGAACTGGTGGTTCACGCCGTTGCCCTCGGCATTGATCCACTCACGGGGGATTTTCTTCTCCACATTGGCCACCTCCATCAGAGGGATCAGCTTGGTTTTGCAGGCATAGCGGCCGTCCCGGACGCCACGCTCAAAACCGATCATGCGGCCGTTGATGCCGTTGACGGCGTTTTCCACGGCGGCCTTGCCCGCCATAAAGGACTCCTCGATATCCGTCTCGGAGGCCAGATGTGCGCCGCAGCGCTGCAGCAGATTCAGCTCGATGCCACGGACCTTGGCGCCGGTCTCCTCCTTCAGCACCTGCGCCAGAATGGCGGCCAGACCGCCCAGCTGAGCATGGCCGAAGCCGTCATTGGCGGCTACCTTGGCCTCGGAGACAAAGCCGCCGTCTTCATAGTGGATGCCCTCGGAGACGGCGATGATGCAGCTGCCCTTTTCAGCATAGACCCGCTTCACGTCCTCGATGAACTTGGGCATACTGAAATCCGTTTCCGGCAGATAAATGAGGTCGGGACCTGCGCCGTACTCCGACGCCAGCGCCGCAGAGGCGGCCAGCCAGCCGGCGTGGCGGCCCATGATCTCCATGACCACGATCATGCCGGTGTCATAGACATGGGCGTCGTGATAGACCTCCATCATGGACGTGGCGATGTACTTGGCCGCCGAGGCGTAGCCGGGGCAGTGGTCGGTACCGAAGAGGTCGTTATCGATGGTCTTGGGTACGCCCATGACCCGGCACTCGTAGCCCACGGATTGCATATAGGTGTTGATCTTGTTGCAGGTATCCATGGAGTCGTTGCCGCCGTTATAGAAGAAGTAGCGGACGTTATGCTTCTTGAACACCTCCAGGATCCGGCGATAGTCGGTATCGTCCTTTTCCGGGTCTGCGATCTTATAGCGGCAGGAGCCCAGAGCAGAGGAGGGAGTGTATTTCAGCAGCCGCAGCTCCTCCGGGTCCTCCAGCCCCATGTCGAACAGACGGTCATTCAGCACGCCCTTGATGCCGTGCTCGGCGCCCAGCACCTGCGTGATGCAGGGGGACTTCAGCGCCGTGTCGATGACACCGTAGGCACTGGCGTTGATGACCGATGTAGGCCCGCCGGACTGTCCGATGATGCAGGCACCCTTTAATTCTTTCATGATCTATACCTCCACAGAAGAATTTTTAATCAAGCTCTATCAGTTTAGCACGGAAATGCCATAAAGTAAATGACTGGGGGTTGCAAAAAAGAAAAAGTGTGATACAATAAGCCATGGATATATTATTCCAATCATTCCGTACAAGTCAAGAACTATTTTGCTAAAGGAGCGATTTTTATGCCACTGGTCACTTCCAAGGAAATGTTTGAAAAGGCCTATAACGGCGGCTACGCCATCGGCGCTTTCAACGTCAACAACATGGAGATCGTACAGGGCATCACCGAGGCCTGCCAGGAGGAGCACGCCCCCGTGATCCTTCAGGTCAGCAAGGGCGCCCGTGCCTATGCCAACCACACTTATCTGGTGAAGCTGGTGGAGGCCGCTGTGGAGTGCTGCCCCGATATCCCCATCGTGCTGCATCTGGACCACGGTCCCGACTTCGAGACCTGCAAGAGCTGCATCGACGGCGGCTTTACCTCTGTGATGATCGACGCATCCTCCAAGCCCTTTGCCGAGAACATCGAGATCACCAAGCGTGTGGTGGAGTATGCCCACGACCACGGCGTGGTGGTGGAGGCCGAGCTTGGTACGCTGGCCGGCATTGAGGATGAGGTGAAGGTGGCCGCTCATGAGGCTTCCTATACCCGTCCGGAGGAGGTGGAGGAGTTCGTGTCCAAGACCGGCTGCGACTCTCTGGCCATCGCCATCGGTACCAGCCACGGCGCCTATAAGTTCAAGCCTGAGCAGTGTACCCGCAACGAGCAGGGCATTCTGGTGCCGCCTCCCCTGCGGTTCGACGTGCTGAAGGAGGTCTCCCGCCGTCTGCCCGGCTTCCCCATCGTGCTGCACGGCTCTTCCTCCGTGCCGCAGGAGTACGTGAAGATGATCAACGACCACGGCGGCCGGATGCCCAATGCCATCGGTGTGCCGGAGGAGCAGCTGCGTGAGGCGGCCAAGCTGTCCGTGTGCAAGATCAATATCGACTCTGATCTGCGGCTGGCTATGACCGGCACCATCCGTCAGTTCATGGAGGAGCATCCCGATAAGTTCGACCCCCGTGAGTATCTGAAGCCCGCCCGTGCCAACATCAAGGAGCTGGTGCGCCACAAGCTGGTGGACGTGCTGGGCTGCGCCGGCAAGGCTTGATAGCGTCTATTGACTCATAAAAAATTCCCGGAGAACGAAGGCTCTCCGGGAATTTTTTGTGTCTCGCTGCCGACGGGGAGTGTGGGGGACGGAAAAGCTCATCGGCAAGCTGAAGGACTTCATCGCCAAGGTGAAGGCGTACTTCGATGGGCTGACCACCAACACCAAGGCGGAGGCGGCGCTCTTGAAGGAGATGCGGGACGGCGGACTGCACTATCTGGAGCGCATTGTGGAGGCCTATGACAAGGCGGCCACGGCGGCGGTGGAGAGCTATCAGGGAGCGGAGACCCGGAGCGAGGGCGGCGAAACCCAGTACATGGCAAGGGGCAAGTATTGGCGGCCGCAGCTGAAACGAGCGGAGTGGGAGCTGCTGGAACGGCGGATGAACGACGAGATCAAAAGCGGGGAAAACTTTCTTGACGAGGCAACCAAGTGGGTGTATGCTGATGAAAAAGGCGTACAGGTGTTCGCCTTGTACGGCATTGGCGATGGCACCGAAGCCACTCCGCTGTATGCAGTGGGCGGCAAACAAGCTGTTAAAGAAGCTAAGAATATTAATGTTTATATGGAGGGCTCGAACAATGACGGAAGCACAGTCGATTTTAAAAGGTGGCTTGAAGTACATCAGCATTCCCGAATGGGTCAGGGCGGCAGTGTTCTGCAAAGTGGCCGGGGAGGACGAAACGGCGATGAAAATGGCAGAATTCATAGCGGACAACATGAACGCAACGCCGGAAGAGCTTCTGGACGAAGCTCGGAGAATCAGCGGGGAGTAAAGGATCAGTTCTCTATCCGGGAGATCAAGGGCGAGGACGGGAGGAATTACGGCAAGGGTGTCTATCTGGATTCCACGCTGCTGGAGGGGCTGACGGACGCAGAGCGCAAGGAGATGATGCGTGAGCGGGTGAAGGAGTTGGGGGGCCAGACCATCACGGCCTATGACCCCAACGGGGAAGCGGTGGATATCCGCATCGCAGCTCCCAGCGAGAAGTTCCGCAACCGGAATGGGCGGAAGGTTGCCGCTACAAAAGATATTGCTGTAAAGGGGAACGCTGTAAAGATTAAGCAGGAAACCGTCGTTTTGGCGGATGAGGTGATCCGAACTTCCCAGTATAAGGAAAGTAAACCTGCTTCTTACCCCCATGGGTGGTTGGACAACAACGGGAAGAACGCATGGGACAAGCGAATTACATATTTACAGGATAAAAATAACACCGTATGGGAGGCGACGCTTCACATCGCAACATCCACAAACGGTGTAAAATACCTGTATGATATCAGCCCAATAAAAAAAGTGGGGCGGGCCAGAGAATTGGCCACATCCACCACTGGAGATATTGTAGCACAGAGCCAGACGGAAAGTCAAGCACAAATTCGCAGCTCGCCGCTTTCCGACCGGGACGTGCTGCGGATCGCCGCCCAAATGGCGAAAAACTCCGAGAGCCGGAGCCTGACGGATGCGGATCGGTCAGCACCTCTCAATTTCGGCTATCATGAGGCGAAGCATCTCATCCAGAGTTGTTTCATCCAGATAGAAGCGGTCTCCGTCCTCCAGTGCGTTCTGCCTCGCTTCCTGTTCCGTATCAGCATATTCAATCACCAGCGCCATCGCACCGGGAAATACACCAACTCGGAAGAACGCTCCATCTGTGGCAACGAAAAATTTTTCCCCGCCAAGATCAACCGTGCGGTATTTTGCAGAGAGGGCAGCTTTCACCTCGGTTAATCGGTTTTCAGTCAATTTCTTTTCCATCGAGGTCATAACAGCAAGTCCCTCCTTTTTTCGTACTATTCAGGTATGCTGCGTCGATATCGAAATCAAGACCGATTTCACGGCGCATATCCGGCGAACACGCATCCTGAAGTACACTAAGAGCCTCAGTATAGCCGATCAATTCCCCGGATTCAACATCATCTCTGTGTTCTTTTTGACTGAGTTCCTGTGCATATTCTTTGATAAGTGCAACAGCATCTTTGATGATATCAGCAGGATTCATTCGGACAGCACTCCTTTGGAACATTTTTTCTCTATGCCGTGTAGGGAGGCGGCGACTCTGCCTGACTGTACCTGCGTCAGAACAATGAATTTCAATCCATGCGCCCCGTGAGGGGGTGCGGCTAAGTATACCATGTATATCTTGAATTATCAACTATGATTTCAATCCATGCACCCCGTGAGGGGGTGCGGCGGCAAAAATGCACAATAACAGATGAACATTTTTGACAAAACAGGCAGGTTCGGCGCAGAACACAACAAACAGCGCTCCGTGACGCAGAAGGAACATAAGAAAAGTTTCCTATTACGAACCATAAGATTCGATGCCCGTCAACGCTTTTTGCACAAAAAGACCATGGAGAAGAAGCTGTGCTTCTCCTCCATGGGATACTCTTATTCTATTTCGTATATGGCTCACACACCGGTCATAACGGTCATGACCTCGAATTCCTCGGCGTTGAGGGTCTTTTTCATGGCCAGTCCCTCGTCGATATCCACGTTGACGATCTGGTCATCCCGGACGCATATGACCCGGTTGGTCATGCCCTCGGCCAGCACCCGCACCGCCTCGTAGCCCATGCGGGTGGCCAGCACACGATCCTTGGCGGTGGGACTGCCGCCCCGCTGGATGTGGCCCAGAATGGTGACACGGGGGTCAAGCCCCAGATGCTCTTTGATCTCCTTGCCCACATCCATGGCGCTGGCGGCACCCTCGGCCACCACGATCATGAAGTTGGTTTTGCCCCCCAACCGGGCTGCGCGGATCTTCTCGGCCACGTGCTTTTCAAAGTCATACTGATGCTCCGGTACCAGCACAGCGGTGGCCCCCACGGCTACGCCCACATACAGAGCCAGATACCCGGCGTGACGGCCCATGACCTCCACCACGGAGCAGCGTTCGTGGGACTGCATGGTGTCCCGCAGACGGTCAATGCACTCCACGGCGGTATTGGCGGCGGTATCGAAGCCGATGGTATAGTCGGTGCAGACGATGTCGTTGTCGATGGTACCCGGCACGCCCACCACGGACACGCCGAATCTGGACAGATCCTGCGCCCCCCGGAAGGTGCCGTCGCCGCCGATGGCCACGATGCCGTCCAGCCCCAGCAGCTTGCAGGTGTTGGCGGCCTTCTTCTGCCCCTCCGGCGTGCGGAACTCGTCGCTGCGGGCGGTGTAGAGAATGGTGCCGCCCCGGTTGATGATGCGGCTGACGCTGCCGGAATTCATGGGACAGATATCCCCGGCGATAAGGCCCGCCCAGCCCCGGCGGATGCCCACGCACTCGATGCTGTTCTTCATTGCCGTCCGCACCACCGCACGGATGGCGGCGTTCATGCCGGGGGCGTCGCCGCCACTGGTCAGCACGCCGATGCGTTTCACTGCACTTTCCATATTCGGATACCCCTTTTCTCAGCCGAAGCTTAAATGTTCCAAACGTTACATACATGATACCACGGTCGGAGGAGATTTTCAAGCGCTTTTTCCTGATTTTGCCGCCGGGTGTCTATTTTTGACTGTCCTTTTTCGGCAGGCTGTGGTATACTGGCAGAAAATCAACAGGGGAGGGGACAGGATGCATCCACAATTTGCAGAGCTGACGCCCCGCTGGTTCAAGCGGGCCTTTGTCTATACCGGCAGCATCGGAGATTTCCGCTACCGTTTCGACATGGAGAAGGAAAAGAACACGCTGCACACGGCGGTTTATTCCGTGTACTGCTACGAGGCAGCGCAGGACAGGCAGGAGAGAGATTTCCCATGGGACGAGGCCGGTGTGGAGGAGCTGAAGCAGTGGCTTCAGGCGAAATACGATCAGTTTTCCGCCGGGAAAGGTCTGGCGGACTGAGAGAGTAAAAGAGGACAGGGCGCAGCCCTGTCCTCTTTTGTTCAGAGGGTGTCCTTGCCGTCCGCAGATGATGCTGAGGGTCACTCGCTTACAGGTCAACCTTCTCATATCGGGCGGCGGCACCCCGGAAGATCAGGGGCCAGCTGCCGCACCAGATCACCAGTCCCGCCGCCAGCAGCGGCAGCTGACAGGCCAAGTCATAGCCGTTGAAGCGGCTCAGTGCCGGGAAGTGGACGACGGCCTCCATGATGAACGCCGCCACCGCCATGACGATACACGCCTTCACGAAGGATACGCCCACCTTATAGGCCGTCCGGTAGAAGGACAGCAGGAACACGGCGTTGAACACGGCGAACAGCATCAGTCCGCAGGCGAACAGCGTCACATTGGCATTGAGGCCCACGGGATTGTCCCCGATACCCAGCTTCGCCCGCAGCAGGGCGAAGGGGACGGCGATGACCAGCGCCAGCAGCTCGATGAGCCCCACGAACAGGCAGTTGGCCTTGACGGTATCCCGCTTCCGGATGGGCAGCAGGGCGGAGTAGTACACGTCCTTCTGCTCCCGCCCGTTGAGGAAGGAGAAGAACAGTCCCAGCATCACATAGAACCACATGACGGTATAAGGGTAGGCCGGGATCAGCAGCATGGCTCCGAACAGGCAGAATACCAGCGTCATAGGCTGGCACACCAGCCGCAGCTGCTTATACAATAGCGTTTTCATCCAAGGGCCTCCTCTCCACGGAAACGATGATGTCCTCCAGCGTCAGCTCCTGTCCCGGCTGGCGGAGGTAGTCGTAGTGCTGCCGGAAGTCCGCCAGCGTGCCGGTGTGCTGGATGGTGCCGTCCTTGATGAAGGTGATGTGGCTGGCGCATTTCTCCAGATCCGAGGTGATGTGGGTGGAGAACAGCACGCTGCGATGTCCATCGGCGGCAATGCGCCGCAGCAGCTCCGTCAGCTCGTCACGGGATACCGGGTCCAGCCCGCTGGTGGGCTCATCCAGGATCAGCAGCCGGGCATCGTGGCTCAGGGCCAGAGCGATCATGTACTTTACCCTCATGCCGGTAGACAGCTGATCCACCCGCTTCTCCTGGTCAATGCCGAACAGATTCAGGTAGTGACGGTACTTCTCCTCCTGCCAGTTGCCGTAGAACCGGCGGGTCACGTCGCTGAGGAGCCGTACCTTCTTCTTGGGATAGAAGTCGATGCCGCCCAGCACCACGCCGATGCGCTCTTTAATATATTGTTCCTCCTCCCGGAAGGACTTGCCCAGCACCGTTACCTCTCCGGCGTCCGGGTGTACCAGCCCCAGAATAGACTTCAGTGTGGTGGATTTGCCCGCTCCGTTGCGTCCGATGAAGCCCATGACGGCTCCCTCCGGCACGGAAAAGTTCACGTTTTCCAGCGAAAAGGCCGGATAGTGCTTGCACAGCCCATTGACCTCCAGTGCGTTCATTCCTCCGCCTCCTCGTCTCCCGGCAGCTGCTGAAACACCCGCCGCAGCAGGGGATTCAGCTTATCCGCCGTCTGTAGGGCGATGCCCTTTTTGGTGTCTGCCAGCAGCACCAGCGTGTCCCCCGGCTCCAGGCCGAACATGGCCCGTGCCTCCTTGGGGATGACGATCTGGCCCTTGGGGCCGATTTTTACCGAGGACATATAGTACCGGTCGTCCTTCTTTCCCACTGCAATCCCTCCTAATATGAAAAGTATAACTTTTCTTACTTTTACTCCAATATATCACCGTGGGCATCACTTGTCAATCCCACGTTCACAAAAACTTCGGTTTACACCGGCAGGAAAACGTGGTACACTAAATCAATATAAGCTCTATATAGATCATTCGAGGAAACATCCATGCTGAAAAGTGTGAAAAATACCATATTAGATATTATCCGTCAAGCAGATCTTCTACTGCTGGCCCTGTGTACCGTGACGTCCCTCTTCGGCGTGGTGATGATCTACAGCGCCACCCGGTATCAGGGGGGACTCAAGTGCGTCATCATCCAGCTGTGCGGCTTGGCGCTGGGCATTGTGCTGTATTTCGTGGTGTCCATGGTGGACCTGACGGAGATCAGCAAAAAGTGGCAGTGGCTGCTGGCCTTTAACCTTGGCTTCTTCCTGCTGCTGAAAACTCCGCTGGGTGTGTCGGCCAATGGCAATCTGGCGTGGCTGGGCGTCCGGGGCATCCCCATTCAGGTGCAGCCGGCGGAGGTGGTGAAGCTGACCTTTATCCTGCTGCTGGCCCGCCAGCTGGTGTGGATGAAGGGCCGGGGCGACATGAAGTCCATCCCCGCTGTGGGTTTGTTGGCGGGGAATCTGCTGGTGACCATCGGCCTTTACTACGTGATCTCCTCCGACATGGGCAGCGCACTGGTGTATGTGTGTATCTTCGCCTGCATGGCCTTTGCCGCCGGGGTAGCCCTCCGGTGGTTCGCTCTGGGCATCTTTGGCGCCGGGGCTGGCTTTTACCTACTGTGGGAGCTGGACAAGATCCCACCCTATATGAAGGAGCGCTTTCAGGTACTGGTGGACCACAGTCTCTATCCGCTGGGGGCCGGATGGCAGCAGACCCGGAGCCTGATGGCCATCGGCGGCGGTCGCCTGACGGGACAAGGGCTGCTCCACGGGGCTCAGACCCAGAGTACCTCCTCCGTGAACCTGCCCTTCCGGCACACGGACTTCATCTTCGCCGTCATTGGGGAGGAGCTGGGGATGCTGGGCTGTGTGCTGACGCTGGCGCTGCTGGCGGCCATCGTTATCCGCTGTATCGTGGTGGCCCGCAACGCCAAGAGCCAGCTGGACGCATACATCTGCGTGGGCGTAGCGGGGATGCTGGTGTTCCAGATCGTCTCCAACGTGGGGATGTGCCTGTTTGTGCTGCCGGTGGTGGGCCTGACGCTGCCCTTCATCAGCTATGGCGGCTCGTCGGTGGTGACGCTGTTCATCGCCATGGGCATGGTCTCCGGCATCCAGAAGCGCTCCCTGCCGGACTGGCTGCGTTAGCTGCATAGAGCTTTTCCAAGAACCGCCCCATGGGGCGGTTCTTTTGTCGTTGAAAATTTCCCTGCCCGGTTGTAATCGCCGGAGGGATATGCTATACTGACATACTGATATAATAGGTGGCTTGCAGTCGGCGGGCCGCCCTGTGATTCAAGCGAAAGCGAGGCAAAGCTTATGAAGATCGTTGTTTTGGCCGGTGGACTCAGCACGGAGCGTCAGGTGGCTCTGACCTCCGGCACCGGTGTGTGCCGGGCGCTGCGGGAGCGGGGACATCAGGCTATTCTGGTGGATATGTTCCTGGGGCTGGAGAGCTATGAGGGTCGGCTGGAGGATATCTTCGATGCCCCGGACGGCCTGTGCGGCGACAACCGGGTCACGGAGGAGGCTCCGGATCTGGAGGCCGTGCGCCGCAGCCGGAAGGATCAGGGGCCGTCCCTGCTGGGCAAGGACGTGCTGGCGGTGTGCGCCATGGCGGATATCGTGTTTCTGGCGCTCCACGGCTCCTGCGGCGAGGACGGTCGTATTCAGGCTACGCTGGATCTGCTGGGAGTACCCTACACCGGCTCCGGCTATCTGGGCAGCGGCATGGCCATGGACAAATCCGTTACCAAGCGGTTTCTGGAGTCTGAGGGTATTCGCACGGCGCCGTGGCGTGACGTCCATTACACGGCCTCCGATATCCCCCGTCTGGTGGAGGAGTTGGAGGTCCCCTGCGCCGTGAAGATCGTCAACGGCGGCAGTTCCATCGGTGTGGAGCTGCCGGATACCAAGGAGCAGCTGCGGGAAGCCCTGGTCAAGCTGCTGACCTACGGCGACCACGTGGTGGTGGAGAAGAAGATCAAGGGCCGTGAGATCCAGATTGCCGTGCTGGGGGACACCTATCTGCCTGCGGTGGAGATCATCCCCCGTGGCGAATATTTCGACTACGTTTCCAAATATCAGAAGGGCGGTGCTCAGGAGATCTGCCCCGCCCCCATCACGGAGGAGGAGTGGCATCAGATCGGTGAGATGGCGCTGAAGCTCCACCGGGGACTGGGCCTGTCGGTGTATTCCCGCTCCGATTTTTTGCTGGATGAGGAGGGAAAGGCGTGGTGCCTGGAGATCAACACACTGCCGGGCATGACCCCCACCAGTCTGGTTCCGCAGGAGGCGGCGCAGGTGGGTTTGAGCTATGCCGACCTCTGTGAGAGGATCGTAGAGGAGTCTCTGAAGGCGAGAGGAGTGCAGCGGACATGATGACCTGTACGGCAAAGGAGCTGTGTGCGGCCACCGGCGGCACGCTGGTGCAGGACGGCGAGGGCTTTTCCTGCGTCAGCACCGACAGCCGCCGGGTGGAGCAGGGCTGCCTGTTCATCCCACTGGTGGGTGAGCGCTTTGACGGCCACACCTATCTGACGCAGGCGCTGGAGAGCGGCGCTGCGGGCTGCCTGTGCAGCCGCCTGCCGGAGGCGCTGGTGCCGGGGAAGTTCTATGTGCAGGTGGAGGATACCCTCCGGGCGCTGGGACAGCTGGCGGGGTGGTATCGGGAGAAATTCCCCATCCCCGTGGTGCAGATCACCGGTTCCGCCGGAAAGACCACCACCAAGGAGATGATCGCCTCGGTGCTGAGCCGGCATTTCCTTACCCTCAAGACCGAGGCCAACTACAACAACGAGATCGGTACACCACAGACCCTGCTGCGCCTGATGCCGGAGCATCAGGCGGCGGTCATCGAGACAGGCATGGATCACTTCGGCCAGATCCGCTATCTGGGGGAGATGGTGCGTCCCACGGTGGCGGTCATCACCAATATCGGGGATGCCCACATTGAAAATCTCGGCAACACCCGTCAGGGTACCCTGCGGGCCAAGAGCGAGATCTTCGAGCATTTGCAGCCCGGCGGGCTGGCAGTACTCAACGGCGACGATGCTCTGCTGGCGGGACTGGAGCTGCCCTTCGAGACCATCCTCTGTGGCCGGGGGGAAAACTGCACCGTCCGTGTTACGGACATTGTCACCCACGGAGTGGAGGGCCTGTCCTGCACCGTGACCACGCCCTGCGGCGTTTATCCGCTGCACATTCCGTCACCGGGAGACTACATGATCTATCCGGCGTCCATGGCGGTGGCCATTGGCGAGCGGCTGGGTCTGACAGCACAGCAGATCCGGGAGGGCGTGGCGAATTATGTCTCCACAGGCTCCCGGATGCGGCGCATCCGCCTGCCGGAGGAGCGGCTCATCATCGACGACTGCTATAACGCCAATCCGCAGGCCATGGCGGCGGCACTGACCATTCTGGCGGACACCGACTGCCGTCGCCGGGTGGCGGTGATGGGAGACATGGGTGAGCTGGGCCGGCTCAGCAGCGACGCCCACCGGGAGGCCGGTGCGCTGGCGGCCCGGCTGGGGCTGGATCAGGTCATCGCCATCGGTGAAAAGGCCCGGCTTATGGCGCAGGGAGCGGGGAATATCGCCCTGCACTTTGACACGGTGGAGCAGGCGCTGCCCACCGTCCGGGAGGCCCTGACCCCCGGCACAGCCATGCTGGTGAAGGCGTCCCATGCCATGGAGTTCCACCGCATCGTGGAGGCCCTTACTCAGGAAGCATAGTATACATCTGAAAACAACGAAACGGACGAAATATCCATGATCGATATCAGCGTGAACCGGCTGGTCAAGTCCTTTGACCTGGAAAAGAAAATATTGGATGGCATCACCTTCCAGATCGACACCGGGGAGCGGGTGGGCCTGCTGGGGAAAAACGGCGCCGGTAAGACCACCTTATTTCGTATCCTCACCGGAGAACTGGACTACGATGAGGGACAGGTAATGGTGGCCCCCGGCCGCCGGGTGGGCCTGATCTCCCAGATCCCGGTGTATCCCGACGGATACACCGTGGAGGATGTGCTGCGCTCTGCCTTTGAACGGATGTTCCGGATGAAGGAGGAGATGGACCGCCTTACCGAGCAGATGGCGGCGGGAGACAGCTCTTCCCAGACCCTGAAGCGGTACGGTGAGCTGACGGCCAGATTCGAGGGGCTGGGCGGCTACGATACGGATACCGCCGTCAACAAGGTGGCCAACGGCCTCTCCATCGATACCGAGATGCGCCAGCGGCTCTTTGACCAGCTCTCCGGCGGGGAAAAGACACGGGTGAATTTGGGCCGTCTGATCTTAGAGGACACGGATATCCTGCTGCTGGACGAGCCCACCAACCATCTGGACCTTCAGGCCACGGAGTGGCTGGAGGAATACATCCGCACCTTCTGCGGCACGGTGGTGACCATCTCCCACGACCGGTATTTTCTGGACCGCACCGTTACCCGCATCATCGAGGTGCTGGACGGAAAGGCGGAGTTTTACAGCGGGAATTACAGCTTCTACGCCGTGGAGAAGGAGCGCCGCTACCAGGAGCGCCTGAAGCAGTATCTCAAGGAGCAGGCCAAGATCCAGCAGCTGGAAAAGGCTGCCGAGCAGATGCACCTGTGGGCCTTCATGGGCAATGACGCCCTCCATAAGCGGGCCTTCTCCATGGAAAAGCGCATCCAGCGGATGCGTACTACGGAGAAGCCCACCAAGGCCAAAAAAATGGATGCCCGCTTTGCCAGCCGCCAGTTCAAGGGCGACGAGGTGCTGCAGGTGAAGGGGGTTTCCAAGGCCTTCGACGGACGGACACTGTTCTCCGACATCTATTTGCGGGTGGAGGACGGTGAGCGCATCGCCCTGATCGGCGAAAACGGCACCGGAAAGACGACGCTGCTGAATATGCTGCTGGGGATAGAGCCCACAGACAGTGGGATCTTTAAGCTGGGGCCATCTGTAAAGGCAGTGTACTTGCCACAAATCATTCACTTTGACCACCCGGAGCGCAGCATTTTGGATACTATGCTGTACGAGAAAAAGGGTATGACGGCCCAGAGCGCCCGGAACCGGCTGGCCGCCTACCAGTTTCAGGGGGAGGATGTGTTCAAGCCGGTGTCGGTGCTGTCCGGCGGCGAGCTGAGCCGCCTGCGACTGTGTATGCTGATGGACGAGGAGATCAACCTCCTCATTTTGGACGAGCCGACCAACCATTTGGACATTGCCGCACGGGAGTGGATCGAGGAGGCGGTGGAGGCCTTTGACGGCACGCTGCTGTTCGTCTCCCACGACCGCTACTTCATCCAGCGGTTTGCCACCCGTATCTGGGAGCTGGCGGACGGCACCATCACTGACTACCCCATGGGCTTTGCCCAGTACCGGGCGGTAAAGGGACAGGAGAAGGCTCCCCAGCCGGTGAAGGCTCCGGAGAAGAAAGGGGATACCCGACCGCCCCGCGGCAACCGCAGCCAGCAGGCCGCCCGGCGGCAGCTGACCATCTGCGAAACAGGGATCAGCAAGCTGGAGGCGGAGTGCCGCCGGCTGGACGAGGAGATGGCGGCCCACGCCTGCGATGCCGGGGAACTGAACCGGCTCTATCAGGAGAAGCAGGAGGTAGAGGCCCGGCTGGAGCAGGAAATGGCCCGCTGGGAGGAGCTTTCTCTGCAGATTGAGGAGTAACACGCCCTGAAAAAGCTGAGAAGTATTATCACTTTACAGATATTGTAATAACAAGGAAATTCTACTCTGGCCTGCTCCGGCAGGCCATCAGGAGGCACCATAGATGAGCGACATTTTGTGTTTATACTATTCCCGCAGCGGCAATACCCGTCAGACTATGGCGGAGATCGCCGAGGCGCTGGAAGCCGAGCTGGTGGAGTTCACCGACGGCGTGGACCGGCAGGGGCGGAAGGGATATTTCCGCTCCGGGCTGGATGCCATGCGGCGCTCCACCCATCCGCTGGAGAAATTCGAGACGGCTAAGCCCTTGGAGGAATACCGACTGGTAATTTTGGGCAGCCCCGTGTGGGCCGGACGGTGTGCCAGCCCCGTGCGTGGGCTGCTGAAGCGCCGGGGGCAGGAGCTGAGTCGGGTGGCCTATGTGCTGACCCGAGGCGGCGATAAGCGGTATGAGGAGGTCTATCGGCAGATGGACAGCTACACCGCCCAGCCCCATCTGCTGGAGGCATCCCTGCGGCCTGGCTCCGTGGGCTATGTGTTCTGGCGGGATAAATTCATCCAGGACGTGCAGCGCTATCTGGCGGAGCAGACGTAAGGAGGCCCCATGGAAGATCGGCTGAATCAAATTGCAGAGCGGCTGCGGCAGGTGGAGCGTGAGCTGGCCGATCCGGCGGTGTACAGCGACCAACAGCGACTGAAGAACCTGAGCAGGGAGCAGAAGGAGCTGACGCCTGTGGTGGAAACCTTTACTGCTTTACAGCAGGCGGAGCAAGCCATCGCAGAGGCACGGGAGATGCTGTCGGACCCGGAGCTGAGGGAGCTGGCCCAAGAGGAGCTGACACGGACCAAGGAGCAGCGGGAGCGGCTGGCCGAGGAGCTGAAGCGCCTGCTGCTGCCCAGAGACCCCAACGATGAAAAAAGTGTGGTTCTGGAGATTCGGGGCGGTGTCGGCGGCGAGGAGGGCGCTCTGTTTGCGGCGGACCTGCTGCGGATGTACACCATGTACGCCGAGCGCCGGGGCTGGCAGCTGGAGATCGTCAGTCAGAACGTCACGGAGCTGGGCGGCGTGAAGGAGGTCTGTGCCACGGTGGAGGGCGACGGAGCGTGGTCCCGGCTGAAATTCGAGGCCGGCACCCACCGGGTGCAGCGAGTGCCGGAGACGGAATCCGGCGGACGCATCCAGACCTCCGCCGCCACGGTGGCGGTGATGCCGGAGGCGGAGGAGACGGAGCTCTCCATCGACCCCAAGGATCTGCAGATCGACACCTTCCGCTCCAGCGGTGCAGGCGGGCAGCACGTCAACAAGACAGAGTCCGCCATCCGCATTACGCACCTGCCCACCGGTACGGTGGTGGAGTGTCAGGACGAGCGGAGCCAGTATAAGAACAAGGATCGGGCCATGAAGATCCTGCGAAGCAAGCTCTACGAGGCGGAGCAGGCTCGGCAGAACGCCGAGATCGCCGCCACCCGGCGCAGTCAGGTGGGGACCGGTGACCGCAGCGGCAAGATACGTACCTATAATTTTCCCCAGAACCGTGTGACGGACCACCGCCTCACGGGGGACAATAAAAATTTCAACCTCGCCGCCGTCATCAACGGCGACTTGGATGCCCTCATCGATGCGCTGACGCTGGCCGATCAGACCCGGCGGCTGCAGGAGGGTTATGAGAAAGGAGAATGAGCCATGGATGCAAACACGAAGAAGCGGTACGACAAGGCTGGTCCGCAGGTGGTGAAGGCGCTGGAAAAGCGCCACTTCGAGGCTTACTACGTCTCCACGGCGGCAGAGGCTGTGGAGAAAGTGGTGGAGCTGATCCCCAAGGAGCACACGGTGTCCTGGGGCGGCACCGCCACGGTGGACGCACTGGGGATCAAGCAGCGGCTGGCGCAAGAGGGCATCGCCCTCATTGACCGGGATACGGCCCAGACGCCGCAGGAGCGGCAGGAGATGCTGAAGAAGGCGCTGACCTGCGGCACCTTTCTGATGAGCAGCAACGCCATCTCCGCCGACGGTCAGTTGGTGAACATTGACGGCACCGGTAACCGTGTGGCGGCTCTGTGCTTCGGACCGGATCAGGTCATTGTGGTGGCGGGCATGAACAAGGTGGCCGGAGATCTGGAGGGAGCCATGCGCCGGGGCAGAGAGGTCGCCGCTCCCGTCAACGCCCAGCGGTTTGCCGGGCTCAAGACTCCATGTTCCGTCACCGGCCTGTGCGCCGACTGTACGGGGCCTGACAGCATCTGCTGCCAGATCGTCACCACCCGCATCTGTCGCCCGGCAGGCCGCATCAAGGTGGTGCTGGTGGGCGAGGAGCTGGGTTTCTGAGAAATACGCCGCAAAAGGGAAGGATCGCAGTGAAAACCATTCTATTCCATCCGGAGAGGGATGCAGATGCCATCCCGCAGGCCGCCGCTATCCTGCGGCGGGAAAACGATTTCATGGATCGGCTGGCCCGCTCCTATCTGGAGACAGCCGTATCCGATTGCCCGTCAGCCGGTGAGCCCAATGCCCCGGAGATCTTTGGCCGCCGGGCCCCCGCTGCACCCAGCCCTGCACCGCCTCCCGGCATGTTGCCGGAGGAGTCGTCAAAGTCGGATAATCCCTCAGAATGTACACGTGCGGGCGATATTTCGCCTGATTTCACATCGGTACCCACCGCCGTATCGGTGTCCGAAGCTGTGCTGCGATCGGCACCGGAGGAGCTGCGGCCCCGGATGCTCCGGCTGCTGCTGGAGCGGCTCCCCGTCGGGAAGAAGGATGTATCCGCCGCCCACATAGAGGCCCTGCTGACCCTTCGGGAGGGCGGGATGCTGGATCTGCCGGAGGGCGTCACGGCATGGCGGGAGAAGGATGTGCTGCATCTGGAGATGACGCCGCCCCTGCCTCTACCCCTGACTCTGTCAGAGGGGGAGCAGGTCTGGGGAGACTATCTCGTCCGGGTGTGGAGAAGCGAAAAAAATACCCCGCCCCCTGACGGAGACGGGCTGTTCAACACGGGTCGGTTTTCGGACCATATCCTGACGCTTTCGGACGGTGGGAAAATGTCCGAATGGACACTCCGCTGTCCGCAAAGGGGAGACGGTCTGACCCTGCCGGGGGCCAGAGGCCGCCGCAGCGTCAAACGTCTGCTGACGGAGCGGGGGATGCCGCCCCGGCGACGGCGAACCACCCCGGTGGTGTGTATAAACGGAGAACCCGCCGCCGTATACGGCGTGGGAACGGATCAGAGATTTTTGCCGGGAAAAGACGGCAGCAATATAAATATTTTAATGATCGAGAAAGATCAGGAGGAAGAAAGTAATGGCTAAGAGCAATATGGATCAGGACATCCTGAAGGTCCTGTTCAGTGAGCAGGAGATCCATGACCGCATTCAGGAGATGGGCAATCAGCTCTACGATGAGTTCCACGACAGGAATCCGCTGTTTGTGGGGGTTCTGAACGGGTGCTTCCTGTTTATGGCGGATCTGGTGCGGGCCACCCAGTGCAAGAGCGAGGTGGAGTTCATCGGCCTGTCCTCCTATCAGAACGCCACCAAGTCCTCCGGCGTGGTGCAGATCACCCGTGATCTGCAGCGGGATATCTCCGGCCGGGACATCATCGTGGTGGAGGATATTCTGGACTCCGGCAATACCCTGTACTTTTTGAAGGACTATATGCTGGCCAAGGGAGCCAATAGCATCACCATCGTCACCCTGCTGGACAAGCCCTCCCGCCGGGAAAAACCCATTTACCCCGATCTGGCGGGCTTTGAGGTGCCGGACGAGTTCGTGGTGGGCTTCGGGCTGGACTACTGCCAGCAGTATCGCAATATGCCCTACATCGGCGTGCTGAAGCCGGAGGTATACAGTAAGTAAGCGGCGTATCGGGTGCCGCATCGGCGGACAGCGCCCGCCGACAGTGGGAAGGAGGAAAACCTGTGGAGGAACGTAAGCGGGGTTATCAGGGCCGGAGGTTGGCCGGTGCGACCCCCAGGCAGGAGCCGGAACGCCGGGGCAGCCGTACCCGGCAGGCGGAGGATAAGGCCCGCCGGGAGCGGGACCCGTGGGAGATGACCCCGGAGGAGAAGGTATCTCCGGTAGAGGCCACGTCGGCAGAGGAGGCTCAGGCAGAGCCGCAGGAGCAGTCTGTCCGGCAGGTGGAGGATAAGGCCCGCCGGGAGCGGGATCCGTGGGAGATGACCTCGGAGGAGACTGCTCCGATAACGCCGGGAGACGGGGAGTCCGACTCTGCCGGCCGGAGAGCTGCTTCGGTGGCCGGAGGTAAAGCGGCACCAACGAAGAACCCTGACAACGGAATTGGTTTTGCCGATGGGGCGAGCGCCGACCATGCAGCCGGTGCTGCGGACATGGCCGGTCCCGGAGGTGCAGCCGCTTCGGCGGATATCGGCGGCGGAAGCAGCTCCGGCAGGGCGGTCAAGAAGAAAAAGAGCGGCTTTGCCGCCTTTTGGGCGGATTTCGGCTATCTCATCGTCACGGCGGTGGTGGTGGTGCTGGTGTTCCGGGTACTTTTACAGCTGAGTTGGGTACCCTCCGGCTCCATGGAGACTACCATCCCCAAAAAGACGCTGCTGATCTCGTGGCAGCTGCCCTATGTGATGGGCGACCCGGTGCCGGAGCGGGGGAACATCGTCACTTTCTGGAGTGACGAGCTGGATAAGCTGCTGGTGAAGCGGGTCATCGGACTGCCGGGGGACACGGTGTCCTTCTCTGGCGGCTATGTCTACATCAACGGCCAGCGGCTGGAGGAGGGCTACCTGGACCAGCAGGGCGGGACGATCAGCCCCAACCAGACCTCCTTTACCGTGCCGGAGGGGTGCCTGTTTTTCTTAGGTGATAATCGCTCCGGCTCGAATGATGCCCGGTACTGGGAGGAGAGCTATATCCCGGTGGGCAATGTGAAGGCCCATGTGCTGCTGGCTATTTCCCTGACCGGGGGCAGCAGCTGGCAGGGCGTGCGGGCCATCGGCTGAGAGGAGGAAAGCATTTGGCAGAACGAAGAAAGATCGGTTTCGGCACCATTTTGATGGTGATTTTGGCGGTATGCGTGGTGGCCTATGTGGTGTCCACCATGCGGACCGCCGGGGACATCCCCTACTCTGAGCTGCGGCAATACTTTTTAGAGGAGAAGGTGCAGGAGTTCTCCATCAGCGACACCCGGATCACGGCCAAGCTGAAGGGGGGCAGCACCGTTACCTCCGACCTGTACGACTTCGACCTGTTCTATCAGGATCTCAATGATCTGGTGCAGAAGCAGTATGACAGTGGCATTATCACCGCCTATAACTATCACGCAGACCACTCCACCAACTGGCTGCAGCTGCTGCTGCCGTATGTGCTGGCGTTTTTGGGCTTCATTTTGCTGATGAATCTCATGAACCGCATGGCCGGCGGCGGAGCCGGGGCGCAGGACAAGCTGTCCCGGTTCGGAGAGGCCAAGGTCAGTACGCCGGGAGAGAAAAAGGTCACGTTTCAGGATGTGGCCGGGGCCGACGAGGAGAAGGAGGAGCTGCGGGAGATCGTGGAGTTCCTCCGGGAGCCCCAGAAGTATCTGGATCTGGGGGCGCATATCCCCAAGGGCGTGCTGCTGGTAGGCCCTCCGGGTACCGGTAAGACGCTGCTGGCCAAGGCGGTGGCCGGTGAGGCGGGAGTACAGTTCCTGTCCATCTCCGGCTCGGACTTTGTGGAGATGTATGTGGGCGTAGGCGCCTCCCGTGTGCGGGATCTGTTCCAGCAGGCCAAGAAGAACGCCCCGGCCATCATCTTCATCGACGAGATCGACGCCGTGGGCCGCCAGCGTGGCAGCGGTCTGGGTGGCGGACACGACGAGCGGGAGCAGACCCTGAACCAGCTGCTGGTGGAAATGGACGGCTTCGGCTCCAACGAGGGCGTGGTGGTGCTGGCCGCCACCAACCGTGTGGATATTCTGGACCCGGCGCTGCTGCGTCCGGGACGGTTCGACCGGCAGGTCTATGTGGGGCTGCCGGACATCAAGGGCCGGGAGGAGATCTTGCAGGTACACGCCAAGAACAAGCCGCTGGCGGAGGACGTGGATCTGAGACAGATCGCCCGTGGTACCGCAGGCTTTACCGGCGCCGATCTGGAGAACCTCCTCAACGAGGCGGCCCTGCTGGCGGGACGGAGCAGCGAGTCCTTCATCACCATGAAGGATCTGCAGGAGTCTATCATCAAGGTCATCGCCGGGCCGGAGAAGCACAGCCGGGTCATCCCGGAGAAGGAGCGGCGGCTGACGGCCTATCACGAGGCGGGACACGCCGTGGTGATGCACGCACTGCCGGATCTGGATCCGGTGCATCAGATCACCATCGTTCCCAGAGGCGAGGCGGGCGGCATGACCATCTATCTGCCGGACGAGGATCGGTCGTACCTCTCCCGCAGCTATATGCTGGACCGCATCGCCGGGCTGCTGGGCGGCCGGGCGGCGGAGCAGCTGGTGCTGGGGGATATCTCCACCGGGGCCTCCAACGACATCAGCCGTGCCACGCAGCTGGCCCGGAAGATGGTGGGCACCTACGGAATGTCGGAGCAGCTGGGCAACGTGGCCTTCGACGCCGGACACGACGAGGTGTTCATCGGCAAGTCCATGGCCCAGACCCGGCCCTACTCCGAGAAAACGGCGGCGGAGATGGACGGCGAGATCCGCCGCATCATGGACGACGCCTACGCCCGCTGCACCGCCATTCTGGAGCAGTACCGGCCCCAGCTGGTGGAGGTGGCGGAGTATCTGCTGGCCAACGAGACCATGACGGCAGAGGAGTTCGAGAAGGTATTCCGGACGGAGTGAGGCATTGACAGCGCCTTGCTTATGGGGTAAAATAACGGGGTATCCGCCTCCGTAGCTCAGCTGTATAGAGCGACCGCCTCCTAAGGTTGTGCTCTACCAGCTGCCTTACGGGGAAAAGTGATCGTTGCC
>OGGG01000699.1_pt1 | contig 34980 bp, 29 predicted proteins | sample 1571201 | NCBI WGS metagenome assembly OGGG01 (sample SAMEA2581946, study PRJEB24529) | metagenome | biome: Human gut stool | place: China | collected 2011 | reverse complement strand
ACCCGCGGAGTGCTCCAAACTTGGAAAGACACGGATCATCAAAGATGCAAACATTTGGCTGGTTAGAAATGCCACATTTTTTGATCCGAATTTCCAGATACATTCCATCAGAAATCGAAAAGCATGACTTCTTATCCTATTACTTCTCACAGCAAAAGGGGCAGCCCGTTTCATGCGGCAGCCCCTTCTTTTTTATTAGCTCACTAAATAGGTTACATGCGCTCCGGCGCCTTAAAGCCAAGCAGATCGATGCAGGTCTCAAGTACCGACTTTGTCAGCTCTAACAGGCGGATATAAGACTTCTGGATCTGCTCGTTCTCCTCGGACATGATCTTTGTCTCATGGTAAAAGCTGTTGAATGCATTCGCCAGCTCATAGATGTAAGAACAGATCTTATGCGGCGCTGTCTCCTCATACGCGTTCTCCATCATGGCGCCGAATCCGGAAAGTGCAAGCATCAGGTTCTTCTCGCTTGCGGAATGAGCCGCCTCAATCACTGCGCCGCTCTCATCCTTCCCCATGCTGTGATACTTGTTCAGAATCGACTTGATACGAACGATGGTGTAAAGGATGTATGGTCCCGTATTTCCCTCAAACGAGGTGAACCGGTCAATATCAAAGATGTAATCCTTGCTTGCCTGGTTGGAGAGGTCGCCGTACTTGATGGCTGCAAGCGCGATCATCTTCGCCGTCTCCTTTGCCTCTTCCCCACTGATCTCAAGGTTCTCCTTTGCCTTCTGGTTCTCCGTGATCTTCTTGAGCATTTCCTCGTTCACACTCTCAAGCAGATACTGCAGGCGCATAACGCCGCCCTCACGGGTCTTAAACGGCTTGCCGTCCTTGCCGTTCATCGTACCGAATCCGAGGAACTTTAAGCCTGTCTCTGGCTTTACCAGTCCGGTCTTGCGCGCACAGCGGAACACCTGCGTAAAATAGAGTTCCTGACGCTTATCCACCACATAGATCAGCTCATCCGGATGGTAGTCCTTCATACGCCATACAATCGTTGCAAGATCCGTCGTATTATAAAGGGATGCACCGTCTGATTTTAAGATCATGCACGGCGGGATCTCCTTGGTATCGGTATCCTCCTTGACATCTACGACAAGCGCACCGTCGCTGATGTAGGCAAATCCGTCATCCTTCATCTTCTGCACCATATCCGGAATGTACGGCTGGGCATCGGATTCCCCCTTCCACAGATCAAATGATACGTTCAGATTCTTATAGTTGCGCTTTAAGTCCGTAACGGAAACGTTTAAGATGTGGGAAAGCAGTGCCTGATACCCTCTTCTGCCATGCTGCAGTTCGTAGGTTGCCTGCATCGCCGCCTCCTTGTAGGCGGCGTCCTCCTTGGACTTGCCGCTGGCTGTCGGGTAGATCTCCTCCAGCTCTGAGATGGTAAACGGCGCTTCCTCTGGATATTCTCCGGTATAGTTCTCATCAAAATATACCAGATCCGGCTTTCTCTCCCGAAGTTCCGTGATGATAAGTCCCATCTGTAAGCCCCAGTCGCCCAGATGCACATCGCCGATCACCGTATGTCCCATAAAACGTCCGATGCGCTTGATGCTCTCACCGATAATCGCCGAGCGCAGATGTCCGACATGAAGCGGCTTCGCCACGTTCGGTCCACCGTAATCGATCATGATCGTCTTCGGCTCTTTGGCCTTCTCACAGCCGTATCTTCCCTCGTCCGCCTGCATCTTTGCCACATAATCCGCCAGATATGCCTCATCCAGCTTGAGATTCAAAAATCCCGGCTTTACAGATTCCACCATGGAAAACATGGCGTTCCCGGAAAGCTTCGCAGCCACTTCGTCCGCGATCATAAACGGCGCCTTCCTGTATTCCTTTGCCGCCGCCATCGCTCCGTTGCACTGATATTCACAGAGATCCGGTCTATTGGATAATGTCACCTTGCCATACTTTGCATCGTAACCGCAGTCCACAAATGCCTGTGTGACTTCCCCGGTGATAAGGTCTAAGATCTTTTTCATATTCTTCTCTCCTGCATTTCGTTCAGACTGTTTCTTTACAACCTGTATCACATTATACCATAACTAAACCATTTCTCAAGCAAAACAACGCGAAAAGATAGCGCCACCCGTGACATTCTCTCCCATTCATGCTAAAATATTTCCCGTGCACGTTCCCTATACCGGATTTCGTCCACAATACATCAAAGAGGAAAAAATTATGAATCCAAAAAACAACAGAAGTTCCTTCTCAGGAAAAATAGGCTTTGTACTCTCAGCTGCTGGTGCCTCCGTAGGTCTCGGAAACATCTGGAGATTCCCATATCTTGCTGCTAAATACGGCGGGGGAATCTTCCTTCTCATTTACATTGTGTTAGCCCTCACGTTCGGCTACACCATGATCGTCGCAGAAAGCGCCCTCGGGCGGATGACAAGAAAAAGTCCGGTCGGTGCATTCCAGTCATTCGGGAAGAAAAAATGGATGTCCTTCGGCGGATGGATTAACGCCGTAATCCCGATCCTGATCGTCCCTTACTACTCCGTGATCGGCGGATGGGTGATCAAATACCTGCTTGAATACATCCGCGGAGACGGGGCTAAGCTTGCAGAGGACGGTTATTTTTCCGCCTTTATCTCAGACGGCGCATCGACGGAGCTCTGTTTCGTTCTCTTCTGTATGTTTACGCTGGTTATTATTTTTGCAGGAGTCCGTAACGGAGTGGAACGTGTTTCCAAGCTTATGATGCCGGTTCTTGTCGTACTGTCCGTGATCATTGCCGTTTATTCTGTGACAAGACCTGGAGCGCTTGCCGGCGTGAAATATTTTCTTGTACCGAATCCGGCGAATTTTTCGTGGATGACCGTTGTTGCAGCCATGGGGCAGATGTTTTATTCACTCTCCATCGCCATGGGAATCTTAATTACCTTCGGTTCTTATATGAAAAAGGAAACTTCCATCGAGGGATCGACCAAGAACGTCGAAATTTTTGATACTGCCATCGCGATTATGGCAGGACTTATGATTATCCCCGCGGTATTTGCATTTTCAGGCGGCGATCCGGACACGCTGCAGGCGGGTCCGGCGCTGATGTTCATCACGATTCCAAAAGTATTTGCCAATATGGGACTCGGCACTTTCGTTGGTATCCTGTTCTTTCTGCTGGTGCTTTTTGCCGCTGTGACAAGTTCGATTGCACTGACAGAAAGCGCGGTCTCTACCTTTGAGGACGAACTTGGATGGAACCGCAGGAAATCCACCGTCCTGGTCGGCGTGATCATGATTGCGCTCGGAAGCCTCTCCTCCTTAGGTTATGGTCCGTTAGCAAACATCCGGATCATCGGCATGCAGTTTCTGGATTTCTTTGATTTTCTGACCAACTCCGTGATGATGCCGGTCGCTGCCTTGATGACAAGCCTTCTTGTCTCCAGGGTAATCGGAATCGATCGCATGGAGGAAGAAATCCTGCACGGGGAAGGCACCTTCCGCCGGAAAAAGATTTTTGTTTTGATGATCAAATACTTATGCCCGGTTTTCACCATGATCATTCTTGCAAGCTCAGTTGCCAATGCATTCGGGTGGATTTCCATGTAACTGCAGGTTACATGTTTCCTATCACACAAAGGAACTGTCACAATAAGCATATCATGCTTTAACTTTAATAAGTAATATTATTAGAAGATCACACTGTGGAATTTCAGATGGAAAGGCAGAGGGAAATTCGTTGGAGAAAAATGTGAGCATTTCTTCCGGCTGAATGTCTGCATCGGATTCCGTGTCTCTTCCACGTTTGGACAATCCGACAGGTACATGTCCGGCACACCGGAGACAATGGGCGGACTTTTTAGCCGCGCTAGCTGTACTCCCTCATAGACAATATAAAACCGCGCGAACCGAAACTCGCCGGCATCTGCTATTGAAAATATGGCAGATGCCGGCTCAGACATCGGCTTCGCGCGGTTATGTTTTGTTCAGCGGTGATGCAAGGAACACACAAAAGTCCTAAAATTGTCTGCTGACTTGCGGACACAGTCCGCAGAGTGCTCCAAACTTGGAAAGACACGGATCATCGCGGATGCAAGCATCCGGCGAGTTGGAAATGCCGCATTTTTTGATCAGAATGTCCAGTTGCATTTTCACCTGAAATCCCAAAGTGTGCTTCCTATAATATTACTTATCTAATATCTCTTATGTATGAAAGGAGGCTGCCACTTAATGCGGCAGGCCTCCTTTTGCTTCCATTTTATTTTGTGTTCAAGTATGCGTCAATTCCCTTCGCAGCCGCTTTTCCTGCACCCATTGCCAGGATGACCGTTGCAGCTCCTGTCACGGCATCTCCACCGGCAAACACACCACTCTTGGAGGTAGCACCGTTTTCTTCCTCTGCCACGATACACTTTCTGCGGTTCGTCTCAAGTCCCTTTGTCGTGGAAGAAATCAGCGGGTTCGGAGAAGTTCCGAGCGACATGATGACCGTGTCCGCCTCAATCTCATACTCAGACCCCGGAATCTCCACCGGACTTCTTCTGCCGGAGGCATCCGGCTCGCCAAGTTCCATCTTGATGACTCTCGCGCCTTTTACACAGCCGTTCTCATCCACTAAAAGCTCCGTCGGATTCTGTAACAGGTCAAAAATAATGCCCTCCTCCTTTGCATGATGCACCTCTTCCTTACGCGCCGGAAGTTCTTCCTCACCGCGCCGGTACACGACATGTACCTCCGCACCAAGACGCTTAGCTGTTCTCGCAGCGTCCATTGCCACGTTACCGCCGCCGACAACGATCACTTTCTTTCCCGCCTTGATCGGAGTATCGTACTCCTCTAAAAATGCCTTCATGAGGTTGTTTCTCGTCAAAAATTCATTTGCCGAAAATACGCCCATTGCCTGCTCGCCCGGAATGCCCATAAAACGCGGAAGACCCGCGCCGGAACCGATAAATACCGCCTCAAATCCCTCGTTCTCCATCAGCTCATCGATCGTGACGGATTTGCCGATGACAACGTTCGTCTCAATCTTCACGCCGAGCGCCTTGACATTCTCCACTTCCGCTGCAACGACCTTCTGCTTCGGCAGACGGAATTCCGGAATACCATAGACAAGCACGCCGCCCGCCTCATGCAGCGCTTCAAAAATGGTCACGTCATAGCCCAATTTTGCCAGATCACCGGCACAGGTAAGTCCTGCAGGACCGGAACCGATGACAGCCACCTTATGACCGTTCAGCTTCTCTGCCTTCTTCGGCTTGATGCCATGCTCTCTCGCCCAGTCTGCTACAAAACGCTCCAGCTTGCCGATCGCAACCGCCTCGCCCTTGATGCCGCGGATACACTTTCCTTCACACTGGTTCTCCTGCGGACATACACGTCCACAGACTGCCGGAAGTGCGGATGACTCACTGATAATGTGGTAAGCCTCCTCAAAATTGCCCTCTTTTACCTGCGCGATAAACGCCGGAATATTGATGGATACCGGACAGCCCTTCATACACTGTGCATTTTTGCAGTTTAAGCAGCGCGCTGCCTCCGCCATTGCCTCCTCGGCATTATATCCCAAACATACCTCCTCAAAGTTCGCTGCTCGCACCTGTGGGTCCTGCTCACGAACCGGTACTCTTGTCATTACGTCCATAGGAACCTCCATACTCTGTATTTTCTATCCGGCAGACGCACTCATTCTCTCTGCCTCCGCCTTCTAACGATCACATCTGCCTTCTCAGCCGCACTGTCCGCAGCCGCCGTGATGGGTATCTCCCTCCGTCAGCTTTAACATCGCTCTGCCCTCTTCTGTCTTATATTGCTGCTGGCGCTTCATCGCCTGGTCGAAATCCACCAGATGTCCGTCGAATTCCGGTCCGTCCACGCAGGCGAACTTCACTTCGTCGCCGACAACCAGACGGCATGCGCCGCACATTCCGGTACCGTCCACCATGATCGGGTTCATGGAAACCACCGTCGGAATTCCCAGTTCCTTTGTCAGCTTACAGACAAACTTCATCATAATCATCGGGCCGATTGCCACACAATGATCATAGCGCACGCCCTGATCCCAGAGTTCCTGCAGCTGCGCCGTGCCGGTTCCGTGAAAGCCGTAAGAGCCGTCATCCGTCGTCACATAGAGATTCGCTGCCACTGCCCGCATCTCATCCTCAAGAATCAGAAGATCCTTATTGCGGGATCCCATAATCACATCACAGTCCACACCATGCTCATGCAGCCACTTTACCTGCGGATACACCGGTGCGGTACCGACGCCGCCCGCGATGAACACAATCTTTTTCTTCTTCAGTTCCTCGATATCCTCATCTATCAGATCAGAAGGACATCCAAGCGGTCCCACGAAATCTGCGAACGCATCCCCCTGCTCCAAGGATACCATGCGCTGTGTGGAAGCTCCCACCGTCTGAAATACGATCGTGATCGTACCGGCTTCCCTGTTATAATCACAGATTGTGAGCGGAATACGCTCCCCCTGCTCATCAATCTTGACAATGACAAACTGTCCCGGTTCGCAATACTGTGCAACACGCGGTGCCTTGACATCCATCAGATAGATCTTGTCTGCCAGCTTTTCTTTTTTAACAATCGGATACATAATTTCCTCCTCGCCCTTTGTACTATCTTAATATAATAAAGGAAAAGCCCCTACATTTCAACGGCTTTTCCCATATTTTCTGTTTATATCTGCTATTCCGACTTCGTTTCGGACTGTATGTGACGTTTTTTCTCCCTGCGCCCTACTCCTGTGTCTCCACTTTGGAAAATAGGATACGGTCGTTATCGAGCGCCTTTCCCGCGCGGAGCGCAAACTGCTCCAACAAGTCATCCACCGACATCGCCGCACGTTCCTCTCCCACAACGTCCAGCACAATATTTCCCGCGTTCATCATCAATGTCCGGTTGCCGAGCGTCAGCGCCTGATGCATGTTGTGCGTCACCATCAGACAGGTGATCTGCCGCTCCGCCACAATCTGTCTGGTCAGATGCAGCACCTTCTCTGCCGTCGCCGGATCGAGTGCTGCCGTGTGCTCATCCAGAAGAAGAATTTTCGGCGTGACCATCGTCGCCATGAGAAGTGTGAGTGCCTGCCGCTGACCGCCGGAGAGAAGTCCCACCGGCTGCTTCATACGGTCTTCCAGTCCCATGTCAAGCAGCGCAAGCTGCTCTCTGAATTTTTTCTTATCCGCCGCGTTGATCCTGCTGAAATATGCATTCCGGGAGGTTGTCGTCCGAAGATAGGCAAGCGCCATGTTTTCCTCGATCGTCATGTGCGGCGCCGTTCCCTTTAACGGATCCTGAAACAGATGACCGATCACTTTGCTTCTCACATGCTCCTGCTGATAGGTAATATCCTCCCCGCCGAGCATGATCAGACCGCGGTCCGGGAAAAAAGCTCCGGTAATCGCATTGAACAGGGTGGATTTTCCCGCGCCGTTGCTGCCGACGATCGTTGCAAAATCTCCGGCGCCAAGCGTCAGATTGACGCCGTTTAGGGCACACTTTTCATTGACGGTGCCAGGATTAAAGGTCTTGCTGACATTTTTCATAATCAGCATGGATTCTCTTTCTGCTGCCATATCACGCATTTCCTCCTTTTCCCTTCCGTTCTTCTCGCAGTAATTCCGCAATATACTGCTCATTCTCCGCTTTTGCCGCCCGTTTCTGCCGGTAGAACACCGCCTGCTTCTTCAGGTAAGGGAAAGCGATCGCCACCGCCACAATAATGGAGGATACCAGCTTTAAGCACTCTGCCGGGACATTCAGGCGAAGCGCCACCGCCACGATAAAACGGTATAGACAGCTTCCCAGAATCACGCCGATGACCCGCTTTAACATGCTGCCCTTTCCGATGATCGTCTCTCCGATAATCAGACTGGCGAGCGCGATCGTCACCATGCCGGTTCCAAGGTTAATATCACAGGACTTCTGGTACTGCGCGAGCAGTCCGCCGGAAAGTCCCGTCAGCGCATTGGCGACGCACAGGCCGATCGTAATCATCATTCCCGTATTGATGCTGGATGCCCGCACCATATCCGGATTATCCCCGGTTGCCCGGATGGAAAGTCCGAGTCTCGTATTTAAAAACAGAGAGATCAATACGCCGACCAGTGCGACAATCACTGCCGCCACGATCAGCTTATACCAGGTTCCGCCGATCGCGTCTTTTGCCCATGTAAATACGGAATCACAGGCAAACAGATTCAGGTTGGAGGCGAATCCCATCACCGCAATATTGATTGTGTAAAGTCCGGTGTTGACAATAATTCCTGCCAGAATCGACTGTATGCCGAGTCTTGTCTGCAAAAATGCCGTCACAAAACCGGAACACACACCGGCAGCCATCGCCGCCAAAAGCCCGAGTACCGGATGCCCCGCCAGTGTAACCGAAGCGCACACTGCACATCCCAGCGTAAAGCATCCGTCCGTTGACAGATCCGCTATATTTAAAATACTAAATGAAATGAACAGTGCAAGTGCAACCAGTGCATAGATAAATCCCAGTTCCAGTGCACTCTGCACGATCGATAAGGTGATGATTGATCCCATATTATTCAAACTCCTCTGCCGTTACTGTCTCAACAACTTCCGAACACATATCTTTAAACATGGAGTAGTCCAGTCCAAGTGCTTCCGCCGTCTCTGTATTCACGGTCACAATTCCCCGCTCTAAGTTCTCGATCGGAGTTGCCGCCGGATCGGCTCCGTTTACCAGAATATCGACTGCCATATCGGCTGTCTTTGTACCAAGCTCCTCATAATTGACTCCGTAACCGCAGAATGCTCCGTTTAATGCGAAGGAGTCCGCTCCTGTGTAGTGCGGGATTCCCGCATCGATGAACTTCTCAAAGATGGAAAGTTCTGCCGTCATGACGGTGTTGTCCTGCGGGGTAAACACTGCGTCTACACCCTCTGCCACCAGGGCATCCGCTGCCGCCTGCACCTCCGCAGAGGTCGTACCGGTCTTCTCCACATAGGCGATTCCCTTCTCATCGCAGTATGCCTTTGCGTCCTCAATCGCACCAAGGGAAGAAGCCTGGCTCTTATCATAGAGCAGTCCGACCTTTGCGGTATCCGGATTTGCCGCCAGCATCAGATCAAAAATCGCTGCCGTGTCGATGGCATCCGACGTTCCTGTAATATTGGAACCCGGTGCGTTCACATCTGCCGCCAGTCCGGCGCCCACCGGATCCGACACCGCGGAAAATACAACCGGAATCTGATTCTCCTCGGTCGCACTCTGCATCACGACTGCGGTCGGCGTCGCAATCGGGATAATCAGATCCACATCATCCGCCACCAGATCCGCTGCAATCTGTGTCAGGATCGACTGATCTGCCTGCCCGTTGAACGTGTAATCCGCATAATCAAAGGTAACTCCGAGCTCTGCTCCCTTTGCTGTGAGTTCCGCTTCAATCGCTTTTTCAATCTGATTTAAGGAAGCATCATCCACATACTGTACAATACCGACTTTATATACGGTTCCCTCCGCCGCTGTCTGGTCTGCCTCTGCCTTCTGTGTCTCCGCCTGCGCGTCTCCTCCTGCCTCATTGGTCAATTCTACGGTCGTACCGGAGCCGGAACTGCTTCCGCAGCCTGCCACCGCTGCTGCCACCATCGTCATTGCAAGAACTGCTGTCATCATTTTCTTTTTCATAATCATTTCCTCCTTTTTCCTATTACATAAAAAAAGCCGTCTCAAGCTATTGCTTGAGACGGTAATAAACTAATATTATCGCGGTGCCACTCATCTTGACAAAATGTCCACTCACTTCATGCACTATCATACATGCCGGATGGATAACGGGTCCGGTTCCCGGCGGCTCCTACCTGCGTATCCACTGTTCAGGCCGCCCTCAAAAGTCCATTCAACAAATCCCTCCATACTGCAATCCCACCGCCTGCAGCTCTCTGTGATCTCGGATAAATGTCTACTACTCTTTCTCAAAGGTTTATCGGTATGTCATTTACTTTAATACATTAACGTGTATTTGTCAACCTTATTTTTAAATTTCCATCAGACGGAACTTCTCGATCGTCTGCTCCAAATCCTGCGCGATATTCTGAAGTGTCTTTGTGTAGTCCGTGATGTCTGCCATCGTCGTGTTGACCTGATCTGTGGATGCATTGACCTCTTCCGTCGCCGCTGCCGACTGCTCCGATACGGATGCAATCGCCTCCATACGACTTACGACCGTATCCTTGTTGGATGACATGTCCGCATTGAGCCGGTTGATGTTCTCCATGCCGGCATTCAGCTGCTCAATCTGCGCGATAATCTGACGGAATACCTCTTCCGTGCGCTCGATCGCTTTCTGCTGCTCCGACTGAAGCTCCTCGTTCTCCTGCATGGTCTCTTCCACCTGCTTGGACTTGTCCGTAATCTCGGTGATAATCTTCTTGATCTCATCCGTTGATTCCTTGGACTCATCCGCCAGCTTCCGGATCTCGTCTGCAACGACCGCAAATCCCTTGCCCATCTCTCCGGCTCTCGCCGCCTCGATAGAAGCATTCAGGGAAAGCAAATTGGTCTGTGCCGTAATATCCGCAATCGCATCGGAAATATAGAAAATCTTGTCGATGCTGGCAATCATCTCATTCATCACTGCAAGGGACATGCTCGACTTCTCTACGGTCTTCTGTGATTTTTCGATCAGATCCTTCACGCTGCCGAGTCCCTCCGAACTGATCCGGTTCGTCTCCTCGGTCATCTGGTTGATCTCGCTGACACAATCTCTGGAGGACTCCAGACTGTTCTTGAGGTTGTCCACCTCACTGCTTGCCTCCTGCGTGCTCTCCGCCTGCTTCACCGCACCGTCAGCCACGCTTGAGATCGCCTCCGCAACCTGTCCCATCGTACTTCTGGTATCTCCCGCGATCTCGGAAATATGATCCGAAGTCTCTAAAATATGTCTGGACTTATCCTCCACCTCACGGATCACTGTGGATACATCCTTGACCATATCGTTAAAATGCGTCTCCAGCACACCGAACTCGTCTCCTCTGGTGACCGCAATCGTCTGGGTAAAATCTCCCTCTGCCACAGCAGCTGTCGCACGCTCAATCTTTTTGATCTCACGCACAAGGCTGTACGCGGTAATAAGCGCGATCACAATACCGAAAATCACCCCGAACGCACCCGCAAATACCAGCGCACCGTTGATCTTCGCAAGATTGCCGGTGTTCTCGACATCGCTGATGCAGCCCAGAAGAATCCAGCCTGTCACCTGGTCTGTCATCGCGGTCACCGCACAGTCCATGCCATCTGCACGCATCGTGTATACAGACTCCAGTGTGATGTCGGAAGTGCTCTCATCGCCCGCTTCCTCCAGGGCGCTCTTCTGCTCCTCCAGAGACTTCAGTTCTCCGGAAATCGGCGTCCAGAATTCCAGACCCGTCACATTTCCGTCCGCAAAGGTATTTTTGTCACTGTCGATCACAATATTGCCGTCCGCATCGATCAGCATGGCAAATCCCGTGTTGAGAATGCGGATATTCCTGATATAATTCTCCAGCTGCGCCGCATCAATATCCATCGCCACAACGCCCATTAAGACATCTTTGTATTTGACCTCCTGCGCTACGGTGAAGATCTGCCCGCCTGTCTGCGGATCCTCATAAGGCTGTGTGATATAGCTGAAAATAGAATTTACTTTTGCCTTTCTGCCCTGGCAGTTCACATACCAGTCTTCCCCGGACAGATCCACATTTTCCTCGATGGTGTTCATCGCCGTCTTATCACCGTTGTCCTCGTACTTCACCCATCCGGTGATGAGTTTTCCGCTGGACGTCGCATAATAGCTTCGCACCGCTCCCTGCGTTACCTTGCACGCCGCCACCAGTTCATCCTGCACGTTGGCAATATAGTCATCAAACTGATCCTCGTACTCCAGCTGCTTGATGGAAGTCTTGCGCGTCAGCAGATCCACCGGAAGGCTGATCGTCTTCTCATACGTCTGCAGACTGTTCAACGCGCTCTCTAACGTCTGCTCGCTTGTGAGCTGCATGTTGCTGTTTAACACATTCTTCGTACGGCTGTATGTAATCACTCCACAGATCACAACACTTCCCGCAATCGCCACAAGAAAGCTCAAAATCATTTTCGGCCCTAAACCCAATTTTTTCATCTGTTTCCTCCGTTCATACTGCAATATGACACTTTATTACTTACATTGTAGATGTTTCGCACATTTTTGTAAATATCCGGTATTTTCTTTCATTGTATTACATTCTAAACAAAAACCTCCCTGCCGGCATTCTGCCAGCAAGGAGGTTCTCAAAAAAATGCCCACGCACTCTGCTCCTATGAAAAATAAACAAGTTCGTCTTCCGGCTTTTCTGCAGGTGTAATGGAAATCGGATACAGTACCGGTCCTTTTCCCTTGTACTCTCTTGCAAACTCCACCTTGATCTGCGCGGTAATATGAATCCAGGACTTGTGCGGAATCTTATCCTCATCCGGATATTTGCACTTAAATCCGATGAAGGTAATATCCTCCACACAGCAGGTCATCGCAAAACGTCCCGGAACAAAAATGCCCTTCTTGAGCTTGTCAGGATTGTATACAAGCGCCAGAAAGCTGACTTTCTTCCCCTCGTATTTCTTCGGGTTGTCCAGGCAGTCCATATACCAGATTGCATAATCCGCATCTGTAATCTCCAGTTCATCTCCCGAGATGTCAAACGGCAGCTCCTCCTCGCGCTCGTCGAGCGATCCGTCCGCGCGCTCATACACAAGCTGTGCCTTACGGTTGAGCGCCTTGACATTTCTGCGGTATTTTCCCTTATCCGTGCTGTCGTCACAGCGGTTAAAGATCACGACGTCCGCCTGAAACAGCTGTTCCATAATCATCGTGCGCATATTGGCAAGATACATATCAAAGGTGGTCGCATCCACGGTTGCAAGGGACTGCACCACCATCCACCCGCGCGGAAGCTCCGTCTCGGTGAGCGTATCCATTCCCCAGGTTCCGTTATATTCGATGAACACCTGATCCGGCAGATATTTCATATTGATGGCATTGAGAAAATCAGCGGTAAAATCTTCCTCGTTCTCCACCATCACAAGGCTTGCATTGATTTTTTTCAACTCTGCCTCGTCATATTCCACCTCTCCGTCTTCACAGCAGATGATCAGACTTTTTCCCTGATCGGCAAACCCGTTCTCCAGCAGTGTCTCCTTGATCAGTGTCGTCTTGCCGCTGTCCATGAATCCGGTAAATAAATAAATCGGTATCTCCTGCATGTTCTATTCCTCTCTGTCTTATCTCACTATTAAAAGGCAGTCTTCACAGCTTAAGCGATTCCAAATAACTCCTCTAATCTGTGCTCGTCGATATCTGTTCCGATCACGCACAGACGTCCCGTATAATCCGGCTCGCCGTCACGCAGCTCGTACTCCCCCGGCACCATGTCAAAATAAATCCAGGAGCCGTTCTCATCCTCCACCATGCCCTTCGCACGGAGAATGGTTCCATAGTCGTCCGTCTCGCACAGAGTCTTTAAGGCATCCTCAATCTTTGCCTTGGTAAACTTATGCGGCGTCTCTTTTCCCCAGCTTGTAAACACCTCATCCGCATGATGATGGTGATGCTCATGATCGTGATCGTGGCAGCCGCAGGTGCAGTTCTCGCCGTGCTCGTGATGATGCTCATGGTCATGCTCGTCGTGGTCGTGGTGATGCTCATGATCGTGATCCTCGTGGTCATGCTCGTCATGGTCGTGATGATGCTCATGATCATGATCGTCGTGGTCATGGTGATGCTCATGGTCATGCTCGTCATGGTCGTGATGATGCTCGTGCTCATGCTCCTCGGCTTCTTCCTTCGCATGCTGCTCTGCCATCAGCTTTCTCTCAAGAGAATCCTGTCCCTCTACCACCTTTAAAATCTGCTCTCCACGGATGGAATCCCACGGGGTTGTGATGATGGCAGCCTTATCGTTGATGGACTGAATCTGCTTTACGCAGAGCTCCAGCTGCTCCGGCGTCGCATTCTGGCTGCGGCTTAACACAACAGTGGTCGCATATTCGATCTGGTTATTGAAAAACTCGCCGAATGCCTTCATCTGCTTGCTCGCCTTTAATGCGTTTACAACCGTGATGAGCCCGTTCAGCTTTACATCCTCTTCCTTCTCCACGTCAATCACAGACTTCATGACATCCGAGAGCTTGCCGACGCCGGACGGCTCGATCAGGATACGATCTGGATGATACTTGCCGATCACCTCATGCAGGTTTCTGCCGAAATCGCCAACCAGTGAGCAACAGATACAGCCAGAGTTCATCTCAGTGATCTGAATTCCCGCATCCTTTAAAAATCCTCCGTCAATGCCGACCTCCCCGAACTCGTTCTCGATCAGCACCAGCTTCTCGCCTGTGAACACTTCATCAATCATCTTCTTGATGAAAGTCGTCTTTCCGGCACCTAAGAATCCTGAAATAATGTCAATCTTTGTCATATCTATCTCTTCCTTTCCTTACAATACATCATTTGTTCCAAAACACATATATTTTACTCGTTTTTCCTCCATTTTGCAAATCATATGCATTTTTTTCATATATTTTTTATAATATTTCTCCGGTTCACTGCTTCTGAAACTGCATGTGATACAGTTTCTCATAAATCCCCTTCCTTGCGAGGAGTTCCTCATGCGTTCCTTCCTCCTCAATGCCGTTTTCTGTCAGCACAAGGATCTTCTCGGCATTCTTGATCGTGGAAAGGCGGTGCGCAATCACGAATGTTGTACGGTTTTTCGCCAGTTTTTCCAGGGAGTCCTGAACCACTTTTTCACTCTCATTGTCGAGCGCCGACGTCGCCTCATCAAAGATCAGGATCGGCGGATTTTTCAAAAAGACACGCGCGATCGAGAGGCGCTGCTTCTGTCCGCCGGAAAGCTTGATGCCGCGCTGTCCGATGTCAGTCTCATATCCCTGGGGCAATGACATGATAAACTCATGGGCATTGGCATTTTTTGCCGCCTCGACGACTTCCTCCCTCGTGGCGTCCGGTCTTCCGTAGCGGATATTCTCATACACGGTTCCGACAAACAGATACACGTCCTGCTGTACCATTCCGATGTGGTCGCGCAGACTCTTTAAGGTGAGATCACGCACATCCGTTCCATCGACCTTTACCGCTCCCTCCGTCACATCATAAAACCGCGGAATCAGGGAGCAGAGCGTACTTTTTCCCGCACCGGAGGCTCCGACAAGCGCCATGTAGGAGCCCGCCGGGACTGTCAGATTGATATGCTGCAATACCTGTTCAGTATTCTCCTCGTACTGAAACGACACATCTTCAAAAGTAATATCTCCGCGCACATCGGAAAGCTCTTTTGCATCCGCCCGATCCTTGATGTCCGGCTCGATCTCCATGATCTCGCAGAAGCGCTCGAAACCGCTGTACCCGTTCTGAAACTGCTCCGTGAAATCGATCAATGTCCGCACAGGATCGGTAAATACACTGATGTAGAGCACAAACGTGACAAGATCACTGACATTGACCTTACCGTTTGCAATAAGGATGGTTCCGGCGAGAATGACGTTGACCTGAATCAGTGTCGTGAACGCGCCCAATCCCGCCTGAAAGCTTCCCATATAATGATAGCTGTTCTTCTTGGCAGACAAAAATCCCGCATTTCCAATCTTAAACTTTTTCTTCTCAATCTCCTCGTTGGCAAACGACTTTACCACGCGGATACCGGAGAGGTTATCCTCAATCTGCCCGTTGATCTCCGCAATCTTCACACGATTCTGGCGGAACGCACGCCGCATTTTGCCATTCAGGTAATACGCGTACGCAAACATAAACGGCAGGACGATGAACGCCGCCAGCGCCAGAAGTGGGCTGATATTGACCAGAATCACAAACGCACCGATGATCTTGATCGCCGAGAGAATAATATTTTCCGGCCCGTGATGCATCAGCTCCGTGATGTCAAACAGATCCGTCGTGATCCGGCTCATCAGCTGTCCGACCTTCTGGTTGTCATAGAAAGAAAAGGATAACTTCTGCAGATGCTCAAAAATCTCGGCACGCATGTTGTACTCGATTTTCGCACCCATCACATGACCGTAATTCGAGATAAAGAACTTGCTGTAGCAGTCCGCGACCACCATTGCAAACAGCGCAGCCGCAATGATTTTGATCTGGTACATAATCTGCGCCTTATCCTCGTACACGAGCGTGTAGGTGACATAGCGTATCACCAGCGGGATCGCGAGCGCAACGGCAGCCGACACCGTCGCAAAAAACATATCCGCCCAGAAAATGCCGCGGTATGGCTTATAGTAAGACAACATTTTTTTGAAATTTTTACTCATTTTCACACTCCTTATCTTCTTTTTCAAAAGACCCTTCTATTTTATCTGCTACGCGAAAAATGTCAAGCGACACGCCGCACGAACTGTGCTATACTATACATAGTTACGATTACCATTTAAGGAGGCATCATTATGAACCCAAGACAAATGCATTATGAAACGCTTGCCGGTACCATCATCAAAAACCTTGCCAGACGCCGCATGGAAGGCTACTACTGCGCCACCGTCGAGGACGCTGAAAAGATGGCATTCTCTTTCCTTACCCCGGGCTGCACAGTATCTTTCGGCGGCTCCATGACCCTGGAGGATACCGGAATGCTGACCGCCCTGCGCCACGATCCGGGAATCACCCTGCTCGACCGCGCCCAGGCAAAGACACCGGAGGAGGCAAAAAAGATCTATCATGATGCTCTTTCTTCCGATTTTTATTTTATGAGCACCAACGCGATCACCAAAGACGGCGAACTTGTCAATATCGACGGCACCGGCAACCGTGTGGCAGCCTTAATCTACGGTCCGGAACACGTGATCGTCATGGCAGGCATGAATAAAGTGGCTGCAAACGTAGACGAGGCATTAAGCCGTGTTCATGGTACCGCCACACCGATGAACTGCAAGCGTCTGGGCAAAAATACGCCTTGTTCCGCTACCGGCGTCTGTTCCGACTGCCTGTCCCCTGACTGTATCTGCAACCAGGTCGTCATCACAAGACGAAACGGCATCGAGGGACGCATCAAAGTCATTCTGATCGGCGAGGAACTTGGATACTAAAATCCAGGTTTCCACCCGACAAGGCAGAAAAAATCCTGCTTGCCGGATTTCCACGCCGCGCATGGCTGCTTGCGACCTGAATTCTATTACAAAAAAAGAGTTACCGCGAAACGGTAACTCTTTTTGCATACATTAGTTGTACTTTCTTTTTCTTGCTGCTTCAGATTTCTTCTTGCGTTTTACGCTTGGCTTCTCGTAGTGTTCTCTCTTACGAATCTCCTGCTGAATACCTGCCTTTGCGCAGTTTCTTTTAAAACGACGTAAAGCGCTGTCTAAAGTCTCGTTTTCTTTTACAATTACACTAGACATTATCTCACACCTAACCTCCCTCCAGTTGCGTATTGTGCATATTCAACTGTTTGGGTCATATTCATTGCACTATATAAGATTATAACACATATTTTTTTCCCGTCAACTGTTTTTCTAAAAAAGCGAAAAATTCAGACAATTTACTCTTCCCGCAGTTTGAATTTGGTAATCAGACCATCCAGGGAATCTGCCTCCGCCGAAAGTTCCTCACTGGTAGCAGATGTCTCCTCGGAAGCTGCGGAATTGCTTTGAATAACATCCCCAATATCCTTCACGCCGTTTGCAATTCTCTTAACGGACTCTGCCTGCTGATCGGAAGACACACGGATATTTGCCACTTCCTGAATAATATCGTCAAGTTCCGTCAATACCTTGTTCAGGGATTCTGCCGTCTGCTGTGTCACGGTGTTGCCACGGTCAACCTCACTCTGATTTGCCTCCAGAAGATGTCTGGACGTCTCAGCCGCCTGCGCACTGTTCTCCGCAAGCATACGGATCTGTTCTGCAACAACCGCAAATCCTCTTCCTGCCTCTCCGGCTCTCGCCGCCTCGATGGATGCGTTTAAGGAAAGCAGGTTCGTCTGGGAAGCAATGCTCTCGATCTGGCCGATCACACTTACAAGCTCCTGGGAGGTGCCGGAAATACGCTCCATGGCCTCCGTCAGTTCCTGCATCTTCTGCTGGCTGACATTCGCCTCCATGCCGACTTCCTTTGCCTTGTCATGCACCACATCGGTGGATTTACTGTTCGCCTCTACCTGCTCGGATACGGTTGCGACACTCTCCACAAGATCGTCAACCGCACTTGCCTGCTCCGTTGCTCCCTTTGCAAGATCCTGTGAACTGATGGCAAGCTGTTCTGCGCCGGCTGCCACCTGATCGGAAGACTCGCGGATCTGCTTAAACGTGCCGCTCACATCGGTCACCATGCTGATCAGATGTGTCATGACATTCTCAAATTCGCCGACATAAGATTCCTTGCAATTGGATCTTACCGCATAATTGCCCTGTGCAAACTCTTCCAGAATATATCCAAGATCCTCAATAATCTTGTTCAATGTAGTGACCGTCACTCGGAAACTGTCCGCCAGCTTTCCCAGCTCATCATCCGAGCTGTACTGCACTTCTACATCCAGATTTCCTTTGGAGATCTCTTCCGCTACTTTTGTCAGCTCCGTCACCGGATCCACCACTGCATCCACGATCTTCTGGCTGTTCCTCTGGATCAGTCTCGTATCATTGACTGCCGTAATAAGAAATACAATAAGAACCAGAATCGTGTAAGCGAGTGAAAACTGCTTCGGCACATAAGCCGCCGCAAAAACTGCAATCGCTGCAATCACAAGCGTCACATACATTACCACACTGACTCTCCGGTAACTTCCTTTTACCTTATCACTCAGACTACCTTGTCCCCTATCTCTTTCGTCCATCCCTGTCCTCCTGTTTTATCAGATATACCCATATCCCGATACATAAAAACGGCATATTGCCGATACCTACGTACCATTATACACCGTTTTTACTATTTGTAGCAACAAATTATAAAATATTTTTTTGAATTCTAAATTTTATAAATATACGCAATCATGTATTTCTGTCGAGTTTTTATGCAAGCTGTGCCTCAAGTGCCGTTTTCGCCTCGGCAATGGCATCCGGAATGCCTGCCGGATTCTTACCGCCTGCCTGCGCCATGTTCGGACGTCCACCACCGCCTCCGCCGACTTTACCCGCAATGCTCTTGATGAGATTGCCGGCATGTGCGCCGTGCGCCATCGCATCGTCTGTCGCCATGGCAACCAGATTGACTTTTCCGTCTGATGCAGATGCAAGAACTATCACGCCTTCTCCCAGCTTTCCCTTTAACTGGTCGCCCAGATCTCTCAGACCGTTCATATCGACGCCGTCCACGCTGACAGCGAGGAGCTTCACACCCTTCACTTCCACAACCTGATCCATGACATCTCCAAGTGCTTCCTTGGCAGCCTTGCTCTTTAAGGATTCGTTCTCACTCTGAAGTGCCTTTAACTCCGCCAGCAGATGACCGATCTTCTCAACGAGAGTTGCCGGTGTTGCCTTTGCAGCCTTGGCTGCAGCCTCGAGTTCTTCCTCTTCCTTCTTATAATATGCAAATACATTGTCTCCGGTCAGAGCCTCGATACGGCGCACGCCCGCAGCCACACCGCTCTCAGAGATAATCTTAAATACAACAATATCGCCAGTGTTCGCCACATGAGTACCACCACAGAACTCCTTGGAAAACTCTCCCATGGACACGACTCTTACCGTCTCACCGTACTTTTCACCGAAGAGTGCCATCGCACCTGTCTTCTTCGCTTCCTCGACCGTCATGACATCGGTTCTGACATCAATCTTCTCAGCGATCTTCTCGTTGACGATCGCCTCCACCTTCTTAAGTTCTTCCGGTGTCATCGCTGCAAAATGGCTGAAGTCAAATCTGGTGCGCTCACCGTCCTGATAGGAACCCGCCTGCTCTACATGTGTGCCAAGCACTTCGCGCAGCGCTTTCTGTAACAGGTGGGTTGCAGAGTGGTTCCTGCAGGTATCCCTGCGCAGCTTTGCATCCACACTGAGATCTGCTACATCTCCCACCTTAATCATACCGTTTGTCATCTTGCCGATATGGCCGACCTTACCACCACGCAGCTTGATGGTCTCTTCCACCTGAAAGATACCGGAGGCGGTGCGGATCTCGCCCTTATCTCCCTGCTGACCACCCATCGTCGCATAGAACGGCGTCTTCTCCACGATGATCGTGCCGACCTCTCCATCGGAGAGCGCCTCCACCAGCTCTGTCTCGGTGGTGAGCACTGTGATCTTTGAAGATGCTGTAAGGCTGTCGTAGCCTGTGAACTCCGTCGTGATCGAAGGATCAATCTCATCGTATACCGTAGCATCTGCGCCCATGTAATTCGTTGCTTTGTGTGCATCATGTGCTTTTTTCTTCTGGATCTCCATGGCTTTCTTAAATCCGTCCTCGTCAATGGAAAATCCCTTCTCCTCCAGGATCTCCTGCGTCAGATCGAGCGGGAAGCCATACGTATCATAGAGCTTGAATGCGTTCTCTCCGGACAGCGTCTTCTCTCCAGCTGTCTGCATTTCCTTCTCCATCTTCTCTAAGATGGCAAGACCCTGATCGATGGTCTTGGCAAACTTCTCCTCTTCCTGCGTAAGCACTTTGAAGATAAAGTCCTTCTTCTCCTCGAGTTCCGGATAACCGTCCTTGCTCTCATCGATTACCGTCGCTGCAAGCTTCGCCATGAAAGTACCACCGATGCCAAGCATTCTTCCGTGTCTCGCTGCACGGCGTATGATACGGCGGAGCACATAGCCGCGACCCTCATTTGACGGCATGATACCATCGGAAATCATGAATGTTGCGGAACGGATGTGATCGGTAATCAGACGGATGGACACATCATCGAGCGCATCCTTCTGGTAAGACTTTCCGGACAGTTCACAGACCCTGTCGCGGATTGCTTTCATCGTATCAATGTCGAACACGGAATCCACATCCTGCATGACAACCGCAAGACGCTCAAGTCCCATACCGGTATCGATATTCTTCTGGGAAAGTTCAGTATAACCTCCCTTGCCATCACCCTCAAACTGGGTAAATACGTTGTTCCATACTTCCATAAAGCGGTCACAGTCACAGCCGACCTTGCAGTCCGGCTTACCGCAGCCGTATTTTTCTCCGCGGTCATAATAGATCTCGGAGCACGGACCGCATGGACCTGCGCCATGCTCCCAGAAATTGTCACACTCTCCGGTCTTGGGGTCACGGTAGAATCTTGTGATACGCTCTGCCGGCACACCGACTTCCTTCGTCCAGATGTCGAACGCCTCGTCATCCTCCCCGTAGATCGACGGATAAAGTCTGTCCTCCTCCAGTCCGAGCACCTTTGTCAAAAACTCCCAGGACCATGCGATCGCTTCATGCTTAAAATAATCACCAAAGGAAAAGTTGCCGAGCATCTCAAAAAAGGTCAGATGTCTTGCAGTCTTTCCTACATTCTCAATATCACCGGTACGGATACACTTCTGGCAGGTCGTCACTCTTCTTCTCGGCGGGATCTCCTGTCCTGTAAAATACGGCTTTAACGGTGCCATACCTGCATTGATTAAGAGCAGACTGTTGTCATTGTGCGGCACCAGTGAAAAACTGTTCATTTTCAGATGTCCCTTGCTCTCGAAAAATTCCAGGTACATCCTGCGCAATTCGTTTTCTCCGTAAAACTTCTTCACGACTTCTTCCTCCAACATGTTTCTTTCTATTTTAAATCTATTTTGTCTCTTCGACGTTTCCGGTCTCACCGGCATTCTTAGCATCCTTGCGGTCGCTCAACTTCTTTCCCGCAAAAATTCCAAGTCCCGCCACCACGACCAAAACCACGAAAATCAGTACATAATGTACAAACCATCCCAAAAATGCCATAGTCAAGTCCTGCCTTTCCCCAATTCTTCACACCCCGTGTGAAATCTTCTATAACTAAATCAGTATAGCGCAACCGTTTTATGATCGTCAAGTACCGCTTTTTTGAAATTCCTCTCATTCCTCAAGGATCTCAAAAATCTGGTTTTCATGCTTTATTTCCACAACCCGCTCCGCCATCGCGGCGTTCGAGATCCTCTTCCGGTAATCCGGAAGCGCGCTGTAATCCTGCCACATATGCATCGGAAATACGTAATCCGCATCCGTGTGCTCCAGGAAATAATTCATGCCGTCAAACTGGTGCTCCATCAGCCTCGGGTCTGCCGGCACAAACGCCAGATGAATCTTCCTGCCAGAAAGCCTGCGGATCTGGCTGCGGTAATTTGTCCGCATAGCTCCGTTGATCAGATCGCCGGCTCCGTCCCAGTGCCAGTCATTCAGATCGCCGGCATGGTAAAATGCCGCGCCGTTCGTCTCCACGTAAAATGCCACGCCCGCGTCCGTCGAGCGCAGAGTCTCAATATTCAAGTCGTCGACCCTGCATTTTTCATCCGCCCCCACATAGTGAATCCGCTTCGCTACCTCCGGCGCGAATCCATGCTTTGCCAGAAAGTGCGGGCTCATCTTACAGTCTTTTGAAAAAATAAACCGGATCTTCGGATATTTTTCTGCGAGATGCAACACATCCATATCAAAATGATCCCGATGCTTGTGGCTTGCGAACACGTAGACGGGCGTATCCGGCTCATACTCGGGCAGCACACCGCCAAAGTGATACCCCTCCACCCGGTCTCCGTCAAACCAGTCAAAGATCAGCACCTTCTCATCCACCTCGACCAGAAAACAACTGTGATGAATAAAAATAACCTGCATAATTCTCCTCGTTTCTCCGCAATGTCAGAAGTTCTGCCCTGCAAATCTAATGATTTCTATTTCATGCGGCCGATGATCGCATTCGCACGCTGATAGATCTCTTTCGGATCAAACCCGATCTCGAAATGATTGTCTTCATAGAGAACTTTGCCGTTAATCATCGTCATCTTGACATTCTGCTTGCTGCCGCTGTATACCAGATTCTTCACGATATTGTTTTCCGGCTGCATGTTCGGCTGGTTCAGGTCAATCATGACAATATCCGCCTTTTTGCCCACCGCCAGACGGTCACAGTCCTCCAGCTGCATTGCATGCGCGCCGCCGGCTGTTGCCATATAAAGGATCTCATCTGCACCCACGCACTCGGCATCCATCTCACGCACCTTTGCCAGTGTAGAGGTAAGGAACATCTCGCGGAACATATCCAGGCAGTTGTTGCTCGCCGGTCCGTCCGTACCGATCGCCATGGCAATGCCCTCATCCACGAAACGCTTCGTCGGGCAGATGCCGGAAGCGAGCTTCAGATTGGAAGCCGGGTTCGTCACTGCCGTCAGGTGACGCTTTTTAAAGATCTCAAAATCCGGCTCCTCAAACCATACGCAATGATATCCGCCGCCGCCGTACTCATACATGCCAAGCGAATCCGTAAGCTGTGTCGGTGTCATGCCCCAGCGCTCTTTGCACTCTGCCATCTCAAGCTTTGTCTCGGAATTGTGCAGCCAAACCGGAGATTTCAACTTCTGTGCCAGCGCAGCCACGCCTTCCATCAGTTCTTTTGAGGTGGTGTACTCCGCATGGAATCCGACGATGAAAGAAGTCAGATCACTCATCTCGTTGACGATATGATAGTTTTCCTCCATCAGCTCTACCGTGCCGCCGAAATTGTTCAGTCCGCTGGTCTGCACTGTACGGAATCCCGTATCTGCGGATGCTTTTGCATCGACCGGCGGGAAGAAATACATATCAAAGTTGGACGTAATGCCGCTGGTCAGGTATTCCATGATGCCCAGAATGTTTAACCAGTATACATCGTCCTCGGTAAGCTGTCCCTCGCGCGGGAACACCTGCTGATTCAGCCAGTCCTGCAGCGGCAGATCATCCGCATAGGAACGTAAGAATGTCATGGCTGTGTGTGTGTGCGCGTTCTTAAATCCCGGCATTAACAGATTGCCGCACGCATCGATCTCGCGATCCCACACCAACACTTCTCCCTCCTTGCACACATCCGCCGTGTCCGTCCCGTCACCGATGTAGCAGATCGTATTCCCCTTGACCCAGAGTTCTCCCTCCGTGATCTCAAACTTGTGATGATCTGCAAGGGTTAAGATCTTTGCATTATAAAAACGTGTATTCATGTCATTTTCTCCTTCTTCTGTCTGCTGTTTTCACTCTATGAAGCCTCTCTCCAGCACGGGATCTTCATGCACTTCCGCGGTTCTTATTTTCCGATGCTCTTGATCGTCTCCGTCACAAGAGCCTTGAACTTCGGTGCCACACGGTCTGCCGTCTCCTGTACTTCCTCATGGCAGAGGGGAACCGCTGAGATACCGCATGCCAGATTGGAAATGCAGGAAATACCTACAACGCGCATGCCCATATGACGCGCTGCGATCGCCTCGCATGCCGTACTCATACCAACGGCATCGGCTCCGAGTGTCCGGCACATCGCCACTTCCTTCGGTGTCTCAAACTGCGGACCGGAAAGCTGTAAATAAGTGCCTTCCTTTAAATCAATATCCAGTCCCAGCGCCGCTTTTTTCACAAGAAGCTGTAACTCCTTATCATATACCTGGCTCATATCCGGGAAACGCACGCCAAGCTCGTCCACATTCGCTCCGCGCAGCGGGGAAGGAACAAAGCTTGCAATCTGATCCTTGATCAGCATAAAATCACCGGCGTTCATGCCAAGCTGGATGCCACCCGCCGCATTGGTAAGGAATAAAACCTCCGCGCCCATCAGCTTCATCAGACGCGCCGGAAGCACAACATCCGACATATCATATCCTTCATAATAATGAACTCTTCCCTGCATGCACACCACCGGAACTTCTCCGACATATCCGAAGATAAAACGTCCCTTATGTCCCGGAACGGTCGATACCGGGAATCCCTCGATGTCGTGGTAATCCAGTGTGTCTACCACACGGATATCATCCGCATAATCTCCCAGTCCGGATCCCAGCACAAGTGCCACCTTCGGGGTAAAATCGATCTTTGCCTTATAACTTTCATAGCATTTCTGTAACTTTTCATATACTGGATTCATTGTCAGTTCTCCTTTTCCTTTCGATCACAAAATTATTTATATTATATACCATGCGCTTTGAAATTCCAATCTCATTCATTAAAAAACGGTGCCATTTTCTCTCCGACCCACGAGATGACCGGACCGAGTGTGAAGCCCATCAGGATCGTCACCAGACCGATCTTCGCACCGAACACCCACGCAATCACGATCACCGTAAAATCAAATACCATGCGCACCACGCGGAACGGTACCTTTTTCTGCGCCTTCACAATCAGAAACGGGATAGCATCGTAGGGGGCAGTTCCCAGTTCCGTAACCATATACACACCTGCCGCAACCACGAACACCGCCAGTGCCGGGAGCAGCACGCCGAGGCGCACTGCCATGGAATCAAACAGCCCGTCCGGCAATACTTTTGACCATACCCACGAGAAAAAGTCAATCGAATAGCCGACGAGGAACATATTGGCAAGCGTTCCGAATCCGATGTACTCCCGTCCCCACAATATCACGATAATAAATAAAAGGCAGTTGAGCAGCGCCTGCCAGTTGCCGAGACTCATGCCGAGTCTGCCCGAAATAGCAAGATTCATGCTCGTGCAGGGGTCTGTTCCAAAATTGACCAGCACCAGCCATGACAGAGCAAATCCCATGACGATCACCGCAAGAATTACCGAGATGAGTCTCCTTGCAAAATGTTTCTTCTGATACATTCCTTGAATAAAGTTTTTCATTATTTTCTCTCCGTTCTTTCCGATATATATCATAGTAACACAGGAACGGCTTTTCCGCCAGAGTTCCCTTTTTCTCCTGTGCGCTTCTCTTTAAAGGCAGCATTATGATTTTATGGCAATTATTTCCCGCTAGGAATCCGTGACAGTTTTTTCGGAATTCATGACAGCTTTCTTGGATTCACGATATTTTTCATTGGACAGTTATTTCTCATATCATATTTTTTTCACATGAAAGGATTTTTTTTATGCAGACACTTCATCTGACAGGGATCAATAAACTTCTTCATCCGGAGCGCGACAAACGCTCCGCCACCGAGCGCATTTTTGACCATTTAAGCCACTCAAACATCGGATTAAACCGCGGTGAAGCAACGGCTGATACCGGCTCTACGGCATCGGCGCTCGACAGTTTTTCTGTCACGCAGAATATCTCGGAGCTTCTCAGTCCCGCCTGCGGCATGAGCGAGGAAGAGAAAAAAGCCTACCTTGCCAAAATCATTGCGAAATTAAAGAGCGGCAAAAAGCTTACCTCAGAAGAGATGCGCTTTCTGCAGGCGGAAGATCCACAGCTATACCAGCAGGCGGCTCGTGTCCAGGCAATGCGTGGCTCCCTTGAGTCGGGTCTTGCGCACAGCACTTCCAAGGAGGAGGCGCAATCTGTCTATCTGGACGCGCTCACCCATATCAGCGAGGATGATCCCATGAAAGAATACATCATCGCCGCCTATGATGATGCCATGAAGGAATTCCAGAAATCCGACCAGTACCAGTCGCTGCCAGAGACAAAAGAGGATGCCGCAAAGCAGCACACCGGTTCCCGTCATTCCCATAGCTGATAATTTGAGTTCGTGTTGCAGCAATTATCTTTGTGTGCCTGTCTTCCAAGCTGCCAGAACGCAACCGCACTGGCAGCTGCAACATTTAAAGAATCGACGCCGTGCGCCATTGGAATGCATACCGTATCATCGCATGCTGCGATCGTCTCCGGTGCCAAACCATCTCCCTCTGTTCCCAGTACAATTGCAAGCTTGTCCTCATTCATAAGCTTCGGATCATCAATACTTAAGGAATCCTCTTTCAATGCCATCGCCACCGTATGAAATCCCAGTTCATGAAGCTGCTTCTGCCAATTCCCGGAATCTGCTTTCTCTTCCGGCTCCGAGTTTCGTTCTATCCCTGTTCCCGGCTCTTTCTCTTCTTCCGACTCCGGCTTTCGTTCTATCCCCGTTCCCGGCTCTTTCTCTTCTTCCGACTCCGGATTTCTCACAGTCTCCGGCTTTGTCTCCTCTCCAAGATATGTCCACGGCACCTGAAACACCGTCCCCATACTCACACGGATTGCTCTCCGGTAAAGCGGATTGCTGCACCCTGTGGTCAGCAGCACCGCATCCATTCCAAGCGCCGCAGCAGAGCGGAAAATAGCGCCCACGTTCGTCGGATTTACCACATTTTCCAAAACTGCAATTCGTTTTGCCCCCTTGCAGACACTCCGCACCGAAGGGAGCGGCTGCCGGTACATCGCACAGAGCATTCCTCTGGTCAGTTGAAACCCCGTCAGCTTCGTGAGTACATCAAACTCCGCCGTGTAGACCGGGATCTCCCCGCACCGTGCAAGAATCTTCTGTCCTTCTCCCTCAACATGCCGTTTTTCCGTCAGAATTGACACCGGCATATAGCCTGCGTCCAGCGCCCTCTCGATAACCTTGGGACTTTCCGCAATAAACATACCCTTTTCCGGCTCATGGCGGTTAATCAACTGATTCTCTGTCAGTCTTGCATACACATCCAATTCCGGTGCATCAAAATCTGTTATTTCTATCATCTGTGCCATTTTATTCCTCTTCCACTTCCAATGATTTCTGTTTGTTCGTTGTCTCACCCGATCTTGCGGTGCCATTTTCGATCGTTTTATGCTTTCGGCTGTTTTCTGATCTGTTTCTCTTTGCATCCTGACTTTTGACCGAGATTTGGCTTCACAGTCGATTTCCTGGGACAATTTGGTTTTCCTTGTAATCAATTCATTTTCCCTTTCGTTTTCCGGGCTTGATCTGGCTTTCCGTACGGATTTTGGTACCTGCATCTTTTCCAAACGGGTCTGTACGGCAAAAATATCCTCTCCAGACCCGTTTTTCCTTGTTTCCCATCATATTTAACATGAAAGGCCATAGGAAACGGGTCTCAGGAGCACTTTTTCTTCTCTGAGACCCGAATCACAGGGAAAAACGGGTCTCACAGGCAACTTTTCCCACTATAGACCCGTTGGTCATATCAAATTCAGAATCTGAGTCTCATAAACATTTAATTATAATACCGATCTTTATCAGAAGTGTCAATCTATCCGTTTCTACACCCGGACCGGTGTCTGTCGTACAAATTTCCCACCTCTGTTTTTCCTGCCTGCGAGTTTCCTGTCACATTTTCAAATGCTCTTTCTGCCTCCTCATTACTGATGTTTTCTGATACTTTCCCGCACATTTTTCCTGTCACATTTTCAAATGCTCTTTCTGCCTCCTCATTACTGATGTTTTTTAATGCTTTTTCTTATACATTTTCCTGCAGCTTTCTCAAATGCTTTTCTGGCACTTTTACGTTGTATGAAAATTGTTCTTCCACACCCCAAAAATACAAAACAGGCGAAAACCCTGACGTTCATCCGCCTGCCTTTCGCCTGTTCTCTGCCAGCTTCGCTACGCTTTCTGCAACGTCCTTCGCCTGTTCTCTACAGGCTTCGCTGCGCTTTCCGCAACGGGTTCCGCCTGTTTCCCTCCACCTCTTGTCTCTGCTTTTTTCCGGCTTTCTGTTTCTCTATTGCACTCTTCTTTTTCTGCTTCCTTTTTTCCCTGCCCTACAAAATAATGCATACCATCCCGCCGTTGTTGTCGTTCACAATTTTCTGCATAGTATCCTGCAGCTTCATCTGACACTCGTCATCCATCATCGAGATCTTGCCGCGGATGCCGTTCTCCATCAGCTCACCGATGGATTTTCCGAAAATATTGGTCTCCCAGGCTCCCTCCTCGCTCTTTTCGCCCTCTCTGATGTAGGCGATCAGATCATTCGCCTGCTCCTCGCTTCCGACGATCGGCGCGATCTCGGTCTCAATATTGGCACGGATCATGTGGATCGAGGGGGAGGTTGCGCGGATGCGGACGCCGAATTTATTTCCGTGCTTGATAAGCACCGGATCTTCCATTTTAATATCGGAGAGTCCGGGGCCTACCACGCCATAGCCTTTCACCTGTACCGCCGCCATCGCGTCCGCCACCTTTTCATATGCCTCTTTCCGCTGTGACATTTCCTTCACCATTGTGATCAGTTCATATTCGCCGGCAATCGGCACACCCGCAAGCTCGCTCATATTTTCATAGTAATACTTCTCAGCGACCTCCATGCGGATTTTGGCGCAGCCAGATGCGAGATCCACTTCCTCCAATTTCATCCGCGAGACATAGTGCTCCGGCGTAAAATCCTGTGCATAAATATCTTTCACTTTTCGCATTCCACCGAGGATCGTTCTGGCGCTCTGTATGATTTCCGCCTTCATCGGATGATCGGGCGGGAGCATTTCCGTCCATTTCGGAATATAGAATTCCATGCGGGCGACCGGGAACTCATATAAAATCTGCTCTAATATATGAAAGACATCATCTTTGCGAAGCTGCTCGCAATTCACCGGCAACACCGCCGTCTGGTACTTTTCCCGAAGTTCCTCCGCAATGCGGACGGTCTCCTCGCTGTAGGGTCTCGTCGAATTGAGCACCACAACATAGGGCTTGCCAATCTCCTCCAGTTCCTGCACGGTCTGCTCTTCCGCATTCACATAATTTTCCCGCGGCAAATCTCCGATACTTCCGTCTGTTGTCACCACAATGCCGATCGTCGCATGATCCCTTATGACTTTTTCCGTACCGATGGACGCCGCCTCCACAAACGGAATCTCATGGTCGAACCACGGCGTATGAACCATACGGTCCGTGCTTCCCTCCATGTGTCCGGCGGCTCCGTCCACCATAAAGCCGACACAGTCAATCAGCCGGATTTTGATCCGCGTATCATCCTCCAATGAAATCTCTGCCGCGTCTTTCGGAATAAACTTTGGTTCCGTTGTCATGATGGTTTTTCCCTGTGCAGACTGGGGTAATTCATCAATCGTGCGCTGCCTGCTATGTACATCTTCCATATAGGGAAGTACCATAAGGTCCATAAACCGTTTGATAAAGGTCGACTTTCCGGTCCGGACCGGTCCTACAATTCCAAGATATACCTCCCCGTCTGTGCGGTTTTGTATATCTTTGTATAAATCAAACTCTTTTTTGCTGCTGATGTCCATAAAAATACCCCTTCCATACTTAATAAAATGTATGAAGGGGTATCTGTAATTATTCCCGCGGAAACTAAAATATCATCGCGCGCGGATGACCTTCTGGCGCAGACAAAGCCGGGGATCTGTACACTTCGCTTTTCTACAGCAGCACCCGCAGCATTCCCGGCAGACAGCGGAATTGCAGCTTCGTGACATCACCACAGTATTCTCCATCCGCATGCAGCACCATAGGATCCTTCAGCCGGACCTCGCATGTGCCGCAGTCGTCTATGTCAAATCCGCGGATTCCCGTATGCTTTGCCGCCACGAGGAACGGCAGGCATAAAAATGTGCGCCACTTCGGAATTCCGTGTACACTGCAGATCGAAAGCTTTCCGTCCGTGGCATCCGCCTTCGGCGCCATGGGAACGCCGCCTCCCTCTGCCTTAAAGTTCATCGCCGCGATATAGATGATGCGGTCTAACTTCCGCTCCGGGGTCTCGTCCAGACGCACTGCAGCCTCCGTCGTCTGCATGGAAAAAAGCGACTGCACCGTAATGAGCAGATAGGTCAGTTTGCCCAGATGCAGCTTATTTAAAAATACTTTCAGCTTCGATGTCAGGGCTTTTTTGCAGACTAACGCGTCAAGTCCCACGCCGGCACTGATGGCGAACTTTCTCGGCTTCTCGCAGTCATCCCATGCCACCTCTCCCAGATCGATCACGGTGCATGCCTCTCTCCCCCGCTGCATGCAGGAGAGCATGCGCGCCAGATTCTCCGACGGCGTGCCGCTAAGCTTTAACCCTCTCGCCAGGTCATTTCCCGAGCCGGTCGGTATCAGTCCGAACCGCACTTTTTCCGGATGTGTGATGCCGTTGATGACCTCATTTGCCGTTCCGTCCCCGCCGACCACTGCAAGGCAGATATCATCATCCGTCTTCGCGCAGATCTCGACAGCAAGACGTGTGGCATGCCCCTCATGCTCCGTGACATAATGCCGGTAATGGATTCCTCTCTTCACAAGTTCTCTCTGTACCTCTTTCCAGATCTGCGCACCCCTGCCGCTTCTGGACTTCTCATTCACAATAAAATAAAGCATCTGTTTCTCCCACCGTAACATACATTCTGCTGTTTCCGGCATGTGCCGGACATACACCGCTCTGTTCCACGTCTGTTTTTCCTATATAAACACAATCGAAAACGCCCACCCGGCCTCTGCCAGATGAGCGTTTCTCTTCTGCAATGCTCTTTTTTATCGTATCACGGATACACGGCAATTACAACTGTTTACTGCTCTTTTCTGTCTGCATCTTCGTCCACCCAGAGACGTCCGTACATTTCCATATAATTATAAAGCCGTTTGGCAAGCTTGACGGTAATCTGATCTGATGTTGCACGCCACTGCCAGTTGCCCCCCAGTGTGGACGGCGTGTTCATGCGTGCCTCCGAACCAAGACCGATCAGATCCTGCATCGGCACCACCGCAAGTTCCCCGACCGAAGACCATGCACCACGCATCATGCCCCAGTTATAGCCTTCCTCTTTCGTGAGGTTTAAGTATTCCTTTGCAAACTTGACGCTCTCCTTCGGCGCAGTCTTCATCCAGCCAAGCAACGTATCATTGTCATGTGTTCCGGTGTACACCACACAGTGCTCCGTGTAGGTATGCGGGAGATAATTGCTTCCCTCTCTCGAGTCAAACGCAAACTGTATGACTTTCATTCCCGGAAATCCAGAATCCGCAACAAGCTTTAACACGGACGGTGTCAAAAAGCCCAGATCCTCCACGATAATGTTTAATCTGCCAAGCTTCTGCTCCAGCGTATGAAACAGATCCATGCCCGGTCCCTTGCGCCACTCACCATTCTTTGCCGTCTTATCCTTTGCCGGAATCGCATAGTAGGAATCAAATCCGCGGAAATGGTCAATCCGGACAATATCGTAAAGCTTTGACATTGCCGCAATGCGTTTCGTCCACCAGGTGTATCCGTTTTTCTTCATTACATCCCAACGGAACAACGGATTGCCCCAGAGCTGTCCGTCCTCGGAAAATGCATCCGGCGGACACCCTGCCACATCAATCGGATTTAAATCCTCATCCAGATAGAACTCTTCCGGATTCGCCCATACGTCAGCAGAATCCCCTGCGACGTAGATCGGAACATCCCCGATGATCTCAATACCTTTTTCATTCACATAGGCTTTTAGCTCCCACCACTGCTTGAAAAACAGATACTGTAACATCTGGTAAAAGCGGATATCCTTCGCATAGGTGCTTCTCGCCTCGGCAAGTGCCTCCGGTTTTCTCATCTTTAAATCTTTTTCCCAGGAAAACCATGCGTTTCCGCCGTTGGCATCCTTTAACGCCATAAACAGCGCATAATCAGAAAGCCAGTCTGCCTCTTTTTCACAGAACGCCTCAAAATCGTCCGGCTCTGCGCGAAGAAACCGCTCAAACGCGATCTTTAACAGCTTATAGCGCGACTCGTACATCACGCCGTAATCCACCTTGTCTGCTTTCTTTCCCCACGGGAAAGACTCACACTCCGCCTTTTTCAACAGTTTTTCCTTACACAGGTATTCCAGATCTATAAAATACGGATTCCCTGCAAAGCTGGAAAATGACTGATACGGCGAATCACCGTAACTTGTGGGGCAGATCGGAAGAATCTGCCAGTATTTCTGTCCTGATTTTTCAAGAAAGTCTGCAAACTTTCTGGCTTCTTTTCCCATCGTACCAATTCCATACGGAGATGGCAGGGATGATATATGCATCAATACTCCACTACTTCTCATAACCTCGTCCTTACCTTTCATCTATCACTCGAATACTCTCCCCATTTACAAACTCAAACGGAACAATCTCGTGAATCGGCTCTTTCTTCAACTCTATCTGGCCGAATAAAATCTCGATGCTGCGGTTTGCAAGCGTCTGATGCTGTTGCTTGATCGTCGCCAGCTTCGGATTGTAATACTCTGCAAGCGATGTACCGTCAAAACCGATCACGGAAACATCCTCCGGCACGCGGTACCCCAGATCACGCAGTGCGCGGATGGCCCCGATCGCCATCACATCTGACATTGCAAACACTGCAGTCACATCCGGAAACTTCCCGATCAGGCGCTTCATCGCCCGGCAGGCGCTTCCAAAAGAGAATCTTGCCTTCTCATAGCAGTGCTCCACATCAAGAACCGCCCCATGCTCCGAAAAGCTCTGCTCACATCCCAGGAAACGCTGATGACTCGTATAAGACTTGTCAAAATCACCGCCGAGAATACCGATTCTGCGGTGTCCAGCCACAAACAGCTGATCCACCGCACAGCGTGCCGCCGCAATATCGTCCGTGGCAACGCTGGAAAGATTCTCAAAATGCATCTCATTGGCACGGTTCGTCACCAACACACACGGCACATCCACACCGGAGAACTCCCGGTGAAAATATTCCGGATTACCGCCGAGGAACAAAAGCCCAAGCGGCTTTCTCTCCCTGCAAAGAAGAATTGCCTGCTCTACCTCATCTGCATCCTCGTCCAGATAAGACACGACCAGCGTATATTCCGTTTTCTCGATCATGCGCTGGATTTCCTCCACGATACTGGCAAAAAGCATATTTGAGATACCTTTGACCAGTACGCCGATCGCCTTGGAATTGTTCTGTTTTAAATGCTTCGCATTGTTGTTCGGCACAAAATTAAAGCTTGCGACAACTTCCTCGATCTTTTTTCTTGCATCCGGGCTGACATCATTCCTATTATTAAGCACTCTGGAAACCGTGCTGACGGAATAGCCTGACTCTCTGGCAATATCTTTTATTGTAACCATAACTTTTCCTGCCTGTTTTTGTCTTCTTGATTTCACTGGCAATTATTATATCAGCCTTTGACAGCTCCTGCAACAACACCTTCTATAATATACTTCTGGCAGGCTGCATAAAAAATAATGATCGGAACAATGGCAAGCACCAGCATCGCCATCATGGTACCCCAGTCAACAGCTCCGTAGCCGCCCTTTAAATACTGGATGACAATCGGGATGGTCTTGTATTTTTTCAGATCCAGCACCAGATAAGGCAGCAGATAGTCGTTCCAGATCCACATTGCCTGCAGAATTGCCACCGTGATCGTGGTCGGCTTCATAATCGGGAATACCACCTGGAAAAAGGTCTGGAGCGGCGTACACCCGTCAATCATTGCCGCCTCCTCAATTTCAAGCGGAATGCTCTTCACAAAACCGCAGAACATAAACACCGCCAGTCCGGCTCCGAATCCGAGGTATACCAGAATAATACCGATGGGATTGCTTAAATGCATCATGTTCGCCAGCTTTGACAGGGAGAACATAACCATCTGGAACGGCACGATCATGGAAAACAGGCATAACATGTAGATCGTGGAGTTCACTTTGTTATGTACTCTCGTAATGTACCATGCGCACATGGAGGTACAGAGAATGATTACCGCCACAGAACCTACCGTGATGATAACGGAGTTCCCCATCGCCGCAAAAAAGTTCGTCTTCTGCACGCCCTTGATAAAGTTCTCAATTCCGAAGAAAGAACGGTGATCCGGCAGTGCAAACGGATATCTCGTGATGAATCCTTTTTTCTTTAAGGAGTTCATCGCCACGAGGAAAATCGGGTACAGCCACAGTACCGCAAGGATTGAGAAAAATACAGTCAAAACCCATCCGTGTTTGGCGCGTCTTACCGCGCTTACCTGATTGTCTGCTTTTTTGTTCTTTGCCATTATTGCTGCACCTCCTTACTTCTGGTAAGTCTGTTCTGTAGCATTGCAATGACTGCCACAATGATAAAGAATACCACCGCTTTCGCCTGACCGGCGCCCTCCCATCCGGTTCTGGTGTAGAATGTCTCATAAATATTCAGTGCCAGCATCTGGGAACTGTTCGACGGCTCGCCCGCAGTCAGCGCCAGGTTCTGGTCAAACAGCTTAAAGGAGTTCGTCAGTGTCAGGAATGTACAGATCGTAATC
>OGGG01000686.1_pt1 | contig 35528 bp, 21 predicted proteins | sample 1571201 | NCBI WGS metagenome assembly OGGG01 (sample SAMEA2581946, study PRJEB24529) | metagenome | biome: Human gut stool | place: China | collected 2011 | reverse complement strand
TTTAACAGAGGGAGGCAGAAACATGGGCAAGTATTTTGGAACAGATGGTTTCAGAGGTGAGGCAAATGTAACATTGAATGTAGAACATGCATATAAGGTAGGCCGCTATCTTGGATGGTATTTTGGCAGGGAACATAAGGCGAGAGTGGTCATCGGAAAAGATACCAGAAGAAGCAGCTATATGTTTGAATATGCATTGGTTGCAGGTCTTACGGCATCAGGAGCAGATGCATATCTGCTGCATGTTACAACGACTCCGAGTGTGTCTTATGTTGTCAGAACAGAGGAGTTCGATTGCGGAATCATGATATCAGCCAGTCATAATCCATTCTATGACAATGGGATCAAGCTGATTAACAGGGCAGGCATGAAGATGGAAGCAGAAGTCGAGAATAAGATAGAGGAGTATATCGATGGCATTACACCTGAAATTCCTTTTGCGGTAAGGGAAAATATCGGAAGAACCGTGGATTTTGCTGCAGGAAGGAACCGTTATATCGGTTATCTGATTTCTCTTGCAACGCGTTCCTTTAAAAATTACCGCATTGGTCTGGACTGCTCAAACGGAAGTTCTTCTGCGATCGCAAAAAGTGTCTTTGATGCACTGGGAGCCAGAACTTACGTGATCAACAACGAACCAAATGGAACCAATATCAACACAGACTGCGGATCGACACATATCCATGTTTTGCAGGAATATGTAAAAGAGAAAGGTCTGGATGTGGGTTTTGCATATGATGGTGATGCAGACCGATGTATAGCAGTCGATGAAAAAGGAAATGTTATTGATGGAGATCTGATCTTATACGTATGCGGCAAATATCTGAAAGAACAGGGCAGACTGAAGAACGATACGATCGTTACTACTGTTATGTCAAATCTCGGATTGTACAAAGCCTGTGATAAAGCAGGTATCCATTATGAAAAAACAGCCGTTGGCGACAAATATGTATACGAAAATATGACGCAGAACGGACATTGTCTTGGCGGCGAACAGTCCGGTCACATCATATTCAGCAAGCATGCGACCACCGGTGATGGTATCCTGACTTCGCTGATGGTGATGGAGGTTCTGACAGAAAAAAAACAGAGTCTGGCAACACTTGCAGGCGAAGTGAAGATTTATCCGCAGCTTCTCAAAAATGTACGTGTGGCAGACAAGAAAACAGCAAGAGAGAATCCGGAAGTGCAGAAAGCAGTTGATAAAGTGGCAGAAGCACTGGGAGAGGAAGGACGTATTCTGGTGCGTGAAAGCGGAACCGAACCGCTGATCCGCGTGATGGTGGAAGCCGCAGAAGATACACTCTGCGAAAAATATGTAGATCAGGTCGTAGATGTTATGAAAGCACAGGGACTGGTTGTAGAATAAAAAATGTGTGGGCTGTCCTTTTTAAAAAGGGCAGCCTTTTTGTAAGAACAGGAAAATAAAAGCATGATAAATTTTAAGAAAGTAGAATTGGAAGATCAAAAGAGGTACAAACCTTATATGTCACAGCAACAGTGCAGAAGCTGTGAATGTACTTTTGCAAATCTCTATCTGTGGTCCAGATTTTATGGAGTTACTGCAGTGACAGAGCACCATATGCTTCTGACAAAAAGTGAGATGGGAGATTATCTTTCCTATGGTTTCCCGATGGGAAAACCGGAATATTTAAAAGAGGCAGTCGATGCACTTTATGAGTACAGTAAAAAGAAGGGACACAAGTTCCAGATGCATAATGTGACGCCGGAGCAGTTTGCACTTTTAGAGTCTGTTTATCCGGGAAGATTTCAGATCGAATACCGCAGAGATTATGCGGATTATGTATATGAAGCAGAAAAGCTTGCAAAATTGTCCGGAAAGAAATATCATGGAAAGAAGAATCATACGAACAAGTTCAAAAAGCTCTATCCAAACTGGCAGTATGAGAGTCTGAACGATTCCAATGCAGAAGAATGTTTCCAGATGGCACTGAAATGGAGAAACCAAAATGGCTGCGAAGAAGATCCGGAGAAAAACAGTGAGATGTGTGTCACGTTAAATTCACTGAGACTGTACAAGGAACTGGAACTTTGCGGCGGAGTGCTTCGCGCAGAAGGAAAAGTGGTTGGTTTTTCCATTGGAGAGTCAGTGTCGGATGATACGTTTGTTGTTCATATTGAAAAGGCATTTGCAGATGTACCGGGAGCATATCCGATGATCAATCAGCAGTTTGTGGAACATGAAATGCAGGGATTCTCCTACGTAAACCGAGAAGAGGATATGGGTGCGGAGGGACTTCGCAGTGCAAAGAAATCCTACCATCCGATTTTTATGGTAGAAAAAGGCATTGTGACAGAGAAAGGAGAATAACAGCATGATTTCAGAGAAAATGAAAGGATATGTGGAGAATGGTTCCGCAATCCGTGCCATGTTCGAAGAGGGAAAGAAGATGGCAGACCGGTTTGGTGCAGAAAATGTATATGATTTCAGCCTTGGCAATCCAAATGTACCGGCACCTGCAGAAGTAAAAAATGCAATCGGAGGAATTCTGGAAAACGAAGATGCACTGATGGTACATGGTTATATGAACAATGCAGGTTATGAGGATGTAAGAGAGGCCGTTGCAGCGTCTTTGAACCAGCGCTTTGAAACGGATTTTCACAAGGAAAATATTCTTATGACAGTAGGGGCAGCCGGCGGCATGAATGTCCTGATGAAAACTTTATTGAATCCAGGAGATGAAGTACTGACATTTGCACCTTATTTTGGCGAATACCGTGCCTATGTGACCAATTATGATGGTATTTTAAAAGAAGTAGCGCCGGATACAGAGACTTTTCAGCCAAATCTTGGAGAATTCGAGCAGATGTTGAATGAAAAGACAAAAGCAGTGATTGTCAATACACCAAACAATCCGACCGGAGTAGTCTATTCAGAAGAAACTATCAGAAAAATGGCAGCGATTCTTGAAAAAAAGCAGAAAGAGTACGGAATCAGCATTTATCTGATTTCTGACGAACCTTATCGTGAACTGGCTTATGACGGTGTGAAAGTACCGTATCTTACGAAATATTATGACAATACGATTGTTGGTTATTCTTTCAGTAAGTCGCTGTCACTGCCGGGAGAGCGCATCGGCTATCTGGTCATGCCGGATGCCCTGGACGGCGCAGAAGAAATCATTGCGGCAGCAGCCGTTGCGAACCGTATCCTTGGATATGTCAATGCTCCGTCCCTGTTTCAGAGGGTGATCGCAAAATGCCTGGATGCAAAAGTGGATCTGGAATATTACAATCGCAACCGTGAGACGCTGTATAACGGACTTCAGAGGGCAGGGCTTACCTGCATTAAACCGGAAGGGGCTTTTTATCTGTTTGTTAAATCACCGGTTGCAGATGAAAAAGAATTCTGCCGCAAAGCGAAGAAATATCACATTCTTATGGTGCCGGGAAGCTCGTTTGCGTGCCCGGGATATGTAAGACTGGCATACTGCGTTTCTTATGAAACCATTGTAAATGCACTGCCGAAATTTGAAGAACTGATGAAAAATTATCCTGAAAAATAAGATTATAAGAGAGTAGAAGTACGGATGAGGAGGATCTAACATGAAGGCCTGGGAGAAAAATATCAGAAAAGTAGTTCCATATGTTCCGGGAGAACAGCCAAATCAGATTGGCATGATCAAATTAAATACCAATGAAAACCCGTATCCACCGGCACCTGGGGTGCAGGAAGCGATCAAAAACCTGGATGATAAGAGGATGCGCCTTTATCCGGATCCGACCGCAGAGGCACTGGTAAATGAACTTGCGGCATTTTATCATCTGGATAAGAACCAGATTTTTGTCGGAGTCGGCTCAGATGATGTGCTGGCAATGTGTTTTCTGACGTTCTTTAATTCGGACCGTCCGGTCTTTTTCCCGGATATCACCTATTCTTTTTATGATGTATGGGCAGATGTATTTCGGATTCCGTACGAGTGCCAGCCGCTTGATGAGGATTTTCAGATTGAAAAAGAAGATTATTACCGTGCAAACGGCGGTGTGATCTTTCCAAATCCAAATGCACCGACCGGGATAGAACAAGATCTTTCTGATATAGAAGATATTTTAAAACACAATCAGGATGTGATCGTGATCGTGGATGAAGCTTATATTGATTTTGGCGGACGATCCGCACTGGAACTGATCGACCGTTATGATAATCTTCTGGTGGTACAGACATTTTCAAAATCACGCTCTCTGGCCGGAATGCGCATCGGATACGCATTTGGCAATAAGTATCTGATCAAATATCTGAATGATGTAAAGTATTCTTTCAATTCTTATACCATGAACTATCCGTCACTGGTGATCGGAAAGGCAGCACTGGAAGACCGTGCATATTTTGAAGAGACAAAAGCAAAGATCATTGCGACAAGAGAGCGTGTAAAAGACGAACTTGCCGAACTTGGATTTAAATTTGGGGATTCCAAAGCGAACTTTTTATTTATCACACATGAAAAAGTGGCAGCAAGAGAATTGTTTGAGGCACTGAAGATTAAAAAGATCTATGTGCGCTATTTTAATAAACCGCGGATTGATAATTATCTGCGTGTTACGATCGGAACGGATGAAGAAATGGATGCGTTTGTGACATTTCTGAGAAAATATCTTTCAGAGAGGGAGTAAGATGAACGAAGATAATGAAATCTATGGAAGTTTTGCTTATGTTTATGATAAGTTCATGGATAATGTCCCTTATGAAAAATGGAGCGAGTATGTGCAGTCTCTTTTAAAAGAATATGGGATCGAGGAGGGACTGGTGCTGGATCTGGGATGCGGAACGGGCAGCCTGACGGAGCTTCTGGCAGATGCCGGATATGATATGATCGGTGTGGATCTGTCACCGGATATGCTGGATATTGCCATGGAAAAACGCGAACATTCCGGCAATTCAATACTTTATCTTTTACAGGATATGCGGGAATTTGAACTGTACGGAACCGTGCGGGCGGTAGTCAGCATCTGTGATTCGATGAATTATCTGCCGGAGGAAGAAGATTTTCTGCAGACACTGCGGCTGGTCAATAATTATCTGGATCCGGAAGGAATTTTCATTTTTGATCTGAACACACCTTATAAGTACCGGGAACTGATCGGAGCTGCAACGATTGCGGAAAACCGGGAAGATGCCAGCTTTATATGGGAAAATACCTGGTATGAAGAAGAACAGGTCAATGAATACGACCTGACGATTTTTGCCAGAACAGAGGGTGGATTCTATCAGAAATTTCAGGAAACACATTATCAGCGGGCATACAGCCTGGAAACGGTAAAAGAGTTGATCAGGCAGTCGGGAATGGAATTTGTTGCAGCGTATGATGCATTTACAAGAGAACCGGTCAGGGAGAACAGCGAACGGATCTATGTGATCGCACGGGAAAAAGGCAAGCACAGACAGTAACAGAAAGAAAAGATTTACAGAGAGGAAAAAATAATGGCAGATTATATAGTAAGAGCGACAGCAGCAGACAGTCAGATCCGTGCTTTTGCAGCGACGACAAGAGAAATGACAGAATATGCAAGAAAGGTCCATGAGGAAAGTCCGGTTGCCTGTGCGGCACTTGGAAGGCTGATGACTGCAGGAGCGATGATGGGGGCAATGATGAAGGGAGACAAAGACCTTCTGACCCTGCAGATCCGGGCAGACGGTCCTCTGCGTGGAATGACAGTGACGGCGGATGCAAAGGGAAATGTTAAAGGATTTGCCGGAAACCCACAGGTGATGCTGCCGCCGAATCCACAGGGCAAACTGGATGTAGGAGGAGCAGTCGGAAACGGAATTTTGAATGTGATCAAAGACATGGGGATGAAAGAGCCATATGTCGGACAGGTAGGGTTACAGACAGGAGAAATCGCAGAAGATCTTACTTATTATTTTGCAACTTCTGAGCAGGTAGCATCTTCCGTCGGACTGGGAGTTCTGATGAACCATGATAATACGGTGCGGCAGGCGGGAGGATTTATTATCCAGTTGATGCCATTTACCGATGAAAAAGTGATCGATGCGCTGGAAAAGAAACTTTCCAATGTAAAATCGGTGACTTCCATGCTGGATGCCGGTATGACACCGGAAGATATTTTAAAAGAGCTGCTGGGGGATTTCGGACTGGAGATCATGGAAAAAACGGAAACTCGGTTTGCCTGCAACTGTTCAAAAGAACGGATGGAAAAAGCACTGATCAGTATCGGAAAAAAAGATCTGGAAGAAATGATACAGGATGGAGAACCGATTGAAATGAACTGTCATTTCTGCAATTCTCACTATACCTTTGAAGTTCCGGAACTGAAAAAAATCCTTGCGATGGCGAAGAAACGTTAAGTGATATAAAAGGAGGCGAAAAGGCATGAGGGATGGTTTTATAAAGGTTGCCGCAGTTACGCCGGATATCCGGGTTGCAGACTGCGAATACAATGCAGAGCAGATCTGCATCAGAATGAAAGAAGCGGCGCAAAAAGGCAGTAAGATCATAGTGTTTCCGGAACTCTGTATTACCGGCTACACCTGCGGGGATCTGTTCTGGCAGGAGGTTCTTTTAAACGGTGCAAAAGAGGCACTGGAAAAGATCCGCAGATACAGTGAAGAAATCGATGCACTGGTCTTTGTGGGACTGCCATGGGAAGTAAAAGGGAAACTTTACAATGTGGCAGCAGTCATCAGCCGCGGGAAGCTTCTGGGGTTGGTGCCAAAGAAAAATCTTCCGAATTATTCAGAATTTTATGAAAGACGTCATTTTGAACCAGCAAAAGAAGAACTGGATCATATCGAATATCCGGGAGCAGAGCAGAGCGAATGGATTCCGTTTGGAATCCGGCAGATTTTTTACTGTCCGCAGGTGGAAGGCCTGACCGTTGCGGCAGAAATCTGCGAAGATCTCTGGGTGCCGGATCCGCCGAGCATCCACCATGCCATTGCCGGAGCCGATATCATCGTCAATCTTTCTGCAAGTGATGAAATCACCGGAAAAGACGGGTATCGCAGAAACCTGGTCAGCGGTCAGTCAGCCCGTCTGGTGTGCGGATATATTTATGCGGATGCAGGAGAAGGAGAGTCTACGACCGATCTTGTTTTTGCAGCACATAACCTGATTGCAGAGAATGGAATTATCCTGGCACAGTCCGGACGTTTTGAAAATGAGATTGTGACTGCGGATCTGGACATCAATCGGATCCGTGCAGAGAGAAGAAGGATGACGACCTATCCTGTGGCACAGGAAGAATATGAATGGACAGAGTTTTCTCTTGCCCTGGATATCACAAAACTGGAGCGAACCTTTGTGCGGACACCGTTTGTACCACAGGATAAGAATGACAGGGAAAGACGTTGTGAAGAAATCCTGTCGATACAGGCAATGGGACTGAAAAAGCGTCTGATGCATACGGGCTCCAAAAGCCTGGTGGTCGGTATTTCCGGCGGACTGGATTCCACGCTGGCACTGCTTGTGATGGCAAGAGCCTGTGATATGGCAGGAATCGCAAGAGAGAACATCCTTTCCGTGACAATGCCATGTTTTGGAACAACAGACCGGACTTATCAGAATGCCTGTGAGCTGACCAGAAGGCTTGGAGCTGCTTTGAAAGAAGTGGATATCAAGCCTTCTGTGACACAGCATTTTCTGGATATCGGGCAGGATATGGAGCAGCATGATGTCACTTATGAAAATGGACAGGCAAGAGAGCGTACGCAGGTACTGATGGATATTGCCAACAAAAATAACGGTATGGTCATCGGAACAGGTGATATGTCAGAGCTGGCACTTGGGTGGGCAACGTATAACGGAGATCATATGTCCATGTACGGTGTCAATGCTTCTGTTCCAAAGACACTGGTACGCCATCTGGTGCGTTACTGTGCAGATACCTGCAAGGATCGCTATCTGGGAGATGTTTTGTATGATATCCTGGATACACCGGTCAGTCCGGAACTGCTTCCGCCGGAAGATGGAAAAATTTCCCAGAAAACAGAAGATCTGGTAGGACCATACGAACTTCATGATTTCTTTCTGTATTATGTACTGCGTTTTGGCTATGCACCAGCAAAGATTTACCGTATTGCAAGAGAGTCTTTTGCGGACATTTATGAGGAAGAAGTCATTCTCAGGTGGCTGAAAAAATTTTACTGGAGATTTTTCTCACAGCAGTTTAAACGCTCCTGTCTTCCGGATGGACCGAAAGTAGGATCTGTGGCAGTGTCACCAAGGGGTGATCTTCGTATGCCGAGTGATGCCTGTGTCCGCCTCTGGCAGAAAGAACTTGAAAATCTATAAACTGTATGTTGCATAAAAAAATAGTGTTTGACATACGGAAAGATTTTCAGTATACTGGAACTATAGAAAGCGTTGAAATATGAAAAGCAAAGAAGGAGGTGCCGGGCTGCACCTACCTTCGTGCTTTTGCCAGAGAGTTCTGGATCGCCTGAAACAACATTTCAGAAGTATATTTATTCTCACGGGAGCAAGTAATCCCATCTAAGGACTGTGTCTGACAGATTTGTCTGGACAGTTCATCCAATGAAGGTTCTACCAGCGGAAATGCGGCTGTAACCGATTCCCCAAGATTTACAAGACGAATATGACGGATTTTATCCGAATCCACAGCAACTTCTATATCTGCATAGTGATCAGATACAGACACACAGGAGGTATAGATGCCCGGTGTGTACGATGCGGCAGAGGTCTGTTCTGTGCTGCTTTCTTTTTCAGAAGGTATTTCTGTGGATGACTGTGATCCTGATTCCTTCGGATGAAACATGAGGAACAGAAGAAGCAGAAGTGTGATGATCAGCAGGGCAAAAATGGCGGTATAAATGAGTTCTCTCATGCGCAGAACAACGATTTTAGGTTTTGACATAGGATTTCCTTTTTTGTTTTTAACAGTATATTTTCAAATGCTTCTCTATATGACGTATATCTTAAGGCAGATTCTGCAGTGGCAGAAAAAGAAAGGAGAAGACAGAAATGAAAGGAACAGCAAAAAGGATTCTGGCATTGCTGCTGGCGATGCTCTGTCTGGTCAGTACGCCGCTTACGACTTATCAGACCGCAGATGCGGGCAGTATTACATGTCAGGAAGAAAGTGAAAGGATTTCAGAGCAGGAGTCAGAAAGAACAGAAAAGAAGGAAGAAGAAACGCAAAAGTGGACACAGGAGATAGAAAGTGAACGAAATACCGGGTCAACGGTGGAAACAGGAGGATCAGAGGCAGAAAAGCCAAAAGAGACAGAAGAAAGAAAAGAGTCAGGGAAAAACATTTCCCGTCCGGAAAGGAAGCAAAAACTACAAGAAAAGCAGCCAAGAGCGGACATTGGACTGGAAGCAGAAAGCATGTATCTGAAAGCCCGTGCAAAGGGTGTGGCTCTGAATAAGGCTTCCGGTGTGACGGTAGGAAATGTAAAGACACAGCTCCCGCAGGGGTATGAAGCCTATGTGCGAAAAATCGCACAGTGTCAGATCAATTTTAAAGATAAAACATTTGTGCCGGACAGTGGACCGCTGAAAGGCAATACGGACTGTGTCATGCTTGGCCGCAACGACAAAAATAAATATTATGCATGGTACCGCAAAAGTATCTATTATAAAAACTTCTGGGTGGATATCAAGATGACGCTGACGGAATATGAGTACCGCGATGGCGCCTATTTTCGGTTTATCGATACACGTCCCGGAATTGAATGTTATAAACTGGAGTGGGCAGAGACCAGGATGGAGTTTTTCCGTTCTGACACTGGAGAACCGGTAGTGATACAGGGATATGTGACCTTTAAGGACATTGATCTGTTTCAGGGTATTGTTTTGAAGCAGGGATTTGGGCAGGTATATGCCCGCGAAGAAGCAGTGGGACATTTAAAGACTGCTGTTCTGGATGGAAGCAATTACTATTTTGATACTTCCGGAAAAAATCAGAGCGATTCGGATATCCGTTACATGATCTCTGCACTGGTTTCCGGACCGGCGGCAGTTTCCATCTTTACGTTTGTACGTCCCCAAAATGATATCGGGACATCGACGACACCATCGGGTGGAATTTCGGCAAAGGCATATAAGATTTTTGCAAGCAGGCATCCACATATTGAAAAGCTTGTTTCTGATCGTGATGAGAAACGGGCAGCTTCCAATCTGTTGGATAATAAAGATGAAGTATATACTTATATATTGAGAACCATGGTTCCACTTGAAAGTGAGGAGACTTTTTACAGGGATCTGAGTATTCAGGACCGGCTTGATGATTTCCTGGAAGTAAAAGGGGTATCGGTCCTGGATGAAAATGGCAGAGATGCATCCGGATTCTGGAATATTCAGGCTGGAAATGCGTTTGCCGCACAGTGCAGGAATATAAAGAATGCAGATTTTTACGGGCATACGTATGAGTTTCATATCAGCGTAGGTGTACGCAAAAATATCGATCTTACGAAACGGTGGGACGAAGCACAGAAAAGTGCGGTGATCCGAAATCAGGCAAGTGCAAGCTCGGATGGGGTGACGCTACAGTCCGGCATTACCGTGACCAGAATTTTACCGGTTGCTTCTTCCGTTCTGGTCGAAAAGAGAGATGCACGGACAAAGGAAAAGCTTCCGGGTGCAGAATTTGCAGTGTACGAATGGAATGGAAGCAGTTATGAGGGCAGTCCGGCTGTAACGCTGAAAAATGAGCAGACTGGAATTTATCAAAGCGGCAATGTGCTGTATTACAGTGCAAAAAATCAGGGAAAATTTAAAATTGTGGAAGAAAAAGCACCACAGGGATATGAAAAGAACGGCTGGGAGCGGACTTTTGTGATTTCCGGATTTGAAAAGAAAGAAGTGACTTATCGGGAAGAGGAAGCATGCAGCAACCCGCCGCTCTGGATTGAAGTGTCAGTGCATAAGAAAGACATCGAGACAGGAAAACCGCTTTCAGAAGTACCTTTTTCGATATATCAATGGAGTGATACAAAACAGGAGTATGTGCCTTATGAGAATCTACAGGAGATAAAAACAGATCAGAACGGCGCGGCAAAGACAGAAAGATTATATTACAACAGGGAGAATAAAGGAAAATTCCGTCTGCAGGAGAAGAAGGCAAAAGAATATTATTTTGGAGATTTTGCCGGGCAGGATTCGGAGCGTGGAAAGAAAAACTATGATTTTCAGATTACAGAGCAAAATGCCGGACAGACACTGGAACTGACCAATACGGAAAAGAAAAACGGATTTTTTAATACGCCGCAGAAGGCGGCGATCGCTGTGAAAAAAACGGGCGAAGTTTTAAAAGGGGCAAAAGAAAAAGAAGACGGTGTTGTATTTGTCTATGAAGAACGTGTGCAGGAAGGAGCACACTATGAAATTGTAGCGGCAGAAGATATTTATAAGGCGGACGGTATTACACTTGCATTCCGAAAAGGAGAATGTGCAGACAAGATCGTGACCGGAAAAGATGGAAAAGCAGTCAGCAAAATGCTGTATCTCGGAAAATATCACGTGATCGAAACAAAGGCGCCGCAGGGATTGGTGCGAAAGAAAACACCTGCAGAAAATACCAGGACGGTAACATTGTCTTATCGTGGAGAAAATGTCCGGGAGTATGTAAGTGAAGAAGTCGTTTTTCGCAACGAACGTCCAAAAGCAGACGTAAAAGTATGGAAAAAAGAATCCGGCAGTGAGACAGGGCTTCAGGGTGCCAGGTTTGGATTGTATGCGGCAGAACTAATCCTTGCGGACGGAAATGTGGCAGCCGTAAAAGACCAGCTTCTGGAAACGGCAGTCAGCAGGAGGGACGGAAGCTGTCTGTTTCAGGCAGATATACCTTGTGGATATCAGTACTATGTGAAAGAAATCCAGGCACCGGTAAATTATTATAAGCAGACGGAGAAAGGACGTTATACTTTTTCCTGGAGTTATGAGAACGATGAAACAGCACGCTATTCGTTTCCGGGCATCAAAGCAGAGCAGGAAGCAGTCTTTTATAATCAGGAGGTCAAAGCGGATATTTCCCTGAAAAAAATTGATGCACAGAGCGGAAAATCCGTTCCGCAGCAGATGGCATCCCTGAAAGGAGCCGTCTATGGACTTTATGCCAGAGAAGCAGTTTTTTCAGCAGATGGTCTTGGAACGCTGCGTTACGCGAAAGGTGCAGAAGTAGCAAGAAAAGAAACAGATGAGGAAGGAACACTTTGTTTTGAAAAGGTACCGCTTGGAAAGTATGAGATCCGGGAGATCAAAGCCTCCGAAGGCTATCTGGCAGATCCAAAAGTCTATCCGGTAGACTGTGAATACGAAGGTCAGGAGCAGGCTGTTGTCAAAAGAAGTGTAACGAGCAGAGAAAAGATCCGGACGCAAACGGTCACCTGCTTTAAACTGACGGGAGACAATAAGGAAACGGATCTGGAATGGATGAAAAACGCCGGATTTTCGCTGTTCAGTGTATCGGAACTGGAGCAGGGAGGATATCTGAAAAAGGGAAGCAGCCTGCTCCTGCAAGATTCACAACTGGTGCAGCAGGTCATTGATCTGTATCGCGATAAAGATACCCTGTGCTATGATAAAATGAAAGAATTGAAGACGGCACAGTATTATGATGAGCTGGGCAATGCCAAAAGAGTGGCAGAGCAGTTTTCAGATGAAAAAGGAATCGTAACCTTTCGGGCACTTCCATATGGAAAATATATTCTGGCAGAGACAAGCGTTCCGGCAGGTAAAATGGCAGCAGCACCAAAAGTGATCACGGTAACATCCGATGAGAACGACGGCGAAGTGGAAGGCGATGGAAAGGGAATTCCAATGCCGGATTTTGCGATCTGGGATCAGCCGGAAGTCAGCTATCTGAAAATCTGGAAAAAGGATGCAGCAACCGGAAAAGTTGTCACAAAACCAGGTGCAAGATATGTTATTCACGACATAGAAGGAGCTTATTTTAACTGGTATATGAAAGATAAGACAAGTGAAGAACGTGTCGATTATATCAACCGTTTCGGAAATCTGGTTGTTTCCTATACAAACGGTGAAATGATGGGTTCCTATGAAAACCCATATGAAACAACTGTGCGCAGAGACGGGGACGGACATGTGACGGGAACTTATGTCACAACAACGGATGCACTTCCGGCAGGGCTTTATATTCTGGAGGAAGCAGAAGCACCGGAAGGATATATCAGGCAGGGAGCAGAAGGACGTTACCGCCAAAGAGATGGAGTCAGCTTTTTTGAAGTAGACAAAAACCAGATATCGGAAATGCAGAAAATGCATGAACTTCAGATAAAAAAGGAAGATATCGGAAAATGGGAGATGGCAGATGCAGCTTCAAAGGACAGAAGAGTACGTATACAGATCGGTTCCGAAGATGCACTGACAGGATATGACAGGCTGGCTGGAGCATTTGTAACAGAAGCCATTCAGGAAAACGAACCCGCAGTGGGGAAAATCAGTGTATATACCGAAGGAGAGCGTGTAAGGGCATATCAGAAAGAGAAGGGATTTACTTACGAATGTGTACCTTTGGAAGGAAATATCTTTACAGTGCGTGCAGCAGAAGATATTTATTCTGCCGAAGGGGCAGAAAACCGAACCTTGCTTTTTGCAAAAGGAAGTGTGGTAACGGAACTGAAAACTGATCAACAGGGAAAAGCATGCAGCGAAACGATAAAAGCAGCCGGATGGGAATGGTATGGTCTGCCGGTTGGCCATTATACGATTGAACAGACACAGGCAGCAGATGGATATGCTCTGACAGAGGAAAATAAAAAGCCAAGAGCGTTTGCAGTCACGTATGCCGGTCAGGAAGTACCCATTCTGTATCACAGCGAAGCTTATGAGATACCAAGACAGCGTCCGGAAATACGGACAGAAAAATACGATATCGAAAGCAAAGAAAAGCTTTCCGGTGCAGTGTTTGGACTGTATACCGGTCAGAATATCATGGCAGAAGACCAGAAAACCATTCTTGTTCCAAAAGATACACTGCTGACCTGCGCAGAGACAAGAGAAGGTGTGGATGAGGCAGAAGAAGCGCTGTTTGATATGGATCTGCCGCTGGGAGTTTACTATGTAAAGGAAGAAAAAGCACCGGAGGGATATTACCGTTCAGATAAAAAGAATATGGTGGATGCAAGGAGCTTTGAAAATACGTTGATCCGGAAAAATTATCAGACAGTTTTTGAAAATCGAAAAACCATGCTTCAGGTCAATTTTATGGATTACGATACGGAAGTGGAGCTGGACGGTGTGACATTTCGCATTCTGGATGCAGATGGAAATACGGTCAGCAGCCAGGTGAGTGTTCACAATGGAAATACGTGGATCCGGGGACTGAACATCGGCGAGACTTATATTATAGAAGAGACAAAAGTACGTCCCGGATATCGTATGGAGATACTGGAAAAAGAAAACTACGAATCCCCTTATAAAAAACAGGGATATCGAAAGGACGGACTGTTTTTTGACGGAAAAGAATGTAAGCTGCTGCAGTGCGGAAAAAACAGGGCAAAGATCATGCTTACAGATGAAGAGAGCGTACAGTATGTAAGTCTGTTTAATCAGGCAGTCTTTGGAAAACTGAAGATTGAGAAAAAAGGAGAGGTGCCAAAGACCAGTATTGTGAAAGGAAAATTAGAGCAGATCGCTTACGAAAACAAAGGACTTCCGGGAGCGGAATATGATATATCGGCAGAGGAAGTGATCGCACATCCGGATGGGTACAGCAAAGCCCTGTATCAGGCGGGAGAAAAGCTCGGCCATGTGATTACAGACAAAGATGGAAAGGCATATATGGAAGAGATTCCGCTTGGAAACTACCAGGTTACAGAAACCAGGGCACCGAAAGGGTATGTCAGAAGTGCAGATCAGGCATCAAAGCTTGTGCAGATGAACTGGAAGGAAAGTAGGGATACGGAACTGGTTGCAGAAGTTCTTTTCTTAAATGAACGTCAGAAACCGGATATCGGACAGGATCCGAAAGAACCGGAAAACGGAAAAGTAGTCAATCCGCAATGGAAAGGGAAGAGCGGTATCTATAAGGTCTGCATAGACGGAGAAAAACAAAGTCAGGCAAAAGGGGCAGAGTTTACCCTTTATGCAAAAGAAGATGTAACGGATGCGGAAGGAAAGATTGTGATACCTGCAGGTACACAAATAGAACAGGCAGTTTCCGATGACAGTGGAAGGGCAGCTTTTGCAGCGGATCTTCCGATGGGAGTCTATATGGTGAAAGAAACCAGGGCACCGGAGGGATATTACCTTTCCAATGCGGAAGTAATCTTTGATTTTGAACAGTATAAAGACAAAGATCAGATTGCAATCGTGCGTATGCAGGGCGAGATCAGAAATGCAGCAACCAGAGTGCGGCTTTTTCTGAAAGATGATCATACTGGAAAAGAACTGGCAGGCGCAAAACTGCAGATTATGGATGAAGAAGGAAAAGTACATACGGCAGTCAGCACGACCAACAGCGAAGGAGAGGGTATGGAGATTCTGGGACTGGAACCGGAAAAGAAATACCGTATTGTGGAGATCATGCCGCGAAGTGGATATCATAAAGAGATACTTATACCGAAAACGATGCAGGGAAAACTGAAAAAACTGGAGCAGAACAGGGTAGAATTTTCCCTGCCGCAGATTTTTTCTCAGGATAATATGGATAACATTCCAAAACCAGTGAAGCTGGAACTTGAGAATGCTTTTCTGACGGGAACGTTAAGAGTAGAAAAAACAGGGGAAATCCTGGATGGGGCAGAACGGAAGGCAGGATTTGCTGAAACATTATGGAATCAGATCAAAACATGGTTTCTTTATAAGAGTGGAAAACTGGAAAATACCGAATTTACCATAACAGCGCAGGAAGATATCATCCATCCGGATGGTGTGACCGGCATTCTCTATCATGCCGGCGATATTGTAGAGTATCAGGTAAGAGGCGATGAGAAAAAACAGGCAAAAGGAAGGACAGATCAAGGTGGTATCCTGGAATTTGCAGAAATGTATCTCGGAAAGTATAGACTTTCGGAGACAAAAGAACCGGAAGGTTATCAGAAGGCAAAAGAACCGCTGCTCGTTACGCTGGCAGAAGCAGATGGAAAAGCAGAACAGGTTTTAAAAGAAATTTCTGTTTATAATGAACGCCGGAAAGTAAAAATCGAAGTTCAGAAAAAAGAAAAAGAAAAGCCGGAAAAAGTACTGGAAGGCGCAGTTTTCGGGTTGTATGCCGCACAGGATATCTGCACCAGAGAAGGGGTAAAGCTTCTGGAAAAAGAAACCCTGCTGGAAACACAGCGTAGTGACCGGAATGGAAAGGCAGTATTTGAAAGTGACCTTCCGACCGGAAAGTATAAAGTATGTGAGATCAGTGCACCGGATGGCTATATCAAAAGCATGCAGGAAATTGAAGTGGATGCTTCCTGGAAAGAAGATCAGCAGATACAGACGTTTGAGCTGGTGTTTGAAAATCAGATCACAAAAACACAGATTCGCAAAAAAGCGGAAGATACACAGGAGGCACTGGCAGGTGCAAAACTGGCACTTTACCAGGACCAGACATGTATCGAGAGCTGGATAAGTGACAAAGTCCCACATATTATCGAAGGACTGCATATCGGAGAAACGTATACACTGCGGGAATTGGAACCGGCACCAGGTTATGTGACGGCAGAAGATCAGAATTTTACCGTAGAAGCAAAAGAAGAGGCGGAGTATGCAGCGCAGGAGATTGAAATGACAGATGCACCTGCAGAAATCTGTATTTCTGTCTTTGAAACAGATGGTGACCGGAAATTATCCCTTGGAAATGTAAAAGCACATCTGGAGATGGCGGACGGTGAAAAGGTGTCAAAAGAAAACAATCCTTCCGGGAAAGACGGTTTCTGGCAGTCGGAAAAAGGAAAGGAAGAATACTGGAAAAAAATTCCGGTTGGAACATATCGGGCGGTTGTCGATGAAGTGCCGGAAGGTTACGTGCGTCCGCAGCCGGTAGAAATTGAAGTAAAAGATACTGCCAATCTGCAGAAATTTGAAATTCTTGTACAGCCGATCTGCATCCGCATCACAGGTTATGCATTTTTGTCAGAAGCTTCCGAAAAGCCGGATCAGAAAACTATGCAGAAAGGGATTTTCTCTTATCTGAAAGGAGTATATGGAGAAAAAGCAGTGGAACTGCCGCACGTCTATACGCATGTTCCGGCAGGAGACTATCAGATAAAAACAGACAGCGTACCGGCAGGCTATGTGCTTCCGAAAGAAACGAATATTACGGTAAGAAAAGATACGGAGCAGATCCAGGATTTTGATGTGGATATCCGTCCGACGGTTATTAAAATCCTGGCAGTGGACAAACAAACGCAAAAAGTACTGGACGGAGTAAAAGCAGATGTTCTGGATGAGAATGGAACACGTGTATGGAAGAACCTGACGCTCAGAGCATTAAAGGAGAAGGTTGTTCCGGCATGGTATACCATTCAGGTGAAGAAAGTGCCAAAAGGTTATCAGAAGCCGGAAAACAAAAAAATCCAGGTGAAAGCAGTAACCAGTGTTCAGAAATTTAAGATTGAACTGAAAAAAGAAGAAAGTGTAACCGGATTGAAAACAGATGACGATACCGGAAAGAGCAGTACGATGGTGACGGAGCGTGGAAATGGCAGTATTACAGGAGAAGAACAGAATATATCGGGTGGCAGAGAAGCAGAAACGGCTGCAAAGACAGGAGATGCTTCCTGGATGGAAATGTGGATCTGTGCGGCAGTTATGGCAATGAGCGGTGTGACACTTTATATTCTGCGGAAAGGAAAAAAATTTCCAAAAAAAGAATAAAACAAGAAAAAGGAGAGATAATCAGAATAGTGAGTAATAAGTGAGGTGACAATGTGGGAAAGAAACTATCGACAAGTCTGGAGGAAAATCAGAAATACTTTCAGAACAAGCTGAGGATTGAAAAAAATTTTGACATTATCAGCAGAAGCACACGCATTGCAGACAGGCGGGCATGCTACTATTTTATTGACGGATTTATAAAAGAGGCAATCGCAGAAAAACTGCTGGAGTTTTTTTACTCTGTGACACCGGAGGATCTGCCGGAAGACAGTGAGGAACTGTCCAGGGATGCAATGCCTTATATTGAAGTAGAACTTTTAGAAGACTGTGAGCAGATCGTGACACAGATACTTTCCGGTGTTATGTGCTTTTTTATTGATGGGTATTCCAGGTGTTTTGCGATCGACTGTCGGACTTATCCGATGCGCAGTGTGGAAGAGCCGGATAAAGACAAGGTACTGCGCGGACCGCGGGATGGTTTTGTAGAGACCGTAGTTTCCAATACCGCTCTGATACGAAGAAGGATAAGAAGTCCGCAGTTGTCCATGGAAATGAAAAGTATAGGAAAGATTTCACACACGGATGTGGTTCTGGTATATATGGAAGACCGCGTGGATCAGAAGTTTCTGGAGCAGTTGAAAGACAGAATGGAAAGGATAAAGACGGATTCGCTTGCCATGAATCAGGAAAGCCTTGCCGAGTGCCTTTATCCGTATAAATGGTATAATCCGTTTCCAAAGTTTAAGTATACGGAACGTCCGGATACAGCGGCAGCAGAGATTATGGATGGGAAAATCGTGTTGCTGACAGATAATTCTCCTGCAGTCATGATCCTTCCGGTATCCATGTTTGATGTTATGGAAGAGGCAGATGATTTTTATTTCCCACCGGTGACCGGGACATATCTGCGGCTGACCAGACTTGCGATAGCACTTCTTACCCTGCTTCTGACACCGGGCTGGCTGCTGCTTTTGCAGAATCCGCAGTGGATCCCGCCGGAATTTTCTTTTATTCAGATCAGCGGAGAGGTTTATGTGCCGGTGATTGCGCAGCTTCTGATTCTGGAATTTGCTATCGATGGTTTAAAACTGGCGGCGATCAATACACCGGGGATGCTGACGACACCACTGAGCGTGATCGCAGGTCTTGTAGTCGGGGAATTTGCAGTCAAATCTGGATGGTTTAATGCGGAAACAATGCTGTATATGGCATTTGTTGCAATTGCAAATTATACGCAGGCAAGTTATGAACTGGGGTATGCACTCAAGTTTATGCGGATCCTGATCCTGATCTTGACGGCGGTATTCGGACTTGCAGGTTATATGACAGGCATTCTGATAAGTTTTCTGAGTATGCTGTTTAATCGCACGGTTTCCGGAAAGAGTTATCTGTATCCACTGATTCCGTTTGACAGGAAACAACTGGCAAGAAGAATCTTTCGAAAGAGGATCGCTTATGAAGTACATGACAGTGAATAAAAAAAGAAGTTTAGATGCATATTAGAACTGAGAGCGGCAAGCTCCGATAAAAAGAACAGAAAAGGAGTCGAGAGATATGAAGAAACGGAAAATACTGGCAGTTTTGGGCATGGCATTCTGCCTGATGGGAATGACGGGATGTTCCGGAAAGGGAAATACATCTATGACAACACAGACAGAAAGCAATATGCAGTCTGAAAGTGCAGCACAGACAGAAAGTGCAGCACAGACAGAAAGTGCAGCACAAAAAGAAAGCAGCGGACAGAACGCAGAGAACCGCTCAACGGAAAAGAATTCTGAAACAAATCAAGGGCGAAAAACAGATGGAACAGGAGGAATTCTCGATGATGCCGGAAATGTGGTAAGAGATGCCGGAGATGCAGTTGGAGATGCGGTCGATGACCTGACCGGGGAGAGTACAGGGAACACACAGGAGAACAGAACAGAGGAAGAATGATACGTTTTTGATTCTGAAAAACTATCATGTGGGATGTGCAGGAATCCAAAAGACAGGAAGTATCCGGATCCTGCAGCAGCCCGCAGAGCTTCAGGGGAAAGGTTACGCTGGACAAAAGAAATGGAATTTTCTATAATGGTCAGAGGAAAGTATCTGAAATTACAGAGGAAGAAAAGAGGATAAGCCAAATGAGATTTCGGCCATGTATTGATATACATAATGGAAAAGTAAAACAAATTGTTGGCGGCAGCCTGAAAGACGAAGGGGATCAGGCGAAAGAAAATTTTGTATCTGAGCAGGATGCTGCTTTTTTTGCGGAAAAATACCGGAAAGACGGTGTTTTGGGAGGACATGTGATCCTGTTGAATGCGAAAGATTCACCATGGTATCAGAAAACGAAGGAACAGGCAAAGCTGGCACTTCAAACCTATCCGGGAGGTCTGCAGGTCGGGGGTGGTATTACAGATGAAAATGCAAAGGAATTTTTAGCTGCAGGAGCTTCTCATGTGATCGTTACCAGTTTTGTCTTCCGCGATGGGAGATTTCAGGAAGAAAATCTGAAAAAACTGCTGAAAAAAATCGGAAAAAAACATCTGGTGCTGGATCTGAGCTGTCGTCAGAAAGAAGGGGATTATTACATTGTAACAGATCGCTGGCAGAAATTTACCAGTGTAAGATTGGATGTTTCTGTACTGGACAAGCTGGCAGGGTACTGTGATGAATTTCTGATCCATGCGGTAGACGTAGAAGGGAAAGCTTCCGGTATCGAAACAGAACTGGTCAAAATGCTCGGAAACTGGAAACAGCTTCCGGTTACTTATGCCGGAGGCGTGGGAAGTTTTCGGGATCTTATGAAACTGAAAGAACTTGGACAGAATCAGGTTGATGTGACGATTGGAAGTGCGCTGGATCTCTTTGGAGGGATGATGGAATATGAGAAAGTTCTGCAGATATGCAGACATTCAGCAGCGGATTCTGATACTTGCCGCATGACGGGAAGCGTTTTGAATATCTGACGTATGAGCGAACTGTTACAAAAAAACTAAAAACTTTGTAAAAAAGATTGAAAATATTGTGGAAAATTGCTATAATACTGTCATAGCAGTTTCAACTGCAAATATAGATGCAAAGGAGTTGGGTATCATGCGTTTTACAATTCGTGGAAAAAATATTGAAGTGACAGAGGGGTTAAGAAGTGCGGTCACTGATAAGCTTGGAAAGCTGGAAAAATATTTCACTCCTGAGACAGAGATTATTGTAACTTTGAGCGTGGAAAAAGAAAGACAGAAAATTGAAGTAACGATTCCGGTAAAAGGAAATATCATCCGTTCCGAACAGGTAAGCAATGATATGTATGTTTCCATAGATCTCGTAGAAGAGGTGATCGAAAGACAGCTTCGCAAATATAAGACAAAGATTATCGGAAAACATAAAGACGGCGGAAACCTTCGCAAAGAATTTATTGAAAAAGAAAACGAAGGAGAAGAAGAGGAAGTAAAGATCATCCGTACAAAACAGTTTGGCATGAAACCGATGTTTCCGGAAGATGCCTGTGTACAGATGGAACTGCTGGGACATAGTTTCTTTGTATTCCGCAATGCAGATACCGATGAGGTAAATGTGGTATACAAGAGAAAAGGAAATACTTACGGATTGATTGAACCGGAGTGCTGAGATAGCAGCAATATAAATGACTAAGATTCAGAAAGAAGAGTAGAGAACTGCCGCAGGATGCAGAGTTTGGCTGTAGATTTTTGGGCTGAGCGCATTGCTGCGGCAGTTTTTTACCATGGTTTTGGGATGTTCATAGGTTATTTACAAAATTTTAATTGTCTATGATAAGAGAAAGTGTTAGAATGGAAATGTTTTTAGGGTAAGTAATGTGATGATTCAGACATCATTTCAGGGTAAAAGGATTTTTAGCCCAATATCATTTGATAGTATAGGAGAAAATAGACGATGAATTTGTTTGAGAAAATGTTCGGTACGCACAGTGAACGTGAAGTAAAGCGAATTATGCCATTGGTTGAAAAGATAGAGAGCCTGCGTCCGACGATGATAGAACTCTCCGATGAGGAACTGCGCGCCAAGACGACAGAATACAAAAAGAGACTGGAAGAAGGAGAGACTCTGGATGATCTTCTGCCGGAGGCTTATGCGACCGTTCGAGAGGCGGCAAGGCGTGTGCTAAATATGGAGCATTACAGAGTACAGTTGATCGGTGGTATTATTCTTCATCAGGGACGTATCGCAGAGATGAGGACCGGTGAAGGTAAAACACTGGTTTCCACACTGCCGGCTTATCTGAATGCACTGGAAGGAAAAGGAGTCCATGTAGTAACCGTCAATGATTATCTGGCACATCGAGATTCTGAATGGATGGGAAAAGTACATGAGTTCCTTGGACTGACCGTTGGATGTGTACTGAATTCCATGGACAGCGAAGAAAGACGGAAACAGTATAACTGCGATATTACTTATATTACGAACAATGAGGACGGTTTTGACTACCTGCGTGATAACATGGTCATTTATAAAGAACAGCTTGTCCAGCGTGACCTGCATTATGCGATCATCGATGAGGTAGACTCGGTTCTGATCGATGAGGCACGTACCCCGCTGATCATTTCCGGTCAGAGCGGCAAATCCACAAAACTCTATGAAGTCTGCGATATTCTCGCAAAACAGTTGGAGCGTGGTGAAGCCAGCGGTGAAGTGACGAAAATGACTGCGATCATGGGCGAAGAGATCACTGAGACCGGAGATTATATTGTCAATGAAAAAGATAAAGTCGTAACACTGACACAGGACGGTGTCAGGAAAGTAGAAAAATTTTTCCAGATCGACAACCTTTCTGACCCGGAAAACCTGGAGATCCAGCACAACATCAACCTTGCTCTGCGCGCACACAGTCTGATGCACCGCGATCAGGATTATGTAGTAAAAGACGATGAAGTACTGATCGTAGATGAATTTACCGGACGTATCATGCCGGGACGACGCTATTCGGATGGCCTGCATCAGGCAATTGAAGCAAAAGAACATGTAAAAGTAAAACGTGAAAGCAAGACACTTGCTACGATCACATTCCAGAACTTTTTCAACAAATACAAGAAAAAAGCTGGTATGACAGGTACTGCTCTTACAGAAGAAAAAGAGTTCCGTGATATTTACGGAATGGACGTAGTAGAGATTCCTACCAACAGACCAGTTATCCGTAAAGACCTGGATGATGCGGTATATATGACCAAAAAAGAAAAATTTCAAGCGGTTGTGGATGAAATTGAAAAAGCACATGAAAAAGGACAGCCGGTTCTGGTTGGTACGATCACCATCGAGACATCCGAACTTCTGAGCGGCATGTTAAAGAGACGTGGTATTCAGCACAAAGTCCTTAATGCCAAATTCCATGAACTGGAGGCAGAGATCGTAGCAGAAGCAGGACGTCATGGAGCAGTTACGATCGCAACCAACATGGCAGGCCGTGGTACAGATATCAAGCTGGATGATGAGGCAAAAGCAGCCGGCGGTCTGAAGATCATCGGTACGGAGCGTCATGAGTCCAGACGTATCGACAATCAGCTTCGTGGCCGTTCCGGACGACAGGGAGATCCGGGAGAATCCAGATTTTATATTTCCCTGGAAGATGATCTGATGCGTCTGTTCGGTTCGGAACGTCTGATGAGTATCTTCAAATCTCTTGGTGTTGCGGAGAATGAACAGATTGAGCATAAGATGTTATCCAGTGCAATCGAGAAAGCACAGATGAAGATTGAAGGAAACAACTACGGTATCCGTAAGAATCTTCTGGAATATGACCAGGTTAATAATGAGCAGCGTGAAATCATTTACAAAGAGCGCCGCCGTGTACTGGATGGAGAGAGCATGCGTGATTCCATCTTCAAGATGATTACAGATATTGTTGACAATACCGTTGATATGTGTATTTCCGATGATCAGGATACTTCAGACTGGAATATGCAGGAACTGAACGGACTTCTGATTCCGATCATTCCGCTGCAGAAGATTGAGATCACTGAAAAAATGAAGAAAAATGAGTTAAAACAGATACTCAAAGAGCAGGCAGTAAAACTCTATGAAATGAAAGAAGCAGAGTTCCAGGAGCCGGAACAGATCCGTGAACTGGAGCGCGTTATTCTTCTGAAAGTGATCGACAGAAAATGGATGGATCATATTGATGATATGGATCAGCTTCGTCAGGGAATCGGTCTGCAGGCATATGGACAGAAAGATCCGCTGGTAGAGTACAAAATGAGTGCATATGAGATGTTTGATGCTATGTCTGCTGCGATTCAGGAAGATACATTGAAACTTCTGTACCATGTAAGTCTGGAACAGAAAGTAGAACGTGAAGAGGTTGCAAAAGTAACAGGAACAAACAAGGACGACTCCATGCAGAATGCACCGCAGAAACGTGAAGAAAAGAAGGTTTATCCGAATGATCCGTGCCCATGTGGAAGCGGAAAGAAATACAAACAGTGCTGCGGAAGAAAAAAATAAATCCGACATTGTTAAAATCAAAAAAGAAAGAGGTGAAGCAAATGGTTGAATTAGATCAGTTTAAATACGAATTAAATACATTTAAGAAACCATTAGTGGAAGTGAGGGATTCACTTTGACCTGGCTAACAAAGAACAGCGTATCCAGGAATTAGAAAGAGAAATGGAGGCTCCCGATTTCTGGGATAACCCGGAAAAATCACAGGAGTCCATGAAAAATTTAAAAAGCATGAAAGACGATATCGCCATTTATGCAAAACTGAAAGATGAGTTTGATGAAATTGAGACACTCATTGAGATGGCAGCAGAGGAAAATGACGAATCTCTGATACCGGAGATTCAGGAATTGCTCGATGATTTCAAAACAACTTACGAGGATATCCGCATAAAGACACTGTTATCCGGAGAATATGATAAAGACAATGCAATCGTCACACTTCATGCAGGTGCCGGAGGCACCGAATCCTGTGACTGGGCAGGCATGCTTTACCGCATGTATACCAGATGGGCGGACAAGCATGGGTTTGCCGTTGAAGTTCTGGATTATCTGGATGGAGATGAAGCAGGTATCAAATCGGTTACTTTCCAGGTAAACGGCGAGAATGCCTATGGTTATCTGAAATCCGAAAAAGGTGTGCACCGGCTGGTACGTATCTCTCCGTTCAATGCGGCGGGCAAGAGACAGACTTCGTTTGTATCCTGTGATGTTATGCCGGATATTGAGGAAGATATTGATATTGAGATCAGGGATGAAGACCTGCGTATTGACACGTATCGTTCCAGCGGGGCCGGCGGTCAGCATATCAACAAAACTTCTTCGGCAATTCGCATTACACATCTGCCAACCAATATTGTTGTACAGTGCCAGAACGAGCGTTCACAGCATATGAACAAAGACAAAGCGATGCAGATGCTGAAAGCAAAACTGTATTTGCTGCAGCAGCAGGAAAACGCAGAAAAACTGTCCGGTATCCGGGGCGAGGTAAAAGAAATTGGCTGGGGCAATCAGATACGTTCTTATGTTATGCAGCCGTATACGATGGTAAAAGATCATCGGACGAACGCCGAGACCGGGAATGTAGACAGCGTTATGGATGGAAGCATTGATCTGTTTATCAATGCATATCTGAAATGGATCACACTGGGAGAATCGTCCGGAGAAGCAGGCGATATTCCGGAATAAAAGCAAATAAACAGCAAGCAGGAGAGGAAAATCTGTCTAAGGGCAGATTTTCTTCTGATTTGTGTACAGAGAGATAAGCAAATATAAAAAAGAAAGGAAATAGACTATGGCAAAACGCATTTTAAATATGACAGCAGAAGAAATGACACATGCAACCAGGAAAGAATTGATAGAAGCGATCGCAGGGAGTGAGGGGAGAGTTCTTGCAAGCGAGACGATAGGGATTACCATCCCGCTGCTGACTGATGTGACGAATGCGGAATTTGCGGCATCGATGGGAGCAGATCTGATCCTGCTCAATATGTTTGATGTACAGAATCCAAAGATTATGGCACTTCCGGAAGTGGAAAAAGAAGAAACGGTACGTGAGGTGAAGCGCCTGACGGGACGTATGGTTGGCATTAATCTGGAACCGGTAGAAGAAAATTATGCTTCGGATAACAAAGAAACGCTCTGGGAGATGAGTGCCGGCCGTTATGCTACAGTAGAAAATGCAGTACTGGCTGAAAAAATGGGAGTAGATCTGCTCGTATTAACCGGAAATCCGGGCAATGGAGTAAGCAATCCGGCAATCATCGCTTCTCTGAAAGCAATCTCAGAAGCAGTAGGGGATAAAATCATGCTGGCAGCAGGAAAAATGCATGCTTCCGGTATCATAGGAGAAGGCGGAGAGAATATTATTACAAAAGAAGATATCCGTCAGTTTGCAGAAGCAGGGGCAGATATTATCCTTCTTCCGGCACCGGGAACCGTGCCGGGCATCACAACGGAATATGTGCGCAGTCTGATCAGTTATGCTCACAGTCTTGGAAAACTTACTATTACATCGGTCGGCACTTCTCAGGAAGGTTCGGATGTGGATACGATCAGGCGGATTGCTCTTGAATGTAAGATGGCAGGTACAGATATCCACCATATCGGTGATTCCGGGTATGTAGGTATGGCACTGCCGGAAAACATTATGGCATATGGGACAACGATCCGTGGCATCCGTCATCAGTATCACAGAATGGCACAGTCCATACGCAGATGAGGCATATGCGGCAGTGCCTTATAAAAGAATAACAGAAACACTTACAAAACAGGTCAGATGACAAAAATTTTATCATCTGGCCTGTTTTGTCTATAGAATAATGGATATACTAATGCTAGACTGTAGGCAATTCAGAAAGAACTGAATGAACATGGGAATTTTCAAAGATAAGAAAAAACGAATGGGTAAGGCAAACAATTTGCCTTCAGTCTTGGAAAGGTGGGCATAAAATATGAAAAAAGGGTTAAAATTTACTGTTGCGGCGGCTGCCGGGGCAGGAGCAGCAGTACTTCTGGCAAAAACATCAAAAGAAAATAAACAGAATTGTAATATAAAAAAGCAGAAAGAAACAGAACAGCGGAAAGAATACCGTAATACAGAACGCGGAAAATATGAAAAAAACAGCAAAGGTATTTACTACAGCAATGGAAATTACGAAGCTTTTGCAAGACCGGAAAAACCAGAAGGTGTTGATGACAAACAGGCATATATCGTGGGAAGTGGTCTGGCCTCTCTGGCAGCCGCATGCTTTCTGGTAAGAGACGGACAGATGGAAGGCTCTCATATCCATGTTCTGGAAGCAATGGATATTGCGGGAGGTGCCTGTGATGGTATTTTTGATCCGTCACGCGGATATGTGATGCGCGGCGGCAGAGAGATGGAAAATCATTTCGAATGTCTTTGGGATCTGTTCCGCAGTATCCCATCTATGGAGACTCCTGGTGTGTCCGTGCTGGATGAGTATTACTGGTTAAATAAAAAAGATCCAAACTATTCTCTTTGCAGAGCAACAAAGGAACGTGGAAAAGATGCACATACAGACGGTAAATTCAACCTGAGCCAGAAAGGCTGTATGGAAATTATGAAGCTCTTTATGACAAAAGATGAAGATCTGTATGATAAAAAGATTGAAGATGTATTTGATGAAGAAGTGTTCGATTCTACATTCTGGCTGTACTGGAGAACCATGTTTGCTTTTGAAAACTGGCACAGTGCCCTGGAAATGAAACTGTATTTCCAGAGATTTATCCATCACATTGCAGGACTCCCGGATTTCAGTGCCCTGAAGTTTACAAAGTACAATCAGTATGAATCTCTGATCCTGCCGATGCAGAAATATCTGGAAGAAGCAGGTGTGGATTTCCAGTTCAATACCGAAGTAACAAATGTTGTATTTGATATAGAGAAGGGAAAGAAGACTGCAACGGCGATTGAATGTAAGGTAAAGGGAGAAGAACAGAATATTCTGCTGACGGAAAATGACCTTGTATTTGTTACAAACGGAAGCTGTACCGAGGGAACTATTTACGGGGATCAGAACCATGCGCCGGATGCGGATGCAGAAGTACGCCGAAGTGGCTGCTGGGATCTGTGGAAGAATATTGCAAAACAGGATCCGTCTTTTGGACATCCGGAAAAATTCTGTTCAGATATCGAGAAAACAAACTGGGAGTCAGCAACCATCACAACGCTGGATGATAAGATTCTTCCATATATTACCAATATCTGTAAGCGTGACCCGAGAAGCGGCAAGGTAGTGACGGGCGGTATTGTAAGCTGTCAGGATTCCAAATGGCTGATGAGCTGGACGATCAACCGTCAGGGACAGTTTAAGGATCAGGATAAAGAAAAAGTCTGTGTCTGGGTATACGGACTGTTTACCGATGTACCGGGCGATTATATCAAGAAACCGATGAAAGAGTGTACAGGAAAAGAAATTACAGAAGAATGGCTGTATCATCTGGGTGTGCCGACAGAAGAAATCGAAGAACTGGCAGAAAACAGTGCTGTATGTGTACCAACCATGATGCCGTATATTACTGCATTCTTTATGCCAAGAACAAAGGGGGACAGACCGGACGTGATCCCGGATGGATGCAAAAACTTTGCATTCCTTGGACAGTTTGCAGAAACACCGCGTGATACGGTATTTACCACAGAATATTCGGTAAGAACAGCAATGGAAGCAGTTTATGGCCTGCTGGGTGTAGACCGTGGTGTGCCGGAGGTATGGGGCAGCGTTTATGATATCCGGGAGCTTCTTGACAGCAGTGTAAAACTGATGGATGGAAAATCCCCACTGGAGATCCAGCTTCCAGGACCATTAAATGCTCTGAAAAAACCAGTGATCAAACTGGTAAAAGGAACGGTGATCGAAAAACTTCTCCGCGATCACGATATTTTAAGAGAAAACATGTAATGGTTTGTGTAAAACAATTGAAGTGTGACTGAGGCTGCAGAGGCTGAAATGCTGTCTGCAGCCATTTTTTTTCCGTCAGAAGTTGCAGCAATTTGTCCGGATGTGCAGAAAGTGGCTGTGAAAATATAAGAAAAAACGTGTTTTTTTTCAAAGCAATTATTGTAATTAAATCTATCTTGTGGCATAATGGAAAAGCAAATGTCCAAAACAAATAAGAGGATTCGGAAAGAAAAAGACACAGAGGAGAAAATTATGCAGATATTTTCAATGATCTTATCGCTGCTGTGCGGAGTAGCGCTGTTTTTATTCGGAATGTCACTGATGGGCGACGGACTTAAGATGGTTGCCGGAAATAAACTGGAAGCATTTTTATATCGAATGACGAATACACCGATCAAAGGTGTGGCACTTGGTACGGCAGTTACCAGCGTTATTCAGTCATCTTCAGCAACGACTGTCATGGTGATCGGTTTTGTAAACTCCGGTATGATGAAACTGAAACAGGCAATCGGTATCATCATGGGAGCCAACATCGGTACCAGTATTACAGGATGGATCCTGTGTCTTTCTTATATTCAGGGTTCAGGTGGAATCGCAAGCATTTTTTCGACAGCAACGATATCAGCTGTTGTAGCAGTCGTTGGTATTATCTTCCGTATGTTCGGAAAACGGTCTGTACATAAAAATATGGGAAATATCATGCTGGGTTTTGCAGTTCTGATGACCGGTATGCAGATGATGAGCGGAGCAGTTTCACCGCTTCGTGAAAATCAGATGTTTATCAACACGCTGACGATGTTCTCCAATCCACTTGCAGGTATTCTGGTTGGTGTTTTATTTACTGCAGTACTGCAGAGTGCTTCCGCAACCGTCGGTGTGCTTCAGGCATTATCTGTAACCGGTATTCTGACGTTTGCAAGTACCTTCCCGATCGTACTTGGTATTGGTGTCGGCGCAGCCTGTCCGGTTCTGATTTCTGCGATCGGGGCAAATAAAAACGGTAAGAGGACAGCACTTGTCTATCTGATCAATGACCTGTTTGGTCTGATCATGTGGGCGGTGATCTTCTATTCCCTGCATGCAGTGCTTCGTTTTACATTCATGGATAAGGTTATGACCCCGGTGAGCATTGCACTTTTAAATACGGTATTCCGTCTGGTGACTGTATGTATCCTGTTCCCGTTTATCAGTAAAATAGAAAAACTGGTATGCTGGCTGGTAAAAGACAGTGTAGAAGAGCTGGAAGACGAAGCTGATTTTGATCTTCTGGAAGAGAGGCTTTTGAGCTATCCGGCACTGGCGATCGGACAGTGTCACCGTGCGATGAATGGTATGGCAAAGAAAGTCCGCAAAAATGTAAACCGTGCCATGAACCTTTTAAATGACTATCAGCAGGATAAATTCGACAAAGTTCAGAGAAAAGAAGACCTGATCGATAAGTATGAAAGCCGCTTAGGAGAATATCTGGTGCAGCTCACAAAAAGAGAGATGAACACCGCGCAGACAAGACAGGTTTCTTTATATCTGCACATGATCAATGACTTCGAGCGTATCGGAGACCATGCATCTTACATTGCGCATATGTCCAATGAAATGCATGAAAATCATACCCAGTTCTCAGAAGAAGCCTGGGATGAGCTGAATGTTACCATGGAAGCTGTGCGAGAAGTGATCAATATCACTTACGATGCATTTTTAAATGATGATAAAGAAGAGGCACAGAGAGTCACACCGCTTGGTATGGTCATAGGCAGGCTCTGTGATGAGCTGAAAATGCATCATGTAGCCAGAATGAGCAAAGGCGGATGCGGTCTGGAGGAAGGAGCAGTCTTTACGGATCTTCTGAACAGTTTCAACCGTATCGCATCTCACTGTGCAAGTGCAATGGTAGCCTTACTGAAAGGTGATGAAGTGGATACGGATATCCACATTCATGATTCCAAAATTTATCCGACAGATAACTGGGAATACTATTCTTATCTGAATGAATACAATCAGAAGTATGATATAAAAACCAAGAGCGAGAGCCATATCAGAAGTATGGAGCCGGAAGAAGTAGAATAGAAAAGCAAAAAAATATATGGATTATTCAAAATATCAGGGGGAACAGGTATGAATTATAAAGAGAAAAAACGTTCCATGTTTTTCGGACTGCCGTGGACTTTTACGTCTTATACGGTGACAGAGGAGATCATCACAGTGGATACCGGACTGTTCAAAAAAGAAGAGAATGACTGTTATTTATATAAAGTCATTGATGTACGGCTGGAGAGCACGTTACTGGAACGCATGCTGGGACTGGGAACGATCCACTGTTTTACGGGGGATGTGACAGACCCGGATCTGAAACTGGTTCATGTCAAACACGCAAAAGAAATCAAGGATTTTATTTTAAAGCAGTCTGAACAAGAAAGACTGAAAAGAAGGACCGTAAACATGCAGCATCTGGACGGCAATCCAGGAATGAGCCGGATGGCGGAAAGAGACAACTGCAGATAAAAATGAAGACCAAAAATTTTCCGGACAACAGTATGATTCTGTACTACGAAATCATACTGTTGTTTTGGTGCAGTGACAAGAAAAACAGATTTTTCCGGCGAAGAAAAGTGCAGAACAAATATTCGATTTTTCTGTACTTTTTTTCATTTGAATGATATACTGGATGAGTAGCAATACTGGAAAAGAAACTTGTTATTACTCATCACTTGTAGAAGTGGGAGTCTTCTCGACTGAGATAAATCAGATTTAACCGGGAGAAATCATATGGATCATTTTAAATTAGTGTCAGAATATCAACCAACCGGAGACCAGCCGCAGGCAATCGAGCAGCTGGTTGAGGGTTTTAAAGAAGGAAATCAATGCGAAACGCTGCTTGGTGTTACTGGCTCCGGTAAGACCTTTACCATGGCAAACGTCATCGCTCAGTTAAATAAACCAACCTTGATCATAGCCCACAATAAAACACTTGCGGCTCAGTTATATGGTGAGTTTAAAGAATTCTTCCCTGAGAACGCAGTAGAATATTTTGTCTCTTACTATGATTATTATCAGCCGGAGGCTTATGTGCCGTCTTCTGATACGTATATCGCAAAGGATTCTTCTATCAATGATGAAATTGATAAACTGCGTCTTTCTGCGACAAGTGCACTGGCGGAGCGGCGGGATGTGATCATCATCTCCAGTGTATCCTGTATTTATGGACTGGGCAGCCCGGTAGATTATAAGAATATGGTACTCTCTCTGCGCCCAGGGATGGAGCGTGACCGGGATGAGGTGATCCACAAGCTGATCGACCTGCATTATGACCGCAATGATTTGGATTTTCACCGCGGAACGTTTCGCGTGCATGGTGATGTCCTGGAGATTTTTCCGGCGGAGTCGGATGAATATGCTTATCGAGTGGAGTTTTTCGGGGATGAGATCGACAGGATCACGGAGATTGATGTTCTGAGCGGAAAGAGCCGCTGTGCACTGGAGCATATCGCTGTTTTTCCGGCATCGCATTATGTCGTGCCGATGGATAAAATCCTGGAGGCTGCGAAACATATAGAAGAAGAGATGGATGAGCGGGTACGCTATTTTAAGAGCGAAGATAAGCTGATCGAAGCACAGCGAATTGCGGAGCGGACGAATTTTGATATCGAGATGCTCAAAGAGACCGGATTTTGTTCCGGTATCGAGAACTATTCCAGGCATCTGGCAGGGCTGGAGCCGGGAGCTACGCCGCATACGCTGATGGATTATTTCCCGGATGACTTCCTTATTATAGTAGATGAGTCGCATAAAACAGTACCGCAGATCGGGGCGATGTATTCCGGTGACCAGTCCAGAAAGAATACACTGGTGGACTATGGATTCCGTCTGCCTTCTGCAAAGGACAACCGTCCGCTGAATTTCGAAGAATTTGAAAATAAGATTGATCAGATTTTATTTGTATCGGCAACGCCGGGGCAGTACGAGGCAGAACATGAGCTTCTGCGTGCCGAGCAGATCATAAGGCCGACCGGACTGTTAGATCCGAAGGTAGAAGTACGTCCGGTAGAAGGACAGATCGATGATCTGGTCGGAGAGGTCAATAAAGAGGTCGCAAAAGGCAATAAGATTCTGATCACGACGCTGACAAAGCGTATGGCGGAGGATTTGACAGACTATATGAAAGAAATTGGCATTCGTGTCCGTTATCTGCATTCTGACATTGACACGCTGGAACGAACAGAGATCATAAGGGATATGCGTCTTAATGTATTTGATGTCCTGGTCGGCATCAATCTGCTGAGAGAAGGACTGGATATTCCGGAGATCACGCTGGTTGCCATTCTGGATGCGGACAAGGAGGGCTTTCTGCGTTCGGAGACTTCACTGGTACAGACAATCGGAAGAGCAGCACGAAATGTGGATGGCCATGTGATCATGTATGCCGATGTGATGACAGATTCGATGAAGGCAGCAATCGAGGAAACGGAGCGTCGAAGGGCAATCCAGGAAAAATATAATAAAGAACATAATATAATACCGCGAAGTATCAAAAAAGCAGTTCGAGATCTGATCAGTATTTCCAGGAATGTTGAAAAAGAGGAAGGACCGGAAAAAGATCCGGAGTCCATGAATCGCAAAGAGCTGGAAAGTGAGATCGCAAAAACACAGAAACAGATGAAAAAAGCGGCAGCAGAACTTGATTTCGAAAAGGCAGCAGAGCTTCGTGACCGCATGATCATGTTGAAAAAGCATTTGCAGGAAGCAGAACAGTAGGAGGAGATTATGGAAAAATCAGAAAAGAAACAGCCGATGATCAGGATCCGGGGGGCAAATGAAAACAATCTGAAAAACGTGGATCTTGATATACCACGCAACCAGTTTATTGTTTTTACCGGTCTTTCTGGTTCCGGAAAGTCTTCTCTGGCATTTGATACGATTTATGCAGAGGGACAGAGGCGTTATATGGAGTCACTTTCCTCCTATGCCAGACAGTTTTTAGGGCAGATGGAGAAACCGGACGTGGAGAGTATCGAAGGACTTCCGCCGGCGATTTCCATCGACCAGAAATCGACCAACCGCAATCCGAGATCTACGGTGGGAACGGTGACAGAGATCTATGATTATTTCAGGCTTTTATATGCAAGAGCAGGGACCGTACACTGTCCGAAGTGCGGAAAAGTTATCAAAAAACAGACGGTCGATCAGATGGTAGATGTGATCATGCAGATGCCGGAGCGTACCAAAATACAACTGCTTGCGCCGGTCGTACGCGGAAGAAAGGGAACGCACGCGAAGTTGCTGGAAAAAGCGAAAAAAAGCGGTTATGTCCGTGTGCGGATCGACGGCAACATGTATGAACTAAGTGAGGAGATTGCACTGGAGAAAAATATCAAGCATAATATCGAAATCGTCGTGGATCGTCTCGTGGTAAAAGAAGGGATTGAAAAAAGACTGACGGACTCACTGGAAAATGTACTGAGCCTGGCAGATGGTCTGGCATTTGTGGAAGTGATTGATGGAGAACTTCTGCGTTTCAGCCAGAGTTTTGCTTGCCCGGACTGTGGTGTGAGTGTCGATGAGATCGAGCCGAGAAGTTTCTCCTTTAATAATCCGTTTGGTGCCTGTCCGGACTGCTACGGACTTGGATATAAGATGGAATTTGATGTAGAATTGATGATCCCAGATCCTTCACTCAGTATTCTGGATGGGGCGATCGCTGTGACCGGATGGCAATCCTGCACGGATAAAGGAAGTTTTACAAGAGCGATCCTGGATGCAATGGCAAAAGAATATCAGTTTGATCTGTCTACACCATTTCAGGATTATCCGGAAGAGATCAAACATGTCATCATCCATGGTACCGATGGGAAAGTGCTGAAAGTATACTATAAAGGTCAGAGAGGCGAAGGAGTTTACGATGTAGCCTTTGAAGGACTGATCCGCAATGTGGAACGCCGCTATCGTGAGACTGGTTCCGACACGATGAAGCAGGAGTATGAGTCTTTCATGCAGATTACGCCATGCAAGACCTGCAAAGGCCAGAGACTGAAAAAGGAAGCACTGGCTGTTACGGTCGGAGAGAAAAATATCTACGAAATAACCTCTCTTTCGATTGAAAAATTGCAGGAATTTATGGAAACTCTGACACTTACAAAACAGCAGGAGCTGATCGGAAAGCAGATTTTAAAAGAAATCCGTGCACGTATCCGCTTCCTGATGGATGTGGGGCTGGATTATCTGACACTTGCAAGAGCAACGGGGACACTTTCCGGAGGCGAAGCACAGAGGATCCGTCTGGCAACCCAGATCGGTTCCGGGCTGGTAGGTGTGGCATATATTCTGGATGAGCCGAGTATCGGGCTGCATCAGAGAGACAATGACAAACTTCTCAATACACTGCGGAATCTGAGGGATCTTGGCAACACATTGATCGTGGTCGAACACGATGAAGATACCATGTTTGCGGCAGACTGCATTGTCGATATCGGTCCGGGAGCCGGAGAACATGGAGGAAAAGTGGTGGCAGTGGGAAATGCGCAGGAAATTATGGCGTGTCCCGATTCTGTGACCGGGCAGTATTTAAGCGGTGTAAAGAAAATCCCCGTTCCTTCTGTACGCAAGAAGCCGACCGGCTGGCTGAAAGTAGTCGGAGCAGCAGAGAATAATCTGAAAAATATCAATGTGGAATTTCCACTTGGTGTTATGACCTGTGTGACCGGTGTTTCCGGTTCTGGGAAAAGTTCACTTGTCAATGAAATATTGTATAAACATCTGGCGAAAACGCTGAACCGTGCCAGGACCATTCCAGGCAGACACAAAGATATTGTCGGTATGGAACAGCTCGATAAAGTGATCGCCATTGACCAGTCACCGATTGGAAGAACCCCGCGTTCCAATCCTGCAACCTATA
>OGGG01000678.1_pt1 | contig 35866 bp, 30 predicted proteins | sample 1571201 | NCBI WGS metagenome assembly OGGG01 (sample SAMEA2581946, study PRJEB24529) | metagenome | biome: Human gut stool | place: China | collected 2011 | reverse complement strand
GAGCAGCGCAACGTCCTTCGTAACCGAAGAAGTGGTGCTGAGCAGCAAACTTACCTACGAACTTGCCTTCTTCTTTCCATGCAGCCAACTTAGTAGCTACCATTTCAGACAGCAGCTTTTCAGTTTCAATCAAAGAAACCTGTACGTTTCCGTGCGGGTCACGGTCGAGTGACAACTGACGAGCTACGCCTTCCGGCAGAGAAGCATAGATAGCAGCGTTTTCTTCAGACAACTTGCTGATGATATATTCACGCTGTTTAGAACGCTTGATGCTGTTGAATTCTTCACCGTTAGCAGCCAGGAAGTCGTTCAATTCAGCAATCAGACGCTTCATAGCAGGGATGAATTCGATCAAACCTTCCGGAATCAATACAGTACCGAAGTTGTTACCTGCAGCAGCACGGTCAGCAACTACCTGAGCGATGTAAGTAACGATGTCATCCAAAGACATGTTCTTAGCTTCTACTTCTTCTGAGATGATACAGATGTTCGGCTGAGTCTGCAAAGCACATTCCAGTGCGATGTGAGAAGCTGAACGTCCCATCAACTTGATGAAGTGCCAGTATTTACGAGCTGAGTTACAGTCGCGTTCGATGTTACCGATAACTTCTGAGTAAGTCTTGCAGGCAGTATCGAAACCGAATGAAGTTTCAATCATGTCATTCTTCAAGTCACCGTCGATAGTCTTCGGACAACCGATTACCTGTACGCCATAGTTCTTAGCAGCATAGTATTCAGCCAATACACAAGCGTTAGTGTTAGAGTCGTCACCACCGATAATTACCAAAGCCTTAATACCCAGTTCTTTCAAGATTTCGTATCCTTTTTCGAACTGTTCTTCTTTTTCCAGTTTGGTACGTCCTGAACCGATAATATCGAAACCACCAGTGTTACGGTATTCGTCGATGATATCAGCTGTCAGTTCCATATAGTTGTGGTCAACCAAACCGCCAGGACCCAGGATAAAACCGTACAGTTTGTTAGCCGGATTCAGTTTCTTGATACCGTCGAACAAACCTGAGATTACGTTGTGGCCACCAGGAGCCTGTCCACCAGACAAGATTACGCCGACGTTCATCGGAGCAAATTCTTTAGCTTCACCTTCCACGAACTGAATCAACGGCATACCGTATGTGTTCGGGAACAGCTTCTTGATTTCTTCCTGATCGGCTACAGACTGAGTCGGTTCGCCTTCCTTAGCTACTACAGCACCAGTCAACGCTTTCGGCAATTTCGGCTGGTAAGCAGCTCTTGCGATTTGTAATGCACTTTTTGTCATAATTGTTATTTTTATAAAGGTGTATGAATTAATCTTTATTGTTGCTGTGCAAATTTCGTATTTTTTTTGCAAATATGAAAGAAAGCCGGCATTTTTAGCCGCATCTAGCTTCTTTTCTCTTCTTCTACCTTTGCCTTGATACGCTCCAGCAGGCGCAGACATCCCTGCAGACGCGGATTCTCGTGACACACGTAGGCCTGCATGATTAACCGGTGCACGGTTTCTTTGACATCGGGTATATAGACAGCCTTGTCCAGTTGCATCTCAGCCGGAAATTCGGCCTGCTCTGCCCAAGCTTTCAGCTCGTCTACTTCTTCAATGGTATATACATTCTTGTCCATATAATAAATGATATTAAAAGGGATAACCTACTGCAAAATGAAACGCGAAATCGCGCTTGAAATCAGGAGAAATAATCGGATAACGGTCGCGTCCGGTGTACATCGGATTGATAGCCTTCATACCTCCATCGAAACGGATAATCAGGAAGTCCAGGTCGAAACGCAACCCTAATCCGTAGGCCACGGCCAGCTGTTTATAGAAACGGTTGAACTTGAAAAGTCCTTCAGGCTGCATTTCCCGGTTACGGATAGTCCATACATTTCCGGCATCGACAAATGCCGCACCGTTCAGTTTCCAGAACAAATGGGTACGATACTCCAGGTTCAGGTCGAGCTTGATGTCACCGGTATGGTTCACATAATCCAGACTATTGCTGTCGCCACGGTAACCGCCCGGTCCCAACGAACGGACACTCCATCCGCGCACACTGTTGGCACCTCCGGAGAAATAGAGCTTTTCAAATGGAAGGCTCTTGGAATTTCCGTACGGAACGGCCACTCCTACCCCCACATGAAACACCAGAGCATTACGGTCGTCAATCATGAAATTCTTGGCATAATCGAAATCCGTCTTTACATATTGCGCAAAACTGATATTGGCCATCTGATACGCCTCCCCGTTCTTCGGACTGCCGTTAATCATCCGCGAAAACAGATACAGCAGGTTACCCGACTCTTCAATATTGAAACGGATGGAGTAAGAATTGCGTTGCGAAGTCTTCAATGTGGTAGCCCCTGAGCTGTTGTAAGTGTAAGTATATCCCAAGCGCACGATAAACAAGTCTTCGTAGCTATAACGCAACAGGGGGTTTCTCTCATCCATGTAGTCCAGGTATTCACGGAAAGTTTCCGAACGATAGGGCATGTAAATGTAGTTCAAGTCGAACACATCGAAACGATGAGTCGCTCCACGCTTCCCCCAACGGTAACTCCAGGCCGCAGAGGCCACTGTACGCTCAAATTCCGGACGAATCTGCCAATTGTATTTCATCGTCACCTCAGACGTAGCACGACTCCGACGACGAAAATCAGACGAGAGGAAGGGGAACATAAATTCCGGGAAGCTCAAACTGGTTTCCACCCCGTATTCCAGGTAGTTGCTGTTGGCATATCCTTCCAGTCCTGTAACCGCTTCGTATGCCCCACGTAGCTTAATGGTAAAAGTTTCAGAACCCTTGAACAAGTTCCGGTGAGAATAAGCTACGGAAGCCGCAGCACCCAAGTCGCCAGCCGAGTTGGTACCTTCAATTTCAAAAGAAAGCGACTTGTTCTTGTTGCGGGTAAGCATGACATACGCATCCAGATAAGCCGAATCAGCCTCCAGCTCTTCACGGAAACGGATGTTGGAATATTTCAGGATGTTCAGTCGCCCCAAGGCAGAATAGGTGTTCTGCACATCGCGGTTACGATACAGTTTTCCGGATTGCAAATAATTATAATCACTGATTACCTGCGGACGCAAGAACAACTTATCCTTATAGAAAAAATTCACTCCACCCGAGCGAAGAGAATCCACTCCTTTCAAGCTCTCGGAAGTCAGCTCTGCAAAGTCCACATCGAACATAAAATCGACGTTGCGTATATAATACTGACGATGTTGTGAAGGTGGGTCTTCCTTCTTCCGCCGATAAGGATGGAGTTGCATAATCAAGTCGACATTGCGCGAGTTACGCATGGTATCGACCTGGTACGTGATAAAGTCTTTGTTGAAACGATAATACCCTCGGTTCTGAAGATACTGTGTAATGCGGTCACGTTCTTGATCAAGTTTATTTACGTCAAGACGGGAGCCGGCCTTCAGATAAGAACGGGCTGAATCAGCCATCAGGTAATCATGTATCTGGTAGTCGGCAATATCGTATGCCACATGCGAAATCAGGTAAGGCTCGCCGGAATGAATCTGATAACCCACCTTGATTTTTTTCCCTTTCACCTGAGTATACATACTCACCTGCCCGCTCATGTATCCCATGTTGCGCACCGCCTGTTCTATCTGCAAGCGGGTTTCTTCCGCCAGGTTCGGATCATAAATACGGGGAGCATCTCCCATGCGGTACAAGAAACGGTTAATCCACTTTGTAGAATCCTTTCCAGCTGCTCCATAAATGTACATGGGGAGTTTCACCAGACTGAACCACTTGGCATTGGGTGTCTGGCGAAGATACATATTCATCTGCGAAGGCTTGATTTCCTTGTTATCCGATTCTACTTTTACGTTATCCAGAAGATAATGCCCCTCAGGAATGAATTTACTGACCGAACATCCGCTCAGAAAAAGCAACAGGACAAGCAGGCCGATATAGATACGGGGGATTATCTTCATACAAACTGAAACTATATGCAAAATTTTATATGCAAAGATAGGCAATATTAAAAATATCTTCTTAGCTTTGTTCTTAAAATATAATTAAAAATCCCCGTCACACTATGCTGAGCAAAAACAGAATCAAATATATCCGGTCATTGGAGATGAAAAAATACCGGAAAGCAGAAAAAGCTTTCTTAGCCGAAGGTAACAAACTGGTCAACGACCTGCTGGGACACTTTTCATGCAAACTGTTGATTGCTACAGCCCAGTGGCTGGAAGCTCATCCGCTTCTGCTCGCTCAGGAAACCATTGAAGTAAGTGCGGAGGAACTGGCACGTGCCAGTCTGCTGAAAACCCCGCAAGAGGTGCTGGCTGTATTTGAACTACCTTCTTATACTTATGATGATTCATTACCCGGCCATTCACTCTGTCTGGCACTGGATGACGTGCAAGACCCGGGCAACTTAGGCACCATCATCCGTATTGCCGACTGGTTTGGCATAGAAGATATTTTCTGTTCACAGGGTACAGCCGATGCCTTTAACCCGAAAACCATACAGGCTACGATGGGAGCTTTGGCACGCGTCAAGCTGCATTACTGCGATTTGAAAGAATTCATTCGTGTACAGACAGAAAGAAACGTACCGGTGTTCGGCACCTTCCTGGACGGGAAAAACATCTACTCGCAAGAGTTATCTGCACAAGGAGTTATCGTGATGGGAAATGAAGGAAATGGAGTGTGCAAAGAAATTGAAGCACTTGTTTCTCAAAAACTGCTGATTCCGAACTACCCACAAGGAAAGGATACCAGTGAATCATTGAACGTAGCAGTGGCCACTGCCATCGTGTGTGCGGAATTCCGTCGCCGTCTGTCATAAACGCACCAGACGGCTCCGTTCGGTAAATTCCATCTTCTGCAAATCAAAAAACGGCACATGGAAAGCATAAAGCGGCTGATCTCCTGTCACCGCAGAAGCAATCCGCGCACGAAACTCCTGAAATGTTTCACCTTTTCTTAATTCCGAATCAGAAGCTGCCAGAACAATCAGTCCGCCCAGCCACTGGGTATTCCGAACCTCTTCTTCCAAAGGCTCCATCGACACCCACGTACGACCAGATACTTCCAGTCCTATACGCTGCATGCGGAACAGTTTGTTCTGCCCCGCATGCCAGAGATAATGAGATGCATAATACTGCATAAGTATCAGCGTTTGGTAATTTCCTGCCGTTTTACCCTACGAAGGGTATCGTTCTGCGCAATTGTATCGGCTTTCACGGCTACAGAATCATTCTGCTGCGGCAAATTCTCTTCATGCATGCGATAACGCATCAGACGTATATCGCTGATTATGGCCGATGAATGTTCTTTTCCGGCATAATACATGAATCCACTCACACTCTTGTACTTGAATGCAGAATCCGGACGAAGCATCAGGCGCTGTATGCCCGAAGCCTCCACCACCCGACTGATTCCCTGAGTGCTGTCGTTATCAAATACCAGGTTCATGGCCATCACTACCTTACCTTCATGCTTACCTTTAGGCAGGAAAGAGAAATTTGCTTCCAGTACCATCTTGTCCCTCTCGTGGAACGATGTATCAGCCTTCAAATCGAAAGTCAGCTTATTGGTGAGTGTAGAAGAGGTCAGCCAATAAATGGTACGGTCCTGCCAGAGGTCTACCGTATCACCCGACAATGAAACCGCCACTTCTCCACTACTGCGCACAGTCTGCTTTTTCAACAGTTCAGCAGTAGTCTCCATGCGCTTCTGCAGATTCTGATAAATCGTATTCATCTCGTCGCTGTGACGTGAATACCATACCATAGACGAATCAAACTCCGCCTCTGTTACTCCATGCTTCTGGAATACGTATGCCAGGTAAGCCTGTTTCTTGTAATTCTCATCGTAAGGCAAATCCGCACTCATCGTAGTTGCCAGATGGTAATCATAAAGCAGGTTCTCCATGGCTTGCGGCTGGATAATTTCTTCCGGCACTTTCTTGCCACAGCTCCACATGCCGCACAGCGCCAGCATGGACACTCCTATAAGCGATATTCGTTTCATTTCTTGGCTTCTTTATGAGAAGAATTCGCATGTGTTTCCGTATTCAGGTAATGCGAATAAAAAATAAGCAAAGCAATGATGCCGCAACTGATAGCCGCATCGGCAAAGTTAAAAATCGGGCTGAAGAAAATAAAGTGATCACCTCCTACAAAAGGCATCCAGTCAGGCCAGTAGGTATCGATAATCGGGAAGTAGAACATATCGACCACCTTGCCATGCAACCAGTCGGAATATCCCTGCCCCAGTGGAACCCACGAAGCGATCTGCGAATGCGTACTCTCGCTGAATATCTCTCCATAGAACACACAGTCGATGATGTTACCCACTGCGCCGGCCAGAATCAAGGAAAGACAAACCAGGTAACCATTCTTCACCTTGTCCGTCCGTTTCACCAGTTTCACCAGATAGACCGTAATCAATATGGCAGCCACGATACGGAAAAGCGTCAGGAACAGTTTGGCAAAAATCTCCAGACCAAAAGCCATACCGTTGTTTTCCGTAAAATAGATATAAAACCAGTCAGTCACATGAATATTCTCATGCAAATACATGTTCGTCTTCACCGCAATCTTGATAAGCTGGTCGATAATCAGCACTCCTGCCACCACAAGAGTAACCAGACGTCCCTGAGTGAAAAATTTTTTCATCTTCTTCAATTTGCAAATTGGATTCAAAAAAATTGAGAACTGAAAATTGAAAATGGATCACTTTGAAAAGTCCCGTTTCTCAATTTTCAATTCCCAATCTTCAATTAAAAATTCATTTCGTTACTTCTTTCCCTGCTGCTTGGCCTCGATGCTCAATGTAGCATGAGGAACAGCACGAAGGCGCTCAGCGGGAATCAATTTACCTGTTTCGCGACAGATACCGTAAGTTTTGTTTTCAATACGGACAAGCGCCGCACGCAAGTTTTGAATGAACTTCAGCTGACGGGCAGCCAGACGAGTAGTTTCTTCTTTCGATAAGGTATTGGCACCTTCTTCCAACACTTTATATGTGGGAGATGTATCGTCAGTATCGTTACCATCTGTGTTCATTATACTACTTTTCAGTTTCTCATAGTCGCGTTCCGCGAGCTGAAGTTTCTCCATGATAATGGCGCGGAATTCCTCAAGTTCTGCGTCAGAATACCTTGTTTTTTCAGCCATAGTGCTTAAGTTTTAAGTTAATAATAATAATAGTATCCACCCGACTAAAGCCGGGTGGATGGGTTCATATTACAGCTTCGTTACATTTACATACAACGAGAAGTCATCAAAGTTAAGTTCGGTACCGTCAACCACTTCATCAGCCAATGTCAGTGAGTTAGCCAGCACCTGGTTGCAAATATAAGTATTATATTCATTTATCGCGTCATCGGTATTTGAATTTTTTGACAGCACAATGGCAATCTTGTCAGTAATTTCAAAACCGCTGCTCTTACGGATATTCTGAATACGGTTCACCAGTTCGCGGGCAATACCTTCACGCTTCAGCTCATCAGTTACAGTCACTTCAAGTGCTACAGTCAGCTTACCTTCATTAGCTACCAGCCATCCCGGAATGTCTTCGCTGAAGATTTCTACGTCGGCAGCTTCTACCACCGCATCTGCTCCGTCAAGCTGGAAGGTGTAACTTCCGTTCTTTTCCAGTTCAGCAATAGCTTCCTGCGACATACCTGCCACAGCTGCAGCTACAGCCTTCATCTGTTTTCCGAATTTCGGGCCCAGTTTCTTGAAGTCACATTTTACTTTCTTCACCAGTACGCCTGCCGCACCATCCACGAACTTGATTTCTTTCACGTTCACCTCGTTCATAATCAAATCTTTCACAGCTTCGATATGCTGCTTTTGCGCTTCATCTACCACCGGAATCATGATACACTGCAGCGGCTGACGAACCTTGATGTTGACCTTACGACGCAAAGCCAATACCATAGAAGTCACATCCTGTGCCATCTGCATACGAGCTTCCAGTTCTGAATTAATCAGGTTTTCATCGGCTACCGGGAACTTGGCAAGGTGAGCAGATACTACCTGGTCACGTCCGGTCACCGCAATCAAATCCATGTACAGACGGTCTGCATAGAACGGAGCAATCGGTGCCATCAGCTTAGCTACCGTTTCCAAGCAAGTGTACAAGGTCTGGTAAGCAGACAACTTATCAGTTGACATGGCACTACCCCAGAAACGTTTACGGTTCAGACGCACGTACCAGTTACTCACGTTATCGTTTACAAAATCTGTAATCAGACGGCCAGCCTTTGTCGGTTCGTAATCGGCAAAGCAAGCATCCACATTCTTAATCAATGAATTCAACAGTGAAAGAATCCAACGGTCAATTTCCGGACGCTCGTTCATCGGCACATCTTCTTCAGCGTATGTAAAGCCATCTACATTGGCATATAGTGCAAAGAATGAGTAAGTATTATACAATGTTCCAAAGAACTTACGACGTACTTCATCCACTCCGTCAGTATCGAACTTCAGGTTGTCCCATGGAGAAGAGTTGGTAATCATGTACCAGCGCAACGGGTCGGAACCAAACTTCTCGATGGCGCCGAACGGATCTACGGCATTACCCAGACGCTTAGACATCTTGTTTCCGTTCTTGTCGAGTACCAAACCATTTGAAATCACGTTCTTGTAAGCCACACTGTCGAACACCATTGTAGCAATGGCATGCAATGTAAAGAACCATCCACGAGTCTGGTCCACACCTTCCGCAATGAAATCGGCCGGATAGTAGCTGCGTGAATCTACCAGTTCCTTGTTTTCGAACGGATAGTGCAACTGTGCATACGGCATGGCACCTGAGTCAAACCATACGTCAATCAAATCAGATTCACGCTTCATCGGTTTGCCTGAAGCAGATACCAGGATGATGTCGTCTACATACGGACGGTGCAAGTCAATCTTATCGTAATTTTCCTTGTTATATACACCCGGTTGGAATCCTAATTTCTTATACGGATTTTCAGTCATGAAGCCAGCAGCAACAGATTTTTCAATCTCGTTGTACAGTTCTTCTACTGAACCGATGCAGATTTCTTCGCCATCCTCACTTCTCCAGATAGGCAACGGAGTACCCCAGTAGCGCGAACGGCTCAAGTTCCAGTCATTCAAGTTTTCCAACCACTTGCCGAAACGTCCGGAACCAGTAGACTCCGGTTTCCAGTTGATGGTCTTGTTCAACTCAATCATGCGTTCCTTGCAAGCAGTAGAGCGAATAAACCAGCTATCCAGCGGATAGTACAACACCGGTTTGTCGGTACGCCAGCAGTGCGGATAGTTGTGCACGTGCTTTTCCGTCTTGAATGCCAGTCCCTGCTGTTTCAGCATCATGCAGATATATACATCGAGCGATTCAGCAGCCTGTGCAGCCTTTTCATCGTATTTTCCGTCTACAGTGAACTGCGGGTCGTATGCATTCTTCACCCAACGGCCTTCATATTCCTTATATTTTTCTACATCGACACATTCCTTTACGAAAGCCTCATCCAGTTCCTCCATCAGGTAGAACTTACCGGTCAGGTCAACCATCGGACGAGTCTCGCCTTTCTTGTTAATCATGAACAAAGAAGGAATACCTGCTGCACGAGCCACGTTCGCATCGTCCGCACCAAATGTCGGCGCAATGTGTACGATACCCGTACCGTCTTCTGTAGTTACATAATCACCCGGGATGACACGGAAAGCTTTGGCCGAAGCTTCTTTCCAGAAACCGTCTTCTGCAGCTTCCACTGGTTTCACCCATGGGATAAGCTGCTCGTATTCCATGCCAACCAGGTCCGTACCCTTGTACTCACCTACCACCTTGAACGGAATCAGTTTATCACCCGGCTTGTAGTCTTCCAATGCAATGTCTTCTGCTTTTTTATTGAAATGCGTATAGAGCAAAGGTTTGGCAAGTACCACCGTCATCTTTTCTCCATTATAGGCATTGTAAGTCTGAACAGCTACGTAGTCAATCTTCGGGCCCACACAAAGTGCCGTATTTGAAGGCAAAGTCCACGGAGTAGTAGTCCATGCAATGAAGTAAGGTGTACCCCACTCTGCCATTTCCGGCTTCGGATTCTTCATCTTGAACTGACCTACCACGGTAAGGTCTTTCACGTCGCGGTAACATCCCGGCTGGTTCAACTCATGCGAGCTCAAGCCTGTACCAGCTGCCGGAGAATACGGCTGGATGGTATATCCCTTGTACAGCAAACCTTTCTTGTAAAGCTGCTGCAACAGCCACCACAAAGTTTCAATGTAACGGTTATCGTAGGTAATGTACGGATTTTCCAGGTCTACCCAGTAACCCATCTTATGGGTAAGGTCAGTCCATTCTTTCGTGAACTTCATGACATCCGTGCGGCAATGCTTGTTGTAATCTGCCACCGAAATCGTTTTACCGATATCCTCTTTGGTAATTCCAAGTGCCTTTTCCACTCCCAGTTCTACCGGAAGTCCGTGTGTGTCCCATCCTGCTTTACGCTTCACCTGGAAACCTTTCATGGTCTTGAAACGACAGAATGTATCCTTAATCGTACGTGCCATCACGTGATGAATACCCGGCATACCGTTAGCCGAGGGAGGACCTTCGTAGAACACGAAAGAAGGATACCCCTCACGTTCTGTCATACTTTTAGAGAACACATCGTTTTCATCCCATTTTTTCAGCACCTCCTTGTTTATTTCTGACAAGTTGAGCTGAGAATATTCAGTAAACTTCTTACTCATAATTATGTGGTTTTTATCTAATTTCTAATCATTCAGGAAGTAACCTCCCAAATTTAGGCTGCAAATTTATAAGAAAAAAAGGTTATATAAAAGAAATAAGAAAAAAATACTGCCGGATAGCATAGTTTATAAACTTAAATAAACCTATTAAAATGAAAGGCCGAATATGCACAGTTTATCTAGCGTAGTTTTTTGCTTGAGCATTCATAACAACCCTTATATTTGTTTTTCAAAAAATCTCCTTACCTTTAACGCCCTAACCCTTTACTATTTTTATATGAAAGAAATCAGCACAATTTTATGGATGGCGGCAATATGGATGATAGGGCTGATGCCGGTTCGTGCCGCCGCAGGAGCACCAGGCAGCGACCTGCAAGGTGAAAAAGGTGAAACCGTGATTTGCCGCGGAGTAGAAGCACATACCTCCGGTCCAATGCTTCAGGTAGGACAGATAGCACCCGATTTTCACGCCGTCAATGCAAAGATGGAAGAAGTAAGTTTATCCGATTTCAAAGGAAAGAAAGTGATACTGAACATCTTCCCCAGTCTGGACACTCCGACATGTGCCTTGTCCGTAAGGCAATTCAATGCCCGGGCCGCAGGGCTGGAAAACACGGTCGTGTTATGCTTGTCCATGGACCTGCCCTTCGCACAGTCACGTTTCTGTTCTACCGAAGGGCTGGATAATGTCATTCCGCTGTCCGTATTCCGCAGCCGTGATTTTGTCGCACACTACGGTCTCCAGCTAGCCGACGGCCCCTTGGAAGGTTTAATGGCCCGTGCAGTTATCGTAGTGGACGAGAGCGGAAAGGTAAGTTACACCCAGCTGGTGGAAAACATTTCCCACGAACCGGACTACGAAGCGGCTTTAAAAGCTGTACAATAAGCAGAAAGTGAAGGGATGCTCATTCCCTTCCTTTTGCATTAAACCGGAATCCCAACCCCAACATCAGATTGTTGGGGTCCTTGAAGTCGTGCAACTGATATCCCACATGCAGAAAGAGGTTCTTAGTGATATCGGTTTTTAAAGCCAATACCTGATAGAATGAATCGGTGTCGGCTCCTTTGCAAATGACATTCCGCCCAATACCTAAATTGATAGAAAATATCGGCATCACAACTTCTGCCCGCACGGAAAGCCCTACGGCAAACTGTTCGCGGAAAGGAGGACGATAGAACTTGATGGTCTCCGCATCGGGTTGCCCCACACTATTGGCTATGTAACTGGAAATATTGGCACTTTCATCGTACTGTGCATCGACCGACACACCGGCTCTGAAATAACGGCTGAAGTTGTACATCGGCGTAAAATTCAGCCCGAGAATACCAAATGAACCGGGCACCAGCACAGGATTTCCCTCTGCTGGAAACACGCCTTTCTTCCGGGTAGCTCCGTACACAATGAGGTCGTAACTGACATAGGGTTTGAAAGGCGGACGCCGAACAAGGCCGGAAGAGCCATCTGCCAACGCGGCACGCGACGTTCCTCCGAAATAGTGCGTCAGACCGATACTGGCTCCTAACGTATTCACTCCCGCATTGGGATAAGCGGTATTCCCGTTTGAAAAGTGTGTTACACCAATTCCCGCCCGAAGATTCGTCTGTGTATCCAGTTGCCAGTTCAAAAGGAACCCCAGGTGAATATACGCATTTATTCTAGAGCCTACCACCCTGTTGTAGGGATTCGATTCCGCATCATACTTCTTCCATCCAAAAGAGGCTCCGAAGTTCCATTCATAATCCAGTGACAACCGGGGAGTCAGACTGGCTATGCGCGAGGTCTGAAAGGCATATACAGACCAGGGATTCCCCAATTCGGAAGAATGGAAGAACGTGTTATACCCCACTCCGATTCCTTGTACAGCATGAGGATACATTCGGCCGAAATAAGTATCCGGCGCAAACTTGAACCCGTATTTCAAATGAACCGACAAGTTTTTCCGGATGGGAGAAAACGCAGCATTATTTCCGGCAAAGAACTCATGCGTGGGAAAAACATAAGCCGGCTTGACATCAATGCCTGCTATATGAATCATTTTTCGGGAAAGGCTGTCCTTGCCATCGGCATAGAGAGAAAGTGCACGGAACAACACAAGCGCACACATGCACAGTCTGGCTGCAAGTCTATTTATCTTCATCGGTAATTGCACTAGGAATGATTAAATAATTGAACGGTCTCTTGCTGGAAAGCATACCGGAGATTACCAGTTTCTTTCCGGTCAGCGAGTTGGAAAGATAAGCTTTATAAGGCACGTCATATCGTTCTATTCCATTATACACTTCCAGGCATACGTGTTTGCCTGGCTCTACTGTTTTCGGCACCTTCAACTCCTTGTCGAGCCCCGCATCCAGCCGTTGTTCCAAATGACAGAAAGAGGCCTTCGTGCCATGCAATCCCGGTGCGCCGTTCACTATATCCGGAATCTCCACCTGGGAAGCCGCATCGCCCAGCAATTTCCGTAAATCATCTTCATCTCCTCCCCAGCTGCCATACTGCATGTAAAACTCCACAATACGGGCTGAATTATTATAAGGATAAAAATACAATGTGGTGGGGCTGCTGGCAGTCAGGGTGTTCACTTCCATCTGTTCTACGGGTTCCAGCATGTAATCGGAAGAAGAGAACTGACTCCAGTCGTATGCCACACTGTCTATCTGATATTTACGGGTAGGAGAAAAAGACACACGAATCACCTTCTCCTCATAACGATTTCCCACCCTGACAAGTGTTTCAAACGGCTGGTCATAGAGATTCTCGCCGGAAATAAAATGCAATTCACTGCCGTTTCTTTTTTCTACGCGAAAATCCAGAAACGCATTCTTGCAATACACAATGCCGGTTTCTCCCTCCTCTAAAGGAAGATATTTGGAGTTTTTTCCTTCCAGATCTGTGGCCGACACCGCGACCCCTTCCCTCAGGCTTTCTATCCCTAAAATATCCCAGTTGTCTGCCTCAAAGCAAACAGTTACGTCATTTTCTGTTTCGGATAAAGACACGGACGGTTCTGCCGACAGAAATCTGTCAATAAAAATATCGCTGTTGCATCCGGCCAAAAGCCATGCAACAACGAGAATACCGCATTGCAGCCTACGGAATGTGCTTTTCATCATCACATGCATTTACTTGTTCATAGGTTTATTGTTCAAAACATAAAGTTAGACAGTTTTTCAATATGACAGACATATTTCCGGAAAAAAGCCAGTCATTGACACATTTTTTAGCAGTAAAAGAAGTTAGCTAACAAGCATTATAATATCAATGATTTTACGTACATTTGTCTGACATTCTATTAAACTCGCATACGTATGAAATATTTTGAAGTGACCTTTACCGCACAGCCGTGCAATGAAACTATCACAGATGTATTATCGGGACTGACAGCCGACATCGGTTTTGAAAGTTTCGTGGAATGTGAAAACGGCATGAAGGCCTACATCCAGCAGAGCCAGTTCGACGAGGCCGCGCTTAAGCAAGTGGTGGAAGATTTTCCGATACCCGGCGCAAGCATCAGTTACTCCATTACGGAGCCGGAAGACAAGAACTGGAACGAGGAATGGGAAAAGAATTTCTTCCAGCCCATCGTCATCGACAACCGCTGCGTGATTCACAGTACCTTCCACAAGGATTACCCGAAGGCCGAATACGACATCGTCATCAATCCGCAGATGGCTTTCGGTACCGGACACCACGAAACCACCAGCTCTATCTTAGGAGAACTGCTGGAAGCTGACCTGAAAGGCAAATCGGTGCTCGACATGGGATGCGGCACATCCATCCTTGCTATCCTGGCCAGCATGAGAGGAGCCGGAAAGGTGACTGCCATCGACATTGACGACTGGTGTGTGAACAACTCGCGCGACAACATTGCCCTGAACGGCATTTCCAATATCACCGTAGAACTGGGGGATGCTTCCCTGCTAAACGGACGGGAACCTTTTGATGTAGTGATAGCCAATATCAACCGCAACATTCTGCTGCAGGACATGCCGGCTTATGCGGCCTGCATGAAGAAAGGTTCGGAACTATACATCAGCGGATTCTACACGGAAGACATTCCGGTGCTGCGCGAAAAAGCGGAGAGTCTGGGCATGGAATACGTGCATCACCGCGAAAAGCACAACTGGGCTGCCGTAAAATTTATCATGAAATAAGCAAGCTGCCTAAATAACGGCAAAGGCTGTCAGCGCTTCAATGCCCTGACAGCCTTTTTCATGCCTTCACTCACACGGTAGGACTCACCGATTTTCTGAATGGTCTTACGAAAAGTAAAATCGTCCAGATGACAATGGCGCAGAAAAACCATGGTCTGTTCCGGGAACTTGACAAAACAGAACGAAAGTGCCCAGGCCACAGCCATGCGTACGTAGTATCCTTCGTGACGAATCCCGTCGAGCAGGGAAAGATACTCCTCCAGGTGGGCTTCATCCAGGAAATAGCTCATTCCCATCACTACGCCGAAACGTACCTCATACTCACCCGATGCCTTCATCCATTCTTTCAGGTATTCCCAAAGCCGCGCCTCGTTACAGCGGATAAAAGCTTTTCCTCCTCCAAACTTAAACGTATCGCACACCGACCAGCTGTTGATAATCCACACAAAACGTGTCACACGGTGAAGATAGACTTCCACGTCCTCATCGGGGCGGATACATCCTAACACCATGCCTTGCAGCATGCGTTCTTCCATGTAGAACCCGTCGGCTGTATCAAAGTAGCGCTCCCAGTCTGCCTTGGCAATCCTTGCAGCCAGTTTCCGCAACGCCGGCAAACGAATGCCCAACACATGTTCCACCCCCGGGTGAAGCCCCTCGGTAAACTTGCGGTTTCCCTCTTCCGCCAGTATCAGCAGATGTTCTTTGACGGTCAGACCGTCCAGTCGAAACTCTTCCATGCCTTATTATATAGCAAGATTTAAAACGTGAAACAAAGATAGGAAAAATTGAAAAATTTCCATCCATTTGTTTGGCATTTTCATTTTAATGGTTACCTTTGCAAGTGAAACAATAAAAAAACAAGAAAAATAACATTATGAATCTTTCTACGGTAAGTACATTCTTCTGGTGGCGCCGCTTACAACTCCAAAGGTCGTAAGGGAACTCAGTCGCATGTATATACCTCAATAGTAATAATATCACAGAAGGGCTGTCGTAACTTTACGACGGCCCTTTTTGTTTTTTCACCCTAATGCAAACAAGTACACTCATGAAAACTTATCAAGTAAACCAGGAAGGATTTTATGGAGATTTTGGTGGAGCCTACATACCGGAAATTCTCCATCGCTGTGTGGAAGAATTACGCAATGCCTACCGCAAGGTGCTGGCAGATGAAGGATTCCAAAAAGAATATGATGCGTTGCTCAAGGACTACGTGGGGCGTCCTTCACCACTTTACCTTGCTCAACGCTTGTCAGAAAAATACGGATGCAAAATTTACCTGAAACGGGAGGACCTGAACCATACGGGAGCGCACAAAATCAACAACGCCATCGGTCAGGTACTTCTGGCCCGGAGAATGGGCAAGAAACGCATCATCGCCGAAACAGGAGCCGGACAGCACGGAGTGGCCACGGCTACGGTTTGCGCCCTGATGGGAATGGAATGTGTGGTCTACATGGGAAAGACCGATGTGGAACGGCAACGGGTAAACGTGGAGCGCATGCAGATGTTAGGGGCCAGAGTGGAAGCCGTGACTTCGGGCAACATGACCCTGAAGGATGCCACCAACGAAGCCATACGCGACTGGTGCTGCCACCCGGCGGACACGTACTATGTGATTGGTTCCACGGTAGGGCCTCATCCCTACCCCGACATGGTAGCCCGCTTGCAGTCGGTCATCAGCAAGGAAATCAAAAAACAGCTGATGGAACACGAAGGACGTGACTATCCGGACTACCTGATGGCCTGTGTGGGAGGAGGAAGCAATGCCGCCGGAACCATCTATCACTACCTGGACGATGAACGGGTGAAAATCATCTTAGCGGAAGCCGGAGGAAAGGGAGTGGAAACGGGATTGTCGGCTGCTACCATCCAGTTGGGCCGGCTGGGCATCATTCATGGTTCCAAAACTCTGGTCATGCAGGATGAGGACGGGCAGATTCTGGAACCGTATTCCGTTTCGGCCGGACTGGATTACCCCGGCATCGGTCCCATGCATGCCAACTTAGCCGCACAGAAAAGAGCCACCGTGCTGGCTGTCAATGACAACGAAGCCCTGCGGGCTGCCTTCGAACTGACACGGCTGGAGGGCATCATTCCGGCACTGGAATCGGCCCATGCCTTAGGAGCACTGGAGAAAGTGAAGTTCCAGCCTTCGGACATCGTGGTGCTGACCGTATCGGGAAGAGGCGACAAAGACATTGACACTTATCTGAAATACAAAAACAACCCTGAAATTTTTTAAACGAGAAAAAACATGAAGACATTTGCTTATACCACCTGCTACAAAACGCTGCCCGGCGACTTGCATACGCCCGTGAGCACGTACCTGAAAGTGCGCGACCTGTTTCCGCAAAGTATTCTGCTGGAAAGTTCCGATTACCACGGAGTAGAAAACAACCGCTCTTTTATCGGACTGAACCCCATTGCCAGTTTCTCCGTGAACCACGGAATCGTGACCACGGTCTTTCCGGACAAAAGCCGTGAAGAACGTCCGCTCACTCCCGAGTTCCAGGTGGAAGATGCTTTCCAGTATTTCCTGAGACAGTTTCAGGTGGAAGGAGAATATGCCCGCTACGGAGGAGTGTACGGCTACACCACGTTCAATGCCATCCGCTATTTCGAACAGATTTCAGTGAAAGACAGCAGCGACCCGAAGAACGATGCGCCGGAGATTCTCTACATTCTCTACAAGTACCTGATTGTGTTCAACGACTTCCAGAGTGAGATGGTGCTGGTAGAACTGCAGGGCAACGACGAGCCGAGCCACATTGACGAAGTGGAGAAGGCGGTACTGAACCGCAACTACACCACCTACGCCTTTCGGGCGACGGGCGACACCACCAGTACGCTGACCGATGAGGAGCACAAGGCCAATATCCGCAAGGGAATTGCCCACTGCAAGAGAGGCGACGTATTTCAGATTGTGCTTTCCCGCCGTTTCATCCAGCGCTATGAAGGCGATGATTTCACCCTCTACCGGGCATTGAAAAGCATCAATCCTTCGCCTTACCTGTTCTATTTTGATTTCGGCGGTTTCCGGATTTTCGGTTCCTCTCCCGAAACGCATTGCAAGATTGAAGCGGGAAAAGCCACCATCGACCCCATTGCCGGCACCACCCGCAGAAGCGGAGACAAAAAGACGGATGCCGCACTAACTGAAGCCCTGCTGGCCGACCCGAAGGAGAATGCCGAACATGTGATGCTGGTGGACCTGGCACGGAATGACTTGAGCCGGAATTGCCACGACACACACGTGGAGTTCTACAAACAGCCGCAATACTACAGTCATGTGATTCACTTGGTGAGCAGGGTAAGCGGCACACTGGACAAGGAAGCCGACCCGATTAAAACGTTCATCGATACCTTCCCGGCCGGCACACTCAGCGGAGCTCCCAAGGTAAAGGCCATGCAGCTCATCAGTGAAATCGAGCCGCACAACCGGGGGGCTTACGGAGGTTGCATCGGCTTCATCGGGCTGAACGGCGATTTGAACCAAGCCATCACCATCCGTACCTTCGTAAGCCGTAACAACGAGCTCTGGTTCCAAGCCGGAGGGGGCATCGTAGCCAAAAGTGACGAGAACAATGAACTGCAAGAAGTAAACAACAAGTTGGGAGCATTGAAAAAAGCCATTCTCCTGGCCGAAAAAATATAACACACCATGAAAATTGTCATCATCGATAACTACGACTCATTTGTGTACAACCTGAGTCATGCGATAAAAGAATTAGGAGCAGAAGTCACCGTGAAACGCAACGACCAGTTCCGGCTGGAGGAGCTGGAGGAATTCGACAAGATTCTGCTGTCGCCCGGTCCCGGCGTTCCGGAAGAAGCCGGCCTACTGCTGGATGTCATCCGCAGGTACGCCGGAAAGAAACCGATATTGGGGGTCTGCCTGGGCGAACAGGCCATCGGCGAAGTGTACGGAGGAAAACTGACTAATCTGGATGAGGTGTTCCACGGCATACAGAGTCCCGTCACCCTGACTGCGACGGACTATCTGTTCGAAGGACTTCCCTCTACCGTACAGGTAGGAAGATACCATTCCTGGGTAGTCGACCGGAAAGATTTCCCGGATTGCCTGGAGGTAACCGCCGTAAGTGAAGAAGGATACATCATGGCACTCCGTCACCGCACACTCGATGTGCGAGGCGTGCAGTTTCATCCGGAATCCGTTCTCACCCCCGAAGGGAAACAGATGCTGGGCAACTGGATACACCATCAATAAAGAAAACCCTATTTTCTCACTCATAAAACTTAGATACACAATATGAAACAAATACTGAAACGGATATTCCACCACGAAGAGCTGACACGCGAAGAAGCCTGCACGCTGATGCAGAGAATGACCGGTGGTGAGATGAATGAAGCACAGACAGCCGCCCTGCTTGCCGCCTTCCAGATGCGCGGAGTCAAGGTGGACGAACTGGTCGGCTTCCGCAATGCGCTGCTTCAGGCTTGCGTGCCCGTCGACTTGCATGAATTTCATCCCATTGACATCGTGGGTACCGGAGGAGACGGGAAAAACACCTTCAACATCTCCACATGTGCCTGCTTTGTCGTGGCAGGAGCCGGTTACCGGGTAGCCAAGCACGGAAATTACGGAGCCACTTCGGTGAGCGGAGCCAGCAACGTGATGGAACGCTACGGCGTAAAATTCACAAACGACGCGGACAAACTGAAACGCTCCATCGAACAATGCGGCATGGCTTACCTGCACGCTCCCCTCTTCCATCCGGCCCTGAAAACCGTGGCCCCCGTGCGGAAGGCATTAGGCGTACGTACCTTATTTAATTTATTAGGTCCGCTGGTCAACCCCTGCCATCCGGCCTGCCAGTTATTAGGAGTGGCCGACCTCCCGCAGATGCGGCTTTACACCAACACGCTCCAGCAACTCGGCATCCAGTTTGCCGTAGTCAACAACCTGGACGGATACGATGAAATCTCACTGACCGACGAATTCAAGGTGATGACCAACCGTTACGAAACCATCTATCGTCCCTCGGAATTAGGTTTTTCCATGGCACGCCAGGAAGAACTTTACGGAGGAAATACCCCGGAAGAGGCGGCCGCCATTTTCGACCGGGTACTGCACAACGAAGGCAGCAAGGCACAGACCGACTGTGTGCTGATCAATGCCTCGTTTGCCATCCAGGCACTGGAGCCTCAGAAGAAAATAGAAGAATGCGTGGCACTGGCCAAAGAATCGCTCGAAAGCGGAAAAGCCCTGGCCACTCTACGCAAGTTCCTTACCCTTAACCAATAAACGAATGATGACTACTGATATCTTACATACCATTGTGGCCCATAAGCGCACAGAAATTGCCCTTCAGGAAGAAGCCGTATCTCAAGACTTCCTCATCCAGCAGTTGGGCACTCCCCGTCCGTCAAAAAGCCTGAAGCAGGCACTGGCTGCATCGCCCTCGGGCATCATTGCGGAATTCAAACGACGCTCCCCGTCGAAAGGAGATATTGCTCCACAGGCAGACCCGACCGTCATCGTCCCCGGCTATGAGCGTGCAGGTGCTTCCGGCATCTCCGTACTGACCGACCCAAAATTCTTTGGGGGCAACCTGAAAGATTTGCAGGCTGCCCGCCCGCTGACACACCTTCCGGTGCTGCGAAAAGATTTCATCGTCAGTCCCTACCAGTTATATCAAGCCAAGCTGGCCGGTGCGGATGTGGTACTTCTGATTGCAGCCGCCCTGACCGTGGACGAATGTAAAGCCCTGGGGAAATTGGCCCACCAGTTAGAGATGGAGGTCCTGCTGGAGATACACACGGAAAAAGAACTCGACTACCTGCACGAGCATGTAGACCTGATTGGGGTCAACAACCGGAACTTAGGCACGTTTCATACGGATGTGGAGAATTCGTTCCGCCTGGCCCGGAAGTTGCCGAAGGAACTGCTGTGGGTATCCGAAAGCGGCATCTCGCAACCCGACACGTTCAGGCAATTGCGTGAAGCCGGTTTCAGGGGATTCCTGATGGGAGAAACCTTCATGAAAACGCCTTCACCGGAAAAGGCTTTGTCGGACTTTCTTCAAGCTCTTGCCTTATGATTGTCAAAGTGTGCGGCATGAGGGAGGCGGAGAACATCCGTCAGGTGGAGCAAACAGGGGCCGACTGGATGGGATTCATCGACTATGAAGGTTCTCCCCGCTATGTACCGGGCGTACCGGAATACCTGCCGAAGTCGGTGCAGAAAGTGGGAGTGTTTGTCAATGCTTCCCTCTCGCGAATCCGGGAAAGGGCAGCAGCATGGCAACTGGATTACATTCAGCTTCACGGAAAGGAATCGCCGGAGTTTTGCCGGGAAGTGCAACAGACCGGCATACGCGTCATCAAGGCCTTCGCCCTGCGTACGCCTGACGAACTGCTGGCAACGGAAAGCTATGCCGCCTGCTGCGACTATTTTCTGTTCGACACTCCCTGCAACGGATACGGAGGCTCCGGCAAAAGCTTCGACTGGGAAATGCTGACGCACTACCACAGCAAGACGCCTTTCCTGCTAAGCGGAGGACTGAAACCTGAAAGCCTGGATGCGTTACTGAAATTCAGCCATCCCCACTGGGCTGGCATCGACCTGAACAGCGGCTTTGAACAGGCTCCCGGCCTGAAAGATGCGGCTGTCCTCTCTGACTTTATTGACTCTTTCAAACAAAACAAGTACAACCTCTAAAAAACTTACTGATATGAATCGCATTGACCAACTATTCCAGACACATAAAGACCACGTGCTTTCCATTTATTTCTGTGCAGGTACCCCGGCCCTGGAAGGTACTGCCGAAGTCATCCGCACCTTAGAGCGGAAAGGAGTACAGATGATTGAAATCGGTATCCCGTTCAGCGACCCGATGGCCGACGGTCCTGTCATTCAGCACGCAGCCACACAGGCCCTGCGCAACGGCATGACGCTCCGCAAACTTTTCAGCCAGCTGGAGCAAATCCGCACAGATGTCCGCATCCCGCTGGTGCTGATGAGCTACCTGAACCCCATCATGCAGTATGGTTTTGAGAATTTCTGCCGGCAATGTCAGGCATGCGGCATCGACGGCGTCATTATTCCCGACCTTCCTTATAAGGATTACCTAGAAAGCTATCGTCCCATTGCACAACAATACGGCATCCACGTGATTATGCTCATCACGCCGGAAACCAGCGAAGAACGCATCCGGCAAATCGACGCGCATACCGACGGATTCATCTATATGGTATCTTCTGCGGCCGTGACGGGAGCACAAAAGGAATTCAATGCACAGAAGCAGGCTTACTTCCAGCGTATCAAGCAAATGCAGTTGCGGAATCCACGGATGATCGGGTTCGGAATCTCCAACAAATCCACTTACGAATCGGCAGCGGCATACGCCTCCGGATGCATCATCGGGAGCAAATTCGTGACCTTGCTCGAGGAGGAAAAAGATGCCGGAAAGGCCATCGACAAACTGTTGGAAATGCTAAAAAACGAAGGATAATTAATCATTCTGCTATTTTTAGCGGCTTATTCTTTCAGTCAAAGCATATTTTTGCTATCTTTGTGCCAAACTAAACGAAGCATCAAATGATAAAACCAGATTATCCTTCCGTATTACTCATCTACACTGGAGGCACAATCGGTATGATTGAAAATCCGGAAACCGGTGCCCTGGAGGCATTTAACTTCGACCAACTTCAGGAAAACGTGCCGGAACTGAAACGGTTCAACTACCGCATTTCCTCTTACCAGTTTAACCCTCCTATCGACTCCTCAGACATGGAGCCGGCCTTGTGGGCCAAACTGGTCAAAATCATCCAATATAACTACGATAACTTCGACGGGTTCGTGATTCTGCACGGCACGGACACCATGGCTTATACCGCTTCCGCACTGAGCTTCATGCTGGAGAACCTGAGCAAACCGGTCATCCTTACCGGAAGCCAGCTGCCCATCGGTGTGCTACGTACAGACGGAAAGGAAAATCTGATTACTTCTATCGAAATAGCCGCTGCAAAACATCCGGACGGAACTGCCGTGGTACCGGAAGTCTGCATTTTCTTCGAGAACCACCTGTTGCGCGGAAACCGTACGACCAAGATTAATGCAGAAAACTTCAACGCGTTCCGTTCTTACAACTATCCGGCACTGGCCACGGCTGGTATCCACATCAAGTATGAATACGACCGTATCCGGAAGGTGGATCCCAACCTGCCCATGCACGCACACTATGTCTTCGACACGAATGTGATTATCCTGACACTTTTCCCGGGTATTCAAGAAAACATCGTGCGCACGGTGCTCAATACGCCTGGTCTGAAAGCGGTAGTGCTCAAGACGTACGGCTCCGGAAATGCACCCCAAAAGCCCTGGTTCATCCACTTGCTGGCAGAAGCTACGGCAAAGGGAATTGTCATCGTCAACATTTCACAATGCCAGACGGGTATGGTAGAAATGGCACGTTACGAAACCGGTCTGCACCTGCTCGATGCGGGTGTCATCAGCGGATATGATGCCACCGTGGAAAGCGTACTCACCAAGCTGATGTTCCTGCTCGGCCACGGGCTTACTCCCAAAGAAATACGCAGCGAAATGAACCGTTCCATAGCCGGAGAGTTTACCAAGCCCGTGTTGTAACCTAAATGTAACATCTATTTCATAAGGACGAAACAAGAAAGGGTCATCTTTGTAACGAAAACTAAATCACATTGAATTTTGTATTAATTAATAGAAAATACGCATGAACGATTACCGGATTTTAGTTGTAGACGATGAAGAAGACTTGTGCGAGATTCTAAAGTTCAATCTCGAAATGGAAGGATACATGGTAGATACTGCCAATTCCGCCGAAGAAGCCTTGAAACTTGAATTGCCACGTTACAACCTGATACTGCTGGACGTGATGATGGGAGAAATTTCCGGATTCAAAATGGCCAGCATGATGAAAAAGAACAAGGATACACAGAATATTCCCATCATTTTCATCACCGCAAAGGATACGGAAAATGATACGCTGACCGGATTCAACCTGGGAGCGGACGACTATATTTCAAAGCCTTTCTCTCTGCGTGAAGTCATCATGAGAGTAAAGGCGGTGTTACGACGCACAGCCGGCGTACAAACCCAGGTGCCCGAACAGCTGATTTATAAAGGACTGTCGGTCAACATTCCGAAGAAGAAAGTAACCATCAACAACGAGGAAATTTCATTAACGAAAAAGGAATTTGAAATACTTCTGCTCCTGTTGCAGAACCAGGGACGCGTATTCTCTCGCGAAGACATTCTGGCGAAAGTATGGCACGATGAAGTGTACGTGCTCGACCGTACGGTTGATGTGAATATCACCCGCCTTCGCAAGAAAATCGGTGAATACGGTGCTTGTATCGTAACCCGTCTCGGTTATGGATACTGTTTCGAATGTGAATAAATTACGGTGGCACAATCATGACAAAATTTTCTTATCGCATCCTCCCTTTCAGTCAGAGGCTGTTTCTTTCTGTCATATTCCTTTTCCTGGGATATGCAGTATGCTTCATGCTGTTTCAATACAAACGCGAAAAGGCTTACAAAATAGAATTACTGAACACGCAGCTGCAAAACTATAACAACCAGCTGTGCGACTTTCTGGCCGATCATCATGGGGTCAACTCTGACTCCATGCAGAGTTATGTGACGACTCACATGATGCCCAACCTGCGGGTGACGCTTATTGAGCCGTCGGGGAAAGTCGTGTACGACAATACAAATGCCAACTGGAAAAGCTTTGCCAACCACTCTTCACGCAAGGAAGTGCAAGACGCACTTATGTATGGAAGCGGCTATTCCATCAGCCGCCAGTCGGAAAGCATTCAGGGAGAGGAATATTTTTATTCCGCACGCTATTATCCTCCCTACCGCATCATCATACGGTCTGCCCTTCCCTACAACCTGAGTCTGGCAGAACACCTGCAGGCTGACTCAGGCTATTTATGGTTTGCGCTGATTATCTGTCTGGTACTGATTTTCATTTTCTACCGCTTTACCCGGAAGCTGGGAAAGTCCATCACCAAACTGCAACAGTTTGCCATGAAGGCCGACCGGAACGAACCGATTGACATGGACATCCTGCAAACTTTCCCCAAGAACGAACTGGGCGAGATTTCACAACACATCATTAAGATATACAAACGCCTGCACCGGGCGAAAGAAGCACTCTACATTGAGCGTGAGAAACTGATTTCGCACCTTCAGACCTCACACGAAGGATTGGGTGTCTTTACCAAAGAACGGCAGGAAATCCTGGTCAACAACCTGTTTACGCAATACATCAACAACATATCCGATCGCAACCTGCGTTCTACCAATGAAATTTTCGACATTCCGGAACTGCAGCCCATCATTGAGTTCTTAAACCGGAACGAGGGTAATTTCAGTAAAGAGGAAAAGCGGTATGCCATGCACCTCAACAAGAACGCGCGCTCGTTCACCTTGGAGTGTATCATCTTTCAGGATATGTCGTTCGAAATATCCATCAACGATATTACCCAGGAAGAAGAGCAGGCCCGTCTGAAACGTCAGCTGACTCAGAACATCGCCCATGAGCTGAAAACGCCCGTCAGCAGTATTCAGGGATACCTGGAAACCATTATCAGCAACCCGAACATTCCGCAAGAAAATGTCCGTGTCTTCCTGGAAAGAAGCTATGCCCAGAGCAACCGCCTGACTTTCCTGCTGCGCGACATCTCTGTGCTGACCCGAATGGACGAGGCACCGGAACTGGTAGAGAAAGAGCAGGTAAACCTGAGCAAGATTGTAGAAAACATTTTGAACGAGGTAGCACTCGGTCTGGAAGAAAAGCATATTACTGTGGTGAACAAGCTCCCGTCGGAAGTCATACTGACAGGAAGCAGCTCGCTGCTCTACTCCATCTTCCGCAACCTGACCGACAATGCCATAGCCTATGCGGGAAATGACATACAAATCACCATCAACTGCTTCCGCGAGGATGAGAAATTCTACTATTTCAGCTTCTCTGATACCGGCGTGGGAGTACCCGAAGAACACCTGAACCGCCTGTTTGAACGCTTCTATCGGGTAGACAAGGGACGCTCACGGAAATTAGGAGGTACAGGTTTGGGACTGGCCATCGTGAAGAACGCCGTATTGTTCCATGGCGGAACCATCTTCGCCAAGAACATGCCGAAGGGAGGACTGGAATTTGTCTTCACCTTGAAAAAGGATATACAAGGATAAAACAATTCCAGGCAAGACATTCTGTAATTAAAGCTACTACAAATTTCCCATAATGCCAGTACTGCCAAGGAAGTACTGGAGTACTCCCCTGAAAGTACTGCAGTACTCCTTTGACAGTACTGGAGTACTTCCTTGGCAGTACTGAGATTCTCCCATTAATATTCCATAATATTATAATTCCACAGGTTTTTTATATAATTATCCTTATCGAAATTTTTATATAACTTCTCCACTTCTGTCTGTATTATCTTATCATTTGTAGTTTTCAAATGGTCTGATAATAAAGATTTCACTTCATCCATATTCATCTTTTTACCATCCATAAAGTAACGTATGACAAGGTTATATATGAAATCTTTCAAGTTACATGCAGTTGATTTCAATACTGTTGTGTTCTTATCCAATGCTCGGTCATAATATCTAAGGGCTTTTTGAGGGAAACCTGTCTTTTCATACAGCATGCCTGTCAAAAACAACGTGTGGTAAGTACAGGATTCCTTTTCGCATAATGAAGAAAGCAAGTTCAATGATTCTTCCTTTTTCCCTATACGGAACAATATCTTACCTTTCAATAAATATGAGTATGATATATTAGGATTAATAACTATTGCTTTGTCAATATATGTGAGAGCTTTTGTTAATGAATCCATATCATTCTCATAAAGAAGCACGTAATGTAATGCAGAATTGTACAATGAAGATACTTCAGGAGTTTTCTTCAGTAACGATAAATCGTTTGAACTTAAGTCTTGCCCATGTATTCCAATAGAAAACATTATAAAGCAAAATGAAATCAATATATTTTTCATATTTCTTTTATTAATTTACCTTCTTATAACTTCAGCTACAAAAAGAACAGCAATTAAAAGTTGTTTTTCATAAACAACATAGTCATTTAAGATTTATATTTTACATCTATTTCTTATTTCATTTGTAATAGCTTTCCTTTTTTTGATTTTATTTTCTATTCTTTCCAATACCTCCATTCCCTTATCGAGTGAATTCTTTGGTGCTTCTGTTGTATTATCCCAAGATACCTCATTCCCTTTTACATAAAACACACCATCGTATCTTCTGTAAAGGTTGAACGGAAAAAATTGACACTCACCTGAATCATACAGACCAGTGAAACGTGACAGGACAATTTGCTCGTCTTTATCTGTGACGGGTACATAGCAAAACTTCTTTCCAATCATGTTCAATGCTTTTTCCATACTTCCTGCACATGGCAATTGTAGCTTACTGTTCTTTATAATTCCAAATTCAGCCTGAGCCTTAAATTCTCCTCTATCCGAAACAAGGAGGAAAGAAGCATAATCATCTCCGTATTTTTCATAAAGGAACTTTCCTGCAGAACGGTAATTATCTGCTGGGTAAGCCGATAGTTTGTTCAGATGTAACGCATGAGCATACACCATAATTCTATCTTTAGAATCAGTCACAAATGCTTTTTCCATAAAAGATATGTTTTCCATCATGACAGAATCACGTAGAAGTATTCTTGTGATATTGTCTTTGTTCATCCTAATGCTGAAAGACAGAATATATTCCATGCACAATACTTCGTCTTCTGTCATAACCTTCTCCAGCTCCTGTTTGTGGGTTTTAAGGTACTCCAATGCGTCTGCCAGACGATTGTCGTAAAGCATAACTGAAAGGATATCAGCTTCATAATTTCTTGTATCTTTGTTTATATACGACAAGAAATCAAACAAATCAACACTCGAATTTTGATACTGTGATTGATAAGTGTTATAATCCATACCCAGCAATCTCACCCGCTTACCATAAGAGCATTGTGAGTTATAATGCCGAAGGTTATCAAAAAAAAACAAATACTCCTTAATCCGTTCATCTTCCAGTAACTCCTTTGGGAGGATAAACGAAGTATCAGAAATATATCTGTTGAAATATAAAGATGCTGAAATGGGCATCTCAAATGCTATAAGTCTGCATCGAAACTTTTTTATTCCTTCTTCCATAATACGGAATGCAAATTTTTTTATACCTTCATGATGGTGAACGGATTCTCCTATTCCTAATATTTTCTTTCCATTGAACTCTTTAACATTTCCGAGAATCTCACCTATCTCGTCATCCGTAGCTATTAATCTGTCTTTTTCTATAATCATATCGGGAATATGACGTATAGGAAAATCGTTTATCGACTTGCCGTCTATCTTGATATCCAGCCCGGAATATGATATTTTAGATTTCTTTCCCTGTTCACCTTCAGCATCTATCTTGACATCAAGCAATTCAATATTTTCAAGCGAGAAACACCCCTTAAATCTAGTATAGCATGTGTCAGGAACATACCTCAGTGTGTCTTCAAACATCACATTTTCTCTGTTATCAAGTCCTTGTAATATGATGGATAGATTTTCTATCTCGTTACCTTTCACCTCCAGTGATATCTCACCTCTCTTCTTTCTCTGCACATCCGGAAGCAAGATCCGGTTTCTAATAACGCTCCTGAATGAGGAAGACATAGATGTAGGTAGAGTGAACACCTCTTCATATTTGTGTTCCTTGTTCATATAAGCCATACACCCTATTTGTAAATAAGCATTGTTTCTGACAAAAGAAGAAGTGGTAGAATCTTTACGAGAAATATCGAAATCCAACCGATATTTGTCATTATAAGATATATCTTCAAATTGAGCATATCCTAATATCGGGTATGCTATGCTTAAAAGTATAAATAAAACTTGTCTCATTTGTTTTTGTCTTTAAGTCCGTCTTTATAACCTTGTTTTATACCATTGCTATACCAAATCATTTCATAGTCTACTTCTCCAAATTTATCACCAGCAATAGAACCTGTTATAATTGCCCATAATTTAACACCTATATCATCGTATCCACTAGTACTCAATCCAGCTTTATATCCTAGTTCATATCCTCCCCGATAAAATATATCATAAGTATCATTACCTGTCCCACTAAATACTTTTGAGCTATTTCCTATTGATGTAACTTCAGACGTAGTATATATAGGCTCTGAAGAGTTGTGAAATAGCACATACCCTCCTTGCCATGTTCCACTCGATAACATCCTTTCAAATTCTTCATAAGTATAAGGGTCACAATTTGTACCACTACCACCACCAACAAATTCTCTCTGTTTACTTTCACAAATGACAGGCATCACTTTCTCCAGTTCATCCAAACTTTTCTTTGTTAACTTTTTCATAAAAAAATTAATGATTAATGATTATTTTAGAAAACACCAACCTCCAAATATCATATACCTCTTCCGAAGCCAATGTTCCTTCTTTCTCCGCAAGTTCCAAACCTTCTCTCAATAAATGTATCCAGATATTATCTTCATTCTTCTCCATTAGAAATTGTAATACCTCATTCCTTATTCGGAGTGCAGTTTCTCTTTTTTCATTCATATAAAGCTTACTCACCTGATTTTCTGTCATCCGATAATACAATAAAGGTTGGCTCTCAATAAAGAAAACTCCACCAAGTTTGGCTATTTCAAACCATAACTTATAATCTTCTGCGTATTTATAATTCTCATACAGTATATTATACATACGCAAAAAGTCACCTCTCATCATTATAGTTGGATGATATAATGGGTTCTGTTTTAAGAGATATAAATAAATATTATCCAATCTTCCGTTTAATAATACAGGAAGAATAGGAGGTCTTTTTTCACTAAAAATCTTTACCCAACTTCCACAAACAGTAATCTCAGGCTCTTCTTCCATTATGTTATATTGAATCTTGAGTCGGTCCGGATGCATTATATCATCAGCATCCATACGAGCTATATACTTACCGGAGGATTCTTTAAGACCAAGATTAAGTGATCCAATGAAATCATGTTCATTACATATCAGCCTTATACGGCTATCTGTATAAGAACGTATGATATCTACTGTATTATCAGTAGAACCATCATCAACTATTATCAGTTCCCAATCTTCAAAAGACTGTTTCAATACACTTTCTATTGCTTCTGCCACATACTTGCTCGCATTGTATGTCGGCATTAGTACTGTTACCGCTACCATATTTTTTAGTTTATCAATTCATTGTATATCTCTATGGTTTTTCCTATCATTTTGTCTACTCCGAATTTTTTCTAATAGGGATAATACAACTGAAAAGAAATTTCATTATCTTATTCTAATTTTAGAATTGAATTTTTCTCTAACTTGTCAAAATAATTTATTTGGGTTATGACTTGAGTGAAATGCTACTTGACATACTACTATTTCTTAAAAAATGGGAGTATGTCAATGTATTTGTGCAGAAACCAAATCATAATAGAATCCTTTTTTCTCCATAAGCATCTTATGATTACCTACTTCAACTATATGTCCCTGATGCAATACTATTATTTGGTCTGCATTCTGTATAGTACTTAGTCTGTGTGCAACCACAATCACAGTCCGTTGATTGAAAGCAGAATTAAGAGCTTCCACTATCTTTCTTTCATTGATAACATCAAGAGAGTTAGTAGCTTCGTCAAGAAACAAAAATTCAGGATTCCTGTAAAGAGCACGTGCTATCAGCAGACGCTGTTTCTGCCCGCCGCTAAGTCCGCGTCCTGTTTCCCCCACCTTTGTATCAAAACCTTTAGGCATGGAATTTATCTCATCCTCAAGTTGTGCCATTCTACAGACCTCGTGAAGCCTGTCATAGTCTATATGTTCATCGTTCAATACTATATTGTTTAGAATGGTGTCACTAAACACCTTACCGTCCTGTATTACTACTCCGCACATACTTCTCCATTGTCTTAGATTGATAGCCGAGACATTCATACCTCCCATCTTTATTTCTCCATAAGTCGGTTTGTAAAGTCGTACCAAAAGCTTCAGTAAAGTTGATTTTCCACAACCGCTACTTCCCACGATAGCAGTAACCTTCTTTTCTGGAATATGTAAATATAGACTCTTTAATACTATAGGTCCATTAGGAGTATATTGAAAGTTTACATTTTCAAGTTGTAGATCTTTCTTTTCAGGCATTATGCAACTTGTACCTACAGACAATAACTCCTCTTCGTCCTCAAGTTGTCTGATTTCATTAATACGCAGAAAACTTATCTTAGCATATTGTGCTGAAATCACAAAATTGATGAACTGTATGAGTGGTCCGTTGAGCATCCCCAATATAAACTGTGTGGAAATCATTACACCGAATGTGATGTCTCCATTTATCACGGCCATCGCACAATAAAATACAATAGACATGTTTTTTATATTCTCGATGAACTGTGCGCCGAGATTCTGTGTATTAGTCACGGTCAGTACCCGCTTATTTACATAATACAGCCGTGCCTGTATATCCTCCCATTTCCAACGGCGATGCTTCTCGTAGTTGAATATCTTTATGTCCTGTATGGCAGAAACGGTTTCCACCCAATAACTTTGATTTTTTGACAACAGTTCGAAATATTCCCAATCCAACTTTTTACGTATTGAAAGAAATAAAAGAACCCATGACACATAACACACTGAACCGGCAAGGAATATATAAAATATAATACTGTTATACACAAGAAGTATAACGGCAAAAATAACAAAGGTAAGAGCCGAGAATATCAAAGCCAAAGAATTGTTCATTATAAAGCTTCTTATGCGCTCATGGTCCTGTGCCCTTTGCAGTATGTCTCCTAAAAGTTTGTTCTCGAAAAAAGAAATCGGTAGCTTCATCAATTTTATAAGATAGTCCGATATGAGCGATATATTTACACGTGACGTAATATGCATCAGTATCCAATCGCGCATCATATTGAACAGCATAACGCTGAACAATATACTTATGTTACCTATCAGCACCATGTGTATAAAATTAACATCCGAAGTCTTGATACCCACGTCTATTACCGCTTTGGATATGAAAGGAAGCATTGCCTGTAGAAGTGTAACAATCAGCATTATACAGAATACCACTACGAACTGTTTCCTGTAAGGAAAGAAATACTTTAATATACTTGAGAAACTGTTGCGTTTCTGTTCTTTCTCAGCTTTGCTATCCTTGAAGTCCACTGTAGGCTCTACCGCAAGTAATACCCCATGGTCTTCACCTTTCGGATACCATCCCTTCCTGAATTCCTCGTGGGTATATTTTATTTTTCCTTTAGCCGGATCAGAAACCCACACGTGTTTTTTGTCAGTAGCATATACTACAATGAAATGACTTTCTTTCCAATATACTATGGCAGGCAGAGGTACACTGTTTACCACATCGTCTATAGTACATTTTATAGCCAGCGTACGCAATCCTATACTTTCTGCTCCGGTGCTTATGTCAAGCAATGACACTCCTTCCTTGGTTATCCCACATCTGTCCCGAAGATATTGCAGAGAATAGTATTTTCCGAAGTATTTTGCTATAATCTTAAGCGAAGCAGGTCCGCAGTCCTGAGAGTCCATCTGATATTCTACCGGAAACCTATTAAAAAGCATGTTATTTTTCTCCTCTTGACTTTAAGTTATCAAACAATCTTTCAATTAACCTTTTGGATTTTGTTATTATTTCAGCGCTGCCTTTTGTCTCGAAGTCAAGCGGCAATGTCTTTCCGAAATTCGTAACCATTCCGTCTGGGAAAGCAATCTCTATGAGATAAGCGTCTATTATTCCGTTCTGTGTTTTTAATTTGTTGGTAAGTCTGGACAAAGATTTTACTTTTCCTTTAAGCATGCCGTATTCCTCGTACGGATAATTGTTTATTTTTATGTTAGCTGTTTGCCCAAGCTTTACTTTTCCTGCTCCGAATGACGGTATCATTACTTCTCCTGTTACATCGTTCCTATCAGGAATAATGGTAAATAATTCCTCTCCGGCCTGCACGAAACTGTTATTTTTCCAAAAGCCCAGATATTCCAGCTCGCCGGATATGGGCGATAATTCCAGATAACGTTCCTTCCATAAACCTATTGCGTTTGACAATGCATTGCGCTGAGCCGCAAACTCGGAGAAGGCTTTCTCTCTATTCTCCGTTTCTTCCAGGCATATACGCTGTATTTCCATTCTGCTTTGGTTGATTTCGGACATTTTTGACAGATAGTTACTTTTAAGTGCCAGTAAAGACTCCTCAAGGGAAAGACAGTTGTTACGTCTTTCCACATATTCCTTCTGACTTATCCCATTCACGGCATAAAGCATACTGTCCTTACATAAACGCTCCGAAGCATCATTCACTATACGCTCTTTCAACAATATTTCAGATTTCATGTTATCAGTTACCTTGGTATCTGCTATTATCTTTTGTTCAAGGTTGTGACGCATAGCCTCGTATATATCAGATCCCATTATCCTGCTATACTGCATGTATGACAAATAAAAAGAGCTGTATGCCGAACTTATATCACCAAGCATAAGACTGTCAGGCAGCGGGTATTCCGAGACACAGTTCATGTATATGTCCTTAAGTAAGGAATCCACCTTCAGCACATGCCTGTAATCCGCACCGCTCACAATATATGCTATCACGTCACCTTTAGACATTTTCTGCCTGTTGTCGGCCAGCAATATCATCCGTCCGTTATTGTTGACCACCAGTCTCACAGGAGCAGTAGTTCCGGTTATGGAGATTTCCCCATCAACTGTATCAGGATATTTTATCAGGAATCCAAGTGTCAGTATCAGTCCCATAAGACCACCAATCCCAAGTGCCAACCATTTCACCCAACTCGTAGGCATACGGTCTATTATGGCCTGCACTTCCTCAGAACGTTCACTTATCATTTCTTTATTATCTGTATTATCACCCATAATACCGGTTATTTACTATATAATCATTTTACAATAAAAGGAATGTTATATACCATGGCTACGAGTTTTCCACCAACTTTTGCCGGCTTCCATTTTGGCATCATGTTTACCACACGCAATGCCTCACCATCAACTTCCTTTCCCAAACCTTTCATTATTTCGGCATCACGTATAGTGCCGTCGTCTTCCACTACGAAGTTCACCAAAACAGTACCCGGTTTGCTATTGGCTGGTTTTCTGAAATTTCTACTGACGAACTCCATCATTGCATCGTGTCCTCCCGGATATTCTGCCAGTTCGTCAACCACGTAGTAAACTCCGTCCTCCCGCTTTTGCGGCATAGAAGGTTTTTTCTGGTTCAATGGCCGACTACCGTTCTTTATAAATACATCCTTATATTTTTTGAAGGAACCAACCGCATCAAGGAATACTGTGATTGACTTCCTTTGTTCATCTGTGAATGAAGTCGGCATGGCGGATATAACCTCACTGGCCGGTGTGTCTATTCCATAAATACAATATTTCAGGAAGTAACTGTCGAGAAAAGAACCAACAGTAGGATTCTTTTTCATCTGAATTTCACATGTATCCAATGCTTTTTTATAAAAAGCCAGAGCTTCTTCTGACTGTCCTTGCTCCTCCAATGCTTTAGCCTTCAAAAGATAGAATCCATGTTGTTCCGGATTGTATTTTATCGCTTCGTCAAGGGTCTTCATAGCTTTATCATATTCTTCTTCAGACAATAATATATTTACTTTATTTCCATAAGCTGTAATATAAGATTGATCCAAAGCGATTGCTTTATCTAACAAGTTCAACACCTCCGCTATAGAGTCTTTGTTTGAAAGATTCCGTAACCAGACTTCCGTGGCTCTATCATTCAGGTCAATTACTTCCTGGGGATATTTCTTCTGTTGGGCCGAAACCGAAATAAATGAGAAGAAAAAAACAGTAATTAAAAGTTGTTTTTTCATAAACTACATAGTCATTTAAGGTTTATAATTTACATCTATTTCTTATTTCACTCACTTTACAGTTTGCTGTTCTTTTGTTAAGTTTCTTTTTTATTACAAGCTATTATAAAAGAGTAAAATGCATAACTCCTTATTAGGGAATCATAGACTTAAGGTAATAATTTTATTCTTATCTTTTATTGTTTGATAATAAAGAGTCTTACCATCCGGTGATAAACGCATTTTGTTTAAACGATTCTCTCCATCATTAGTGATTAATTTTACTGACTTGGTATTGGTTAAATCAACCTTAAATACTCCATTCTTTCCAGCAACAATAAAACAATCTTTATCAGGAGTACTTTCTATCAAATATGGGTCGGTCACAATATTATCAAATTTATATGTGATGTCTTCTTCCTTATTCAGACCATCATAACATAAGATATGAAATTTCTCATTACTGGCCTTTTTACATATTGTATAATAAGCATTCCCTTTAGGGTCGATATCAATTGATATTATTATACCTCTCTTTTCATTGGTTTTTGTAATAGAGCTACGCTCAGTTGGAGAAGAGTACATTGTTTCATCCGAACTGAAATATACTCTTTTACCATCAGCAGATGCTTTAACAGAAAAAATGACATCGTCAGGTAATCTGAAGAGATTCTTATATTTCTTATCTGTAAGATTGAATGAAACCATGTTTTTTTCTTTACCGAAAACAATAACATTGTCTGACAGGAAATCCACTCCTGAGGAAGCGTCAAACTCACTATAGTCTTTAAGACTGTTCTTATAAATAGGAGTGACTCTTCCTGTTTCTAAATCTTTAATGAAAACAGTAGAGGTAGCATCGGACGACAATTGTTTATAAACCATCATTTTCCCATCATGAGAAATGTTAAAATCAATGATTACATTGGATTTTACGGTAAAAGGGTTTTGTGCCATTAATGTCGTTGTAAACAAAAATAGTACACACAATGTAGTTTTTAAAGCTTTCATATTAGTTCACAATTCTAATTCGATATTAATTTACAATATTAGAGCCTGTTTAAATTTTGCTTAGTAACATTCTTATCACCGCCAGTTTCACCA